>OJAM01000653.1_pt1 | contig 14535 bp, 8 predicted proteins | sample 1589071 | NCBI WGS metagenome assembly OJAM01 (sample SAMN03283243) | human gut metagenome | biome: human-associated habitat; material: feces | host: Homo sapiens | place: Peru | collected 2012
TGCCTATGGCGTAGATGAAGCCGTTGGCGCAAAGCGTCATGCAGCTGACATGGACATCCTTCACCACTCACCGACTCTCCAAATCACACTGTCCACCGGCTCTCCACTCTCACCACCCATCGGCGCTCCACGCCGCTGAATCCACAAATAGCCCCGTAAACCCAAAAAATATTTGCTCAATGCCGAGCAGTTTTGTAAATTCGAAGAAAACTAAAACATTGAAGACCACATGACAAAGACTGTTTATCCGGCAGGTGTGCCGATTCATTTCTATTCCAAGGCCATTGACGGACAAGGTATTTTTTATAGGACAGAGGACAAACTTGTTTTTCTGACATCATTGAGCTGCATTGTCAGGAAGTATGACCTGGATGTGATCTCATTCTGCCTGATGTTCAATCATTTCCATCTGCTTGTTAAAGTGAAGAGTTGCAGTCATGCACTGAAGGCAATAGCAGAATTCAAAAAAGAATTTACTCGTCAATACAATTTGAGGTATGGTCGCAACGGAAGACTGTTTACCACTCCGACAGGGTGGGCCGCGAAGGACACATTGAAAAAATTACGCGGCTGCATCATATATATCTGCAACAATCCGGTAGCCGGATCATTGTGCAGAAACGCATTGACATATCGCTGGAATCTATTGGCATATAAAGACAGGCCAAACCCATTCTCCGATGTTATTATGAAGCGGCAATGTCGTAAAAAACTTAAGCATTGCATTGACCTTATCGAGCATAGGTATTCCTGCAACCAGCCTTTGAGCTACACAATGCTGGAAAACTTATTCGGCAATCTGGAAGAAAGCGAATTGCAGCAGATTCACGACTATATCGTATCGAGATACAACTTCCTGAACTATAATTCGATGAAATCCTGCTTCAGTGATTGGGAAAGCGCCTTATCGCTCATCGAATCAACTCAGGGTTCCGAATATGATTTGAACGAGGATTATGAGGATTATTCCAAATACGTAAATATGCTTGATATCATGAAGCAACTTGGATACAACTCAGATTGCCAGACGATTGACAATCTGACCGATGAAGATATCAAGACCATCACCTTACGTATCTATGGAATTCTGAATCCTCCGAGAAAACAAGTTCTGAAATTCCTTCACTTGACAGGGAAATAATGCATAATAACTTTCTGACGCTATGATGAAGTGTTTGACAATTGCGGTTCTGAGCCTTGCGATATTGGCCGGCTCTCACCAGATTTCTCGCGTAGAACGCGACGGATCATGGGTGTATCTGTACAACGAATCAGGGAAAAAGTACCAGACCCTCAGCGCAAACAGTGTAGGAGATGTCATTGGTGTTGCCGGCAATACATTCACCTCCCGCAACGGCAACTGGATCTATACATGGGACAAAAACGGCAAGAGACTCAACACCCGTTCCGCCCGATAATCGGTAAGCGTCTCCGCGGTTACCGCATCACTAACTTCGAAAAACGGAATCCGAGTCCAGAAAAATTGCTTATGAACGAGAGACCTGTGCCGGCGAATGGTTCCTCCATGAAAATGGCGTTGACATTGCTTTTGAAAGCAACAAACAATTTTACGGAGGTATTCTCATACGGTCTATCAAGAAGTCTGTCTCATATACTGTCGATGGAGAATTTATCAACGGCCCAAGAAAATGTTCTTGGCATATATTTGACGGTTTGAATGCTTTCGCCCATAATGAACGTATAACAAGAATCGAGGAGGCATCTGTTCGTGAGCAAATTAAGTCTAATGCTTTTACCCGTCAGGGAATAAAAGATGACGATAAATTGTTCCGCTTCACCATTCCGTTTGAATTATGGAACCATAAAGGCTATAGCGGTTTCCCAAAGCAATAATTTCCTGATTATGATTCAAGACAACCAATGCAACAGAGTGTTCTTTTCCAGTCTGCTTAGGGAGCGCTGCCCCATAGCGTTCCGGGGACTGACAGAAGTCCTCGATAAATATGATGTTCCGTGGTCGCTTCTCGAAGGGACCAATGACATCTGGTGCAGGGACTATATGCCGCTGCAGGTGCGGCCGAACAGATTTGTCGCCTACAACTATAACCCAGACTACCTCCAGCACAGCGCAAAGGATAAGGCGTCCATCACTGACGGAAAAACCATTTGTGAGAATGCTGGACTTCCTTGCGAAGACTCCCTCCGGTGGCTTACCCTCGATGGCGGCAACGTGGTCAAGGCTGACGGTCGTGTGATTATGACGAGCAAACTTTTCGAGGAGAATCCGGGAATCGAACTTGCCTCATCAATACATCAGATCCAGAATGCAATAGGCGCGAGGTTGGTTATCTTGCCTTGGGATGTAAATGAGGAATTCGGACACACAGACGGTATTTGCCGCTACATTGGCAATGACCGGGTGCTGATGACGAACTATAAAGATTTTGATCCTGACATGGCAAAGCGTTTCCGCCGGATACTGAAGGCAAATTTCAAAAAGGTCATAGAACTGTCCTTCAGCACCCGCAAACCACACAAACACAGTTGGTCATACATCAACTGGCTTCAGACGGAACAGGTGCTGATTCTTCCTAAATTCGGCATTGATGAGGATGAGCAGGCATTCAAGCAGATTTCATCCCTGATGCCCGATTATGCAGGACGCATTGAAATGGTGGATGCCAATGACATAGTTATCCATGAAGGCTGCTTCAACTGTTGCAGTTGGACGATTCGGGAAGAACCTTGCAGGGATTTACCTTCAAATGGAAATATCTTATAAGTAATTTCAGCATCGATCCTGATTCGAACTTATGCGACGCAACGCGCGCATTGCTTAACTCCCTGAATGTCAACGATTAAGCCATTTTCAGAGTTGCCAAAACTACAACTCTGAAAATGGCTATGTTGTTGATGCTTAATGCTTTACAGGGTGCGCCTCGTGTGTCGTCCTGCTCTTGTTTTGCCCGAAGAGCTTCATGTTGCGATATCCGTCCCGCGCCCCGATAAGTTCACTGTGCCCCAGCACGCCTATAGAAATGTCCATGCACACCCAGAAGCCTCCCACGCCCTGACACGTCCAGCACGCTCTGACACGTCCAGCACGCTCTGCACGTCCAGCACGCTCTGCACGTCCAGCACGCTCTGCACGTCCAGCACGCTCTGCACGTCCAGCACGCTCTGACGCGTCAAGCACGTACCGATCGTTCACGCGCACCTCCAAGCAGCTCGCACAACAGGCGTGCAGGCTATTTGATGGCGGCCATCTTGCCTAAGGCGAGCTCAACCAACTTTCTTACCTGTGGCTTGTAGTCAGGATTGCTGTTCTTGAGGTATCTGTTGGCTATGGCGCAGCAGACAGTGCCGGCCTGATGACCAAGATGTGCGGCAAGACCTGCTACGGCAGAACTCTCCATCTCGAAGTTCGTGATGCGGTAATCGCCGAATCTGAACGACTCGAAAGTGTCGAGCATGTCAGGCATTGCCAATGGCAGTCTCACCACTCTTCCCTGAGGACCGTAGAAACCTTGAGCTGAGATAGTTACGCCTCTGACAGTGCAGTCTTTGAATGCCTCGATAAGCTTGTCGCCGGCCTTTACGAAATATGGGGAGCCGAGATAGCTGTTCCAGTGAGTATGCACCTTGAACGCATCCTCCATCTCAGAAATATTGATCTTGTCCCTGTCGGCGTACCAGTTCAGCAGACCGTCGCAGCCGACTGATATCTCGGAGAATATGAACGAGCCGATAGGAATATCAGGCTGGATGGCGCCGCTCGTGCCGATTCGCAGCAGAGTAAGCGTCCTGTGTTCAGGCTTTACCTCACGTGTCTTGAAATCAACATTTGCCAATGCGTCAAGTTCTGTCAGGACAATGTCGATATTGTCAGTTCCGATACCGGTGGACAGTACCGTGATGCGCTCCCCGTGATATTTTCCTGTGATGGAAACAAACTCTCTGGACTCGTGCCTGAACTCCTTCTCCTCGAGGAATTCACCGACCATATCCACACGGCCAGGGTCGCCCACAAGAATCACCTTGTCGGCAAGCTCTTCAGGTTTCAGGTGAATGTGAAACACTGAGCCGTCATCATTGATTATAAGTTCAGATTCTGGTATTCTCATATCTTTATCGTTTTAATAGTTAAACAATAACCGCCCCTCGGCGGTGCTATAATCTGCTAATATACAAAAAAAGCCCGTTATTCAAAAATCCGCTGAGCCAGTTGTTGCAGAACGTAATCCGCTTATTGCAGATGCAATCGGCTTATTCCAGAATGTAATCGGCCAGTTCTTCCGCAGACGACGCGATTTTCCACGGATGTCCGTTTTCCAGTTCCTCTCTCGAGCGGAAACCCCAAGTGACACCCACAGTACGCACGGCAGCATTGGCCCCGGTCTGCATATCCACATCAGAATCACCGACATACACCACCTGGTCGAGCCCGATACCGGGAACCTCCGCCATTATCTGATGCACGATTGCCGGGTCCGGTTTTATCGGCTGTCCCTCTCTCTGGCCAAGCACCTTGACGAACCGGAACTCGCTGAAAAAGTGACGGATAAGCTTCTCCGCGCCCTCCTGATATTTGTTCGAGGCCAATGCAGGGATGACACCCGCATCCGTAATCTTCTTCAGCATCCCGACAATGCCGGGGTATGGCCTGGTGCAGTCGCACATGTGCGCGTCGTAGTACGAGAGAAAATATGAAGCCATCTTCCGGATGTTCTCCTCATTGTCCTGCCCCTGCGGCACCGCGCCCCTGAACAGATTGTAGATGCCTCTGCCACAGAGCGTATAATAATCATTGACAGGCCTTTCTGCGAAACCGCACTCCTTCAGCGCGAAGTTCGTGGCATTGCCGAGGTCCTCTACGGTGTCCAGCAACGTCCCGTCCAGATCGAAAATAACAAGTTTTGTCATAATTCTACTTTTTGTTAGGCTGGCGTTCAGCCGCAGTCCCGTCTTTTTTGCATTGAGACTTACTCTGATGCCAGTCAGTCCATTTTTCTTGACGCCAAGCGCCCTGTCCGCGATAATGAATTCGGAAACAGGGTCTTCGATATATTTCACCACGGCACGTTTGAGCGGACGGGCTCCATAATTCGGATCGAAACCCTCTTCGGCAATGAACTTCTTGGCAGAAGGAGTGACATTGATCCGGTAGCCCGCCTCTTCGGCCCTCTTCTTCAAATCATCCAGTTCAATGTCGATAATCCTGAAAATGTCCTCCTTCTCCAGCTCGCGGAAGAAAATCTTCTCGTCCACGCGGTTGAGAAACTCCGGCGGGAACGCCTTCTTCACGGCCTTCTCCAATACCAACTGCCTGTTTACGGAAACATTCCGTCCTATCGTGCTGAATCCCACGCCCTTGCCATATTCCTGGATGTCACGGCTGCCGACATTGGAAGTCATTATCACTATGGTATTCTTGAAACTTACAGTCCTTCCCTCGCTGTCTGTCAAACGGCCGTCATCGAGCACCTGCAGCAGCAGATTGAATATGTCCGGGTGCGCTTTCTCGATTTCATCCAGCAGCACCACGCAATAAGGCTTTCTGCGCACCTTTTCGCTCAACTGTCCGCCTTCCTCATAGCCCACATAGCCCGGAGGCGCGCCGATCAGTCTGGATACGGTGAACTTCTCCATATATTCACTCATGTCGATTCGCACCATATTGTCCTGAGAATCAAAAAGATACTCGGCGATGCACTTGGCAAGCTCCGTCTTTCCCACACCGGTAGGGCCGAAGAAGAGGAACGAACCGATAGGCCTGTCAGGGTCCTTAAGACCTGCACGGTTACGCTGGATGGCACCGACAACCGTACCGATAGCCTCATCCTGTCCGATGATCCGGCTCTTCAGCCGTTCCTTCATTTTCAATATCCTGTGCCCCTCTGATTCTGCCACCTTATTTACAGGAATCCCGGTCATCTTGGACACCACAGTAGCGATATCCTCCTCATTGACAATTCCTTCGCTTCTCTTGACGGACTTCTTCGCGGAACCGCAGCGCAGCCTTATCATTGACCCGGCCTCATCCATCGCATCGATAGCCTTGTCCGGCAGCTGCTGGTCCGGAATATATCTGTCAGTCAGCCTCACGCAAGCCTCAATCGCCTCATCGGTATAGCGGATTCCGTGGTATTCCTCATAGTTCGGCTTCAAATGTTGGAGAATGGACACCGACTCTTTCAGGTCAGTTGGCTCCACGACGATTTTCTGGAAACGCCTGTCGAGCGCCCCGTCCTTCTCCACGATTTTGGTGAACTCGTCCATGGTCGTGGCACCGATACATTGGATTTCACCCCTCGCCAGCGCAGGCTTGAGCATATTGGCCGCGTCAAGACTGCCCTGACCGCCTCCCGCACCGACAATCGTATGGAACTCGTCGATGAACAGGATAATGTCCGGGTCACTGCTTGCCGCCTTGATGATGGACTTCACACGCTGCTCGAAATCGCCGCGGTATTTGGTTCCCGCCACCACGGACGCGATATCCAATGAAATGATCCGCTTCTTCGCCAAAACGCTTGATATAGAGCCTTCTGCAATCCTCAGGGCAATGCCTTCCACAATCGCGGACTTCCCGACGCCCGGCTCGCCGATGAGCATGGGGTTGTTCTTCTTCCTCCTGCCGAGAATCTCGATCAGTCTCGAAATCTCACGGTCGCGCCCCACTACAGGATCCAGCTTGCCTTCGGCCGCCGCTTTTGTCAGGTCAATGCCGAATTCACAGATGTCGTTTACGGGCTCCTTCTTCGGGGCCTGCTCAACATCATTGACCTCATCGCCGTCGTCACTGGTCTCGCTCTGTCTGTCCAGCATCCCGTTCTTCGACATATAGGTAAGGATGCGGCCATAGTCAATGCCGATATTCCTCAAGTAGGTCGAGCCATAACAGCTTGTGGTCCTGCACAATGCGAGAAGCAGATGCTGAGGCGTGGCCTCTCTGCTCTTGAGTTTTGTGGACTCAAGTATGGTGATGCTCAGTATGTTCTGCGATGCTCTGGAGAACGTGATGTTCTCCATTTCCGAATAAGGAATCTGCTCATTGGTGAATATGCGGCTGTCAATGAACTTTTTCATCGAGTCCGTATCTGCCCCCAGACCAGTCAATGTCCTGCAGGCGTCATTGTCCGCATGCCGGATGATGCCCAGGAAAAGGTGGTCAGGGCCGATTCCGTAACTTCCGGTCCGGAGAGCCTCCTCTCTGGCGTACCCGATAATGGTGTTCAGTTCGTCCGATATTTTTATTTCCATCTGCATTTCTAAAATACTTCTTATGCAAAAATATATCCTTTATGCTGATAAACCAAAAAAATGGCCCTAAAGGGATGTTAGTATAAATACAAGTTTGTTTCGGTGATAAAAATTTTGTAATTTTGTACGTTTTATAGAGTACAATGCGGAGAGCGTGGCATTATGTTCAAGAAGCATTGACAAGTAAGATATTTTTGTAGAAAAAATGGATAATATGGAGGAGAATAAGAATTCTGTTGAACCGCAGGAAGAGGGAACAGGAATGAAGGGCATCATCGAAGAGGTGAACATTGATGAGGAGATGAGGTCTGCCTACATTGACTATTCAATGTCGGTAATTGTTTCCAGAGCGCTTCCTGACGCGAGAGACGGACTGAAACCTGTGCAGCGCCGTGTGCTGTTCGGAATGGAAGGCCTGGGACTGGACTATTCAGGGCAGACCAAGAAATCTGCGAGAATCGTCGGTGAGGTGCTCGGTAAGTTCCATCCGCACGGAGACTCAAGTGTCTATGACGCCATGGCCCGTTTGGCCCAGGACTGGAACCAGAGATACCCGCTTGTATTCGGTCAGGGTAACTTCGGTTCAATGGACGGTGACCCTGTCGCTGCAATGCGATATACCGAGGCAAAACTCGAAAAATTGGCGAATGATGTCCTCGGTGATATGGAGAAGGACACAGTTGATTTCCAGCTGAACTTCGATGATACGATTCTGGAGCCTACGGTTCTGCCTACCAAGGCGCCGCTCCTGCTTCTGAACGGTTCAGCAGGTATTGCGGTAGGTATGGCTACCAACATGGCCCCTCACAACTTGGGCGAGTGCTGCGATGCCATCTGCGCATACATTGACAATCCTGACATTGACACTGACGGCCTGATGCACTACATCAAAGGTCCTGATTTCCCTACCGGAGGCATCATCCAGGGCATCCAGGGCATCAGGGAAGCTTATGAGACAGGCCGAGGAAGAGTGGTCATGCGCGCGAAAACGGAGATTGAAGTGGACAACAACGGCCGTGAGACCATCGTTGTCACCGAGATTCCGTACATGGTGAACAAGAAGGAGATGCTCGAGAGGATCGGCCAGATGGTCGATGACAAGAAAATCGAGGGCATTACCTATATGAACGACGAGACTTCCCGCGAAGGCGTGAGAGTGATTTTCAGAGTGAAACAGGGTGCCAATTCCAATGTCGTCCTGAACACGCTGTTCAAATACACTCCTCTCCAGTCAAGTTTCGCCATAAACAATGTGGCACTCGTCAAGGGCCGTCCAAGGACATTGAGCCTCAAGGATATAATAAAGGTGTTCGTGGACTTCAGGCACGAAGTCGTAGTCAGAAGGACCAAGTTCGACCTGGAAAAAGCCCAGAAGAGAGCCCATATCCTGGAAGGTCTCATCAAGGCCATCGACGTTATCGACGAGATCATCAGAATCATCAGGGCTTCCAAGACTGTCGAAGAGGCCAAAGCTACATTGATCAGTACATTTGCATTCTCCGACGCACAGGCGACAGCCATCGTGGAGATGAAACTCCGTCAGCTCACCGGACTCGAAAGAGAGAAACTCCAGGCAGAGTACGACGAACTGGAGAAATTCATTGCATGGTGCAATGACGTACTCGCAAATCCTGCAATGCAGATGGACATCATCAAGAGCGAAACCCAGGAACTCAAAGCCAAATACGGCGACAAGAGAAGGTCTGAAATCGTACCTAACGCGGAAGAGTTCAATCCTGAGGACTTCTATGCCGATGATGATGAGGTGATTACGATTTCCCACTTCGGATATATAAAGAGGACTCCGCTTGCAGAGTACAAGACCCAGAACCGTGGAGGCGTAGGCATGAAGGGCAGCGCTACAAGGGATGAAGATTTCATCGAGCACCTGTACGTGGCCAATATGCACAGCACGATGCTCTTCTTCACTGAGCAGGGCAGATGCTTCTGGCTGAAGGTTTACGAAGTTCCGGAGGGATCCCGTTCATCCAAGGGCCGCGCCATCCAGAACGTTCTCAGCATTCCGGATGACAAGATCAAGGCCATCATCAATGTACCTACATTGACGGACGAGGAGTATATCAACAATCACTACATCATTCTCGCGACCAAGGAGGGCATCATCAAGAAGACCTCGCTCGAAGCTTACTCGAGACCGCGCCAGAAAGGTGTCAATGCCGTCAATATCCGCGAGGGAGACGAGTTGCTCGAGGCTATCCTCACGGACGGCAAGTCGGAAGTGCTTATCGCCAGCCGTAACGGACGATGCGTAAGATTCGATGAGTCAGATGCAAGACCTCTCGGCAGGACCGCTACCGGAGTGCGTGGCATCAATCTTGATGAGGATGACTATGTTATCGGTATGGTATGCTATGAACCTGAGGCTGAGGATGCTTCAGCGCATACGCTTCTTGTGATTGGCGAGAAAGGTCTTGGAAAGCGTACGGACTTCGAAGAGTATCGCAAGACGAGCCGTGGCAGCAAGGGTGTACGCACGATGAACATCACCGACAAGACAGGCAAACTGGTGGCTCTGAAGAATGTGACGGAAGAGAATGACCTGCTGATCATTACTCAGAGCGCGCTCATCATAAGGATGGCGGTTTCCGATATCAAACTTGCAGGACGTAACACCCAGGGTGTGAAACTTATAAACATCAGGGACAATGACTCCATCGCTTCTGTGTCAGTAGTTGCGAAGAGCGATGAGGAAGATGTTCCGGAACAGAATGAAGGACAGACCGGGGAGGGAAATGCTCCGGAGACTGTACCGGAATCTGCTGAATAGTTGAATACTAACATTGAAAAAATATCAGATATGAAAAAAATTCTTCTCGCATTGGCGATGTTCGCCGCTATTCAGGTGGCTGATGCACAAGTAAAATCTGCTGCTGACGTCAAGAAGTCTGTAGAAGCTGCAGAAGCTGCAACACAGAATGTCAAGAAGGCTGTGAAGACAGCTACCTGGCTGAAGCTCGGTCAGGAATATGTAAAGGCCTATGACGCTCCTACAGGAAACATCCTTCCTGGTTCAAACAAGACAGAGCTTACTCTCATGATGGGTTCAGAGAAACCGGTTTCATCGGAGGAGGTTACTGTCAATAACGAGAGATACACCAAGGACGTGTATGCTGACAAGAATCTTTATTTCAACCAGAACGGCCAGCTCGTCATCATCGAGGTGACCAAGCCGGTTTATGAAGATGCACTCGAAAGAGCTGTCAAAGCATATCAGAAAGCGTATGAGCTCGATGAGAAGCATGCCAAAGACAAGGACGTGGCTGCTGCATTTGACTACATCGGCCAGAAATATGTTACTGAGGCTTTCAACAAATACACATTCGGCGATGTTGCCACAGCCAGCAAACTCTTCGAGAAAGCTGCTGATGTAGAGGCACTTGCTCCGCTTTCAAAGATTGATACAAGCGTTATCTACAATGCCGGTTTCACCGCAATGGCAGCCAAGGACAACGAGAGAGCGCTCAAATTCTTCAAGAGATGCTATGACCTCGGTTACTACTACGAAGGTGGTGAGGTTTTCGCAAGACTCGCTGAGGTGGACACATTGAACACCAAGAAATACCTCGAGGAAGGTTTCAGCAAATTCCCTCAGAGCCAGAGCATTCTCATCGGTCTCATCAACTACTATCTGAAGAACAACGAGGATCCTGAGACTCTCTTCGGCCTTCTCGACAAGGCTAAGGCAAACGAGCCGAACAATGCTTCTCTCTTCTATGTTGAGGGTAACATCCGTGCACAGCTCGGTCAGATCGACAAGGCTGTAGTCGCTTACGAAGAGTGCGCAAAGATCAATCCTGAATATGAATATGGCTTCATCGGTGAAGGCACAATGTTCTACAACCGGGCAATCGAGCTCCAGACCAAGGCTCAGGAGGAAATCGACGATGCCAAATATATGGCACTGGTAAAGGAATTCGAGGAAAGCCTGAAGTCTTGTATCGCTCCGTTCGAGAAAGCCTTCGAAATCACCAAGGATGCCAACATCAAGGCAGGTATCGCTTCTTACCTCAAGAATGCATTCTACCGTTTCCGTGAGGAATCTGCCGAGAATCAGACAAAGTACGAAAAGTACGCTGAGATTGCAAAATAAGTCTTGATTGACGTTTCTTATAGCGGATGGCTCGAGTCGGTTGACTTAAGCCATCCGTTTTTTTATGGCGGGACTTCAATCCTGCCTGTTTTTTTACTATATTCGCAGTCTGTATGCAGAGCCTTGCGGACAGCAGTGCCGCAGGTCCATTGACAGGAATCCTGTCCGTGGGAGGGAAACACGGTGTGAATCCGTGGCAGTTCCCGCTACTGTAAGTCTTTCAGGAAGACAAGTCAGAATGCCTCTTTGCATATTGTCACATCGGTTCCGCCTGCGGAGGACGGGCGGCTGGTGCATCGGTGCGGAGTGTGTGAGCGGTCCGCATGTTGCTCTGTATGTCTGCTGCCTTTTCTGGCGCGGAATCGGTGATGTTTTGTAGAATAGTCAGGTCACCGATGAACAGAATCTCATCATGTCTTTCAGCCTTGTGCGCGTTCTGTATTACAGTCGCGGCACAGGAGCCTGTCGTATCCATGTCTGAAAAGGCAGATACGGTACGTCTCCTGAAGGAATCGGTGATTGTTGCAGCACCGGCCTTGCCGAAATATCGTGAGACCATCCCTGCCCAGACATTGACAGGAGACGAACTGGAAAGGCTGAACAGCCTGTCTGTCGCTGACGCGGTGCGCTATTTTTCCGGTGTCCAACTGAAGGACTATGGTGGAGTTGCAGGCCTCAAGACCGTGAATGTCAGGTCATTGGGTGCGGCTCACACGGCTGTTTTCTATGACGGACTCCAGATCGGCAACGCGCAGAACGGTCAGGTGGACCTCGGCCGCTTCTCCCTCGACGAAATAGGCGAAATCTCGCTATACAACGGCCAGAAAAGTGATATCTTCCAGCCTGCCAAGGATTTCGGCGCATCCTCGTCCATCTATCTCCAGTCTGCCCGTCCGGTATTTTCAGAAGGGCGCAAGGTCAATGTAAAGGCTACATTGAAAACAGGCTCCTTCGGCCTGCTGAATCCCTCTGCGTCAGTCGCATTCCGTCTTTCGGACAACATTTCGCTTACCGTTTCGTCCGGTCTGACCAATGCTTCCGGGCGTTATCGGTTCAGGTGCCGCGGATATGACCAGCTCGGCCGCCTATCTTATGATACTACGGCTGTCAGGCACAACGGGGACATCTTTTCTGTCCGCTCTGAGGCAGCCCTCTATGGCAAGACCAAGACCGGCAACTGGTCTGTCCGTGCCTATAACTACCATTCGGACAGGGGAGTGCCAGGTGCCATCGTGAGCAATGTCTTCCGTAACGGAGAGCGTATGCGTGATGACAATTTCTTCGTGCAAGGCAGGGCGGTGAATGTCTGGAGCCGGAAATTCAGGTCAATGTTCAATGCCAGATATGCCTACGACTACACTTTCTACGAAGACAAGGACAGCCGTTCATTGCATGTCACCAACACATATCGCCAGAATGAACTGTATTTCTCGACTGCGAATATGTGGCAGGCGTTCAGCCGGATGGATGTTTCATTGTCCTATGATTTCCAGTGGAACAGCCTGGATGTCGCGAATTACATGTCAGGAAATGCTGTTTTTCCCCGCCCATACAGGCTGACCAATATGGTTTCGCTCGCCGCCTCGTTCGACTTCGGAAGGCTGAAGATGCAGGGAAGCGCATTCGGCCAGTTCGTCAGCGACAGGTCCAGGGAATTTGATAATGTCAATGACAAGCGTTCGGAACTGTCCCCGGCATTCTATGTGTCATATAAGCTCTTGCGTAGTAAGGAGTTGTATATAAGGGCGTTCTCCAAACGCTCATTCCGGATGCCGACGTTCAATGACCTCTATTATACGAATTCCGCAAATGCTCTGCTTAAGCCGGTGAGCACGCGGACCTGGTCGCTTTCATAGGCTTCATCATTATCATCGTATTTTATATCGGCATCATCCGGGAAGGTCTTTACGGTTTCAAGCAGGTCTATAAAGTCCTGACTGTCGAAAGAGCATTCTCCGGTTTCCCAGTTTACGAACTGCTGCATATTGCTGTAAAGGAACATATAAAGAGCGAGGCTTCTGGAATAGTATTTGCCGAGGATGCTTGCGCCTTCGGGAAGCTTTGCAAGGGATTCCTGCAAGGTTTTGAAGCTCCAGTCTGCTTCATCGCCGACAACGCTGCGCAGTCCCACCATAGTCTGCATGGAGAAGGAAGAATATGCTTCATAGAGCTTGCCGTCGTCATCGCGCAAAGCCTTGAAGAAGTCCTCAACAAGGGCGTCTTTGCCAAGGTCACGTTCGATATAGGGGGTCAAATCCTCAAGGATTCCCTTTGCGGCGTACTGGTCGATGGGCATGGAATAGTCAATGGCAATTATATCGGGAGCCTTGCCCGCGATAATCTCGGTGTTGAGTTTTGTAACACCCGCAGTATAATCATCCCCGGTATTATACTCGGAGTAATCAGTTACTTTGATGCGGTACTCGGCGTTCTGCTTGTTGAAGTCGGAAACAAGGGTACGCATTTCGCTGTCCATATTCATGGTTGCAAGGGTGATGATTTTCTTTTCCTTGCTGGGGTCGTTTTCGGTCTTAACAAGGCGGATAAGCTCGCTCGAATTAGTTTCCCAGTTCTGGTTATATACAAGGAAGTCGCCGTTTTCCATGGCGGCAACATGCCCGATGTTATCCGGAGAAAGGTCTGAGTCAAGCCACGAAAGCACTCTGGTAACGGTGCCGTCGGAGGCGTTTACGCCAAGAATGCCGGATTCATCGCTGCCGAAAAAGTCATAATCGGAATTGCCGGTAAAGGTTTCATTAAAATAAACGGTGGACATAGAGAGCTTTTTGCCTTCGCCGAAGGCTTTCTTTGCCGTGTCGAAGGTTTTTACGTTAAAGTTGCCGCTTTCGTCCCACAGAACGGCGGCAACGTCGCCATTTGCCGTGCGAACAATGTTATTTATATTGTTGTCACCGGTTTCTTCAAAGAGCTTTTGGCTGAAATCGGCGTTATATACCTCCATACCGTCGGTGGTATTGATATACCAGTTACCGTCTTTATCGCAGACAACGCTGCGGATGCCGTAATAGCTCTCGTCCTGCTTGTATTCCTTGGAAATTGCGGTGACGGTGTTTGCCACGGCGCCGGTTTCGTCAAGAATGTCTATATTCTCCTTGATTTCATCCTCAATAAACTTGAGCATAAACTTGCGGTCCTTCTGCTCAGGATAACTTGTTTGTGTCTTGTCTATGTGATGACTT
>OJAM01000654.1_pt1 | contig 14509 bp, 8 predicted proteins | sample 1589071 | NCBI WGS metagenome assembly OJAM01 (sample SAMN03283243) | human gut metagenome | biome: human-associated habitat; material: feces | host: Homo sapiens | place: Peru | collected 2012
GTGCACACGGCGGAGGACAAACGCCTGCCCGCCGTCGTCGATTTCTGCGCCCCCGGACCTGTCCACCGCTGCATCCACGCCGTCTGCCACCAGATCGAGGACCATGCGCAGCGCGCGGGGCTTTCCGTCCGCTTCGCGGCGACGTGGGTCATCGACGGCGATGAAGCCGTGCTGGAGCAGCTGCGCCTCGACCAGAACGAAAAGGAGCTGATCGAGCACTCCATCGTCCAGATGGAGCTGGAACGCGGACTTGACCGCAACGCGGCCATCGCGGATATGCGCTATACGTTCATTGAAGCGCTGGTCAAAGCCTGCGTCGTCAAGCCGCATGAAAGCAAGGAGCGCCTGCGCTCTGTCAGCGCGGATAAAATTCTGACCGGAAAATATACCGCCATCCCGATTTTTATCGGCGTGATGCTGCTGATCTTCTATCTGACGTTCCATGTGATCGGGCAGGGACTGAGTGATCTGCTGGCTTCCGGCATTGATGCGCTAACCGTCGTGGTCGATCGGGCGCTGACGGCCTATCACCTGAACCCCGTCGTGCAGAGCCTTGTGATCGACGGCATTTTTCAGGGCGTCGGCGCGGTTCTGAGCTTTCTGCCGATCATCGTGACGCTCTTTTTCTTCCTGTCTATTCTGGAAGACACCGGCTATATGGCGCGCGTGGCGTTCGTGATGGACAAGCTGCTGCGGCGCATCGGCCTGTCCGGCAAGTCCGTCGTGCCGATGCTCATCGGCTTCGGCTGCACCGTTCCGGCGGTCATGGCGGCGCGGACGCTCCCGTCGGAGCGCGACCGCACCATGACCATCCTGCTCACGCCCTTTATGAGCTGCTCGGCAAAAATTCCGATCTATGCGTTCTTCTCGGCGGCGTTTTTCCCGAAGTACGCTGCGCTAGTGATGATCGGGCTGTATGTGCTCGGCATCCTGTTCGGCATTCTCTCCGCGCTCGTGCTCAAATCCGCCTTCCGGGGCCGGCCGGTTCCATTTGTAATGGAGCTGCCGAATTACCGCCTGCCGAGCGTAAAAAGCGTCGCGCTTCTGCTCTGGGACAAGGCGAAGGATTTTATCGAGCGCGCCTTTACTGTTATTTTCCTTGCGACCATCGTCATCTGGTTCCTGCAAAGCTTCGATACCCGGCTGGACGTTGTGACGAGCAGCGAGCAGAGCCTGCTTGCCATGGTCGGGCGCTGGCTCGCGCCCATATTTGCGCCGCTGGGCTTCGCGGACTGGCGCTGCGCGACGGCGCTGATCACCGGCTTTATCGCAAAGGAATCCGTCGTCAGCACACTTCAGATCCTGCTGGGCACAGCCGCCGTCTCGACGCTCTTTACCGCGAAGGCCGCGCTGAGCTTTCTGGTCTTTACGCTTCTGTATACCCCGTGCGTAGCGGCCATCGCCGCCATCCGGCGCGAGACGGGTTCGGCGCTGCGAGCCGCACTCATTGCGCTTTCCCAGTGCTGCATTGCGTGGCTGGCCGCGTTCGCAGTGTACCATCTGACGCTGCTGCTCTGAAAACAGAAACTGCCGCCCGGCCGGGCGGCAGTTTTTTCACTTGGCGTATGTACGGACACTCAGACCTCCGGATCGAAGCGCTCAAAAATCGGAATGCCGCCGGCGGCCTCGCAGGCCAGCAGATCCTCCTTCGTGCGGATCGTCCAGTCGACCTCCTGCGCGCCCCAGACGCGGACGCACGAGCGCAGGCAGTAGCTGCTGCGGTCTTCAAACTTGTACGCGATAAAGTCCGGGACCGTCAGGAAGTTCAAAAGCAGATTGCCCGCGATGAACCGCTTGTACCACGGCAGGCCCGCCTTGTCCTTCTCAAAATTCACAGAAAGCTGCCCGCGGCAGATTTCGGGGCGGAGCTTTTTCACGTCGATGAGCGCGAACGGGTCAAACGACTCGATGCAGAACTCGCCCTGATAGCTGTCCAGCCGCTCGCAGACTGCCTTGGCCAGCGCCATATGGTTGCCGCGCGCGGTCTTAAGCTCGATGATGAGCGGCGTTTCGTGCTCGAACAGGGCAAGAACCTCGTCAAAGGTCGGGATCTGCTCGTCCGTGCCCTCAAGCCGGAGCTGCTTCAGCTCGTCCAGCGTCAGATCCTCGATCTCGCCCTCGACATTCGCGCAGCGCTTCAGATCAGAGTCATGGAAGACGGCAAGCGTGCCGTCCTTCAAAAGATGCACGTCCAGCTCCGCGCCGAAGCCGCGCTCGATGGCCCGGCGGAAGGCGGGCAGAGAGTTTTCCGGGACGACGGGCTTGTCGTGATAGCCCCGGTGGGCGTAACGGTACTTCTTGAGAACCTCCCACTTCTGGTGTCCCTTCCGGCACCGCAGCGCCAGCGTAAACAGCAGATCGAGCGCCAGAAGCACGATCAGGATGATGCAGATTGTCAGCATAGTTACAGACTTCTTTCTTGCTATATTTTAGATAGGCTTGAGCAGCACTGAAACCCAAAACACAAACCAGCGAAGCATTTGTGTTTTGGAAAGGAGGAAACGGACTCAGAGGATAAGAGACGTCGCACATAGCGGCGGCTCGTTCCGTCGAGGCCGTTTCCGACGCGCCGCCTGTTACGGTACATCAAGTTTGATAACAGCTGCCTTTGAATGGCTGCTGTAAAAACGCTTTGCGTTCAAAATTTGCAAAGCAGTACGGATTCGCCGGAGTTCTGTAGGGGCCGATGCCCACATCGGCCCGTGAGGAAGTTGCGAATTCGCCGAAGGTTCCCATAAAATCGGCACATCCCGCGGGCGGACAGAGTCGTCCGCCCCTACGAGATACGCGGAGGTGCAGTCTCGCCGTAGGGGCCGACGACTCTGTCGGCCCGATGGGAAGTTGCGAATTCGCCGAAGATTACCATAAAAACCGGTGCATCCTTCCGGGTCGATGTGTACCGGCAAGCGACAGACCCACATCCGTAACGCTCCTTCGTCGCGAACGGCTGTGACCGGCATCGACCCCTACAAAGGTTATGCAGACGGGGTCAGTCGTCCATTTCCTCGAACGCTTCCAGCCCCTTCTTGGCCTCGGCCTTGGCGTCGCCGTGGTGGACGAAGAGCATGGTCACGAAGCTCAGTGCGACGAACAGCGCGGCATACGGGAACAGGACGCGGTAGTCGATCTTGCGCATGAGTGTACCGGCGGCGATGGGCGTGACGACCTGCGCGGCCATGGAGGCCGTGTAGTAATAGCCGGTAAATTTGCCGATATCCGAGCCCTTGCACATCTCGACGACCATGGGAAGCGAGTTGACGTTGATCGCAGCCCAGGCAAGACCGACGAGGGCGAAGACGACAAACATAATGGCGTTGATCGAGGAGAATGTCGTTGTGAGCACATAGCCGCTGGCAAAGCAGGCGGTAAGCAGGATGATACCGCCCTGGATCGTGCGCTTGCGGCCGATCTTCGAGGCGATCTGGCCGATGGGGATGTACGAGACGATGGCGCCCGCCGTGGCGATGAGCAGGCAGGTCGATGCGCCGCCGAGGCCCTGCCCCATGACGACATCGACATACGTCGAGAACCACGTCGTCACGCCGTTATAGCCGATGAACCAGAGTGCGATGGAGGCCAGCAGGAAGCCGAGGCTCTTTTTGACGGGCTTCGGGAGCGTCTCGTGGCCGCTGCCGTCGTCCTGCGCAAGGTTCCATTCCGGGTGCTGCTTTTCAAGCGCCTGATTTTCCGCTGTGAGCTTCGGCTCCCTGATCGTGAGGAAGAGTACGGCGACGGCGACGAACATAATGGCCGACACAACGATAAACAGCGGCTGATAGTTCTCATGATCCAAACCGGCGGTCTTGGAGTTGGGATAGAGCACCGCCGCAACGCCGAGATACAGAATGCCGCCGACCGCGCCCATCAGATTGATGATGGCGTTCGCACGCGAGCGCAGCGGCTTTGGCGTCACGTCGGGCATGAGGGCGACGGCGGGAGCGCGGTACGTTCCCATGGCGACGAGCAGCAGGCCGAGGACGATGACAAATGAGGCCGTCTTGAAGCCGGAGGGCTGGGCGGCGTAGCTGTTGTCGAGCAGAGGGAGAATGTTCATGAGGATGATGGCGCAGCCAGTGCCGAAGAGGATAAAGGGCATCCGCTTGCCGAGCTTCGAATGGCTCTTATCCGAGACAGAGCCGAAGAACGGCAGCAGAAAGAGCGCCAGAATGTTGTCCGCCGCCATGATCGCGCCGGAGAACGTTTCGTTCATGTGGAAGGTCTTCGTGAGGATCAGCGGCACGATGCTGTCGTACATCTGCCAGAACGCGCAGATGGACAAGAACGCGAGGCCGACCAGGATGGTGCGCTTGTTGTTGAGCTTCATTTCGGTTCTCCCTTTTCTAATGTATTGAGGACTTCGCGGATATTCTGCATACAATACGTCGGCTGAACGCCGTATTTCTCAATATCCTCCATCACGCCCTCGCCGGACAGGACGAAGATCGTGTCGATCCCGGCGTTCACGCCGCAGGCGATGTCGGTATACACCCGGTCGCCGATGAGGCATGTTTCGCGCGGCGAGAAGCCCGTCTGCTCCATCGCCAGCAGCGCCATTTCGGGCTGGGGCTTGCCGATGACCTTCGGGCGGCGGCCCGTCGCGGTATGGAGCATTTCGATCACGCTGCCGCAGTCCGGCGCGCTGCCGTACCATGTCGGGCAGACAAGATCGGGGTGCGTGGCGACGTAATCCGCGCCTCGGTTCAGAAGAATGCAGCAATTTTCCAGCTTTTCATACGTCAGCTCCGTGTCGTAGCCCAGAAGCACAACGGAGCAATCGTCCCGCAGCGTCTCGGCGACCCGCAGCCCCGCCAGCCGGAGCTGGTTTTTCAGCGATTCCGTCCCACAGACGTAATAGACCGTCTCCGGCAGGTAGCGGCCCCGCAGATAGCGGATCGTCGCGTCCGCGCTGGTCAAAAAATCGTCGGGGAAGGCCTCGATGCCGAGGCGGGCCATCTTTGCAATATACGCGTCGGTCCCGCGCGAGGAATTGTTCGTCAGGAACAAATACCGGCCGCCGATGGCGCGCACATAGCGCAGGAACTCCAGCGTCCCGTCGAAGAGCGTTTCGCTTAAATAGATCGTGCCGTCCATATCCAGCAGGAACAGCCGTTTTTCCGCAAGAGACATGCAGCCACCTCCGAGGATCAATAAAAATCTGATAATGATTATACAGTGTTCCGCGCCGTTTGACAAGCGCCGGAGAAGGCCGTACAATACACATCAGAAAAATTGACTGAAAGGAAGCCGCAATATGCTGAAAGATCTGCACACGCTCTCGCCATATCTGGACTTTATTCATGCCTGCAGCGCAGACCCAGACTACCGTGACCCCATGCTGCTCACAGAGCAGCAGCTGCACCGGAACCTGCTGGATGCGCCTGAAAACCCGAATACGCGCGTGCTCGGCACGTTCGAAAACGACACCGTCACAGGCGTGTTTGCGCTGCTGGTGCTGGAGGACGAGAAGTATCTGGAGCTTCTGGCTGGACTTTCCCGAAGCGCGGCGGCCTATGACGAGCTGCTTGCGCATCTGAAATCGGCTTACCCCGGCTATCAGGCGGACTTTGTCTATAACCCGCGCAACCGGCTTTTGCAGGCAGCGCTCGAAGCGCTGGACGCGAAATTTGATCCGGAGCAGCAGAAGCTCGTCCTGCGGCGGACTGTCCCGTATGTGCCGGATGCGCGCATCGTGCCCTACCGTCCGGAGTACCGGGCGCAGTATCTGGCGCTGCACACCGGCGACCGCTATTGGACGGGCGAACGCGTGCTGGCTGCGCCGGAAATTTTCCGCGTTCTGCTGGCGATCGAGGACGGCGAAGCTGCGGGCTATATCGACCTGACCCACAACAGCGCGGAAAACGAGCCGTATGACCTGTTTGTCCGTAAGGAGAGCCGCAGGCGCGGCCTTGGCCGCGCGCTTCTATCAGCAGCGGTTCAGGAAAACCGGCCGAACGGCATGGCGCTTCTGGTCGACATCGACAATGAGGCCGCGATTACCCTGTACGAATCACAGGGCTTCGACCGTGCGGAGGGCGAAAACAACATCACCGCGCATATTTGCCTGTAACGCATCAGCCCCCCGGCGGCCCATTCGGGCTGCCGGGGGGCTGGTGTTTTTGGGGGTCAATCCCACGGGTTCATCGGGTCGTCCGGGTCGCCCGGATCATCCGGTTCATCCGGATAGTCGGGATAATCCGGGTCGGTGGGTTCCGGCTCCTCCGGAACTTCCGGCTCAACGTACGGCGTACACTTGTAGCTTGTGTTGCGGGCCTGATACGCATCCTTGTGCAGTGTCTCGGTCTTGATGACGTTTCCATTCGCGTCCACATAATCGCGGTAGGCCATGACGGTCTTGCCGACGTAGGAATACTGCACCATGTCGCCCTTGATATACTTGTTGCCGTCCTTGTCAACGACGATGTTGACGGTGTTGCCGTTTTCGTCGAGGGCGGTACCGGCGTCGGTGATGATGGTCTTTTCGCCGTCGATCTCCATCTTGGGCTGGATCGTCGCAACGACCTCGTGCCGCAGGACGATATGGTCGTAGCCCTTGTCCTTCGGCGCAGTGCCCACGAGCTTGACGTGGACATAGCCGCCGGAGACAGACGCGTCGATGCGCAGCGGATGGTCGGTGCTGTTGACGAATTTGTAATCCTGACTGCCCCAGTAGATTGTTGCATCCATGCCGAGCTGGACATAGGTGACAGTGAACATATGCGGAGCACGGTCGGTGACCTTGAGGTCGGCATAGAGGCAGGCGGTATAAATTGTGGACGCAACCTGGCAGATGCCGCCGCCGGCCTCTGCCTCGCTCTTGCCGCCGGTCTGGTAGACGATGGCGGGCTGATAGCCCTTCTCCGGCGTGCGCTCACCAACGATTTTGTTGAACGAGAACTCGTCGCCGGGGTTCAGGATTGTGCCGTCGATGGCCTTGCAGGCCAGCTCCAGATTCTTCGTGCGGCCTGCCTGCGCGGTGTGCGGGCTGTCGCAGGAGCCGAGTACATCGGAGAAGTATTCCTTCTCCAGCTCGGCCAGCGTGACCTCCGGCTGGATTGCCTCGGCCTGAATGACGATCTTCGTGCCGGGATCGGCCATGGCAAGCTGCTGCGTGTAATACGACACGTCAAAGCCGAAGCCGACCTTTTCGGCAACGAGTTCCTTCTTTTCCTCGTCGTAATACGCGTCCTTCATCTCGGTTGCGAACTGGTCGTAATACTGCTGCAGATCGACGGGCGCGCAGGGCTCGGTGTCGTAATCGAACTTGAGTTCGGACAGATCGCCGGCATTGAACCGGGCAACGACCGCGTCATAGAGCGCGTCCGCGTCAAGCGAAATTTTCGGCGAACCTGTCACGACCGTGACCGTTTTTGCGTCCGCGTCGACCGTGACGGTCGGGTCGACCTTTTCCGACGCGCAGGCGCGCGCGGTCTGGTCGATCAGATCGCGGATATACGCGGTATCAAGATTCGTCCCGGATTCGAGCGAAATGTCCTGCCGGGTCTTCTTCGCGCGTTCGTATGTGAGAAGCGCCGTGATCGGGCCGCCGTCGCGGCCATAATTCATGGCGGCATCCGCCGCCTCGTCCGGGTTGAGGGCGACGTTGGTGATCTCAGGGGTGAAGTCGATCGTCCGGTCTGGCAGGACGACGGTGAGCGTATCGGTGGCCGTCTCCTGTTCGACGGCAAGCGTCACAGCGTTGATCGCGGCGTCGCGCTTCAATCCGCCGACGTTCACGCCGGCGACATAGACGTTCGGGAAAATGGTGTCGCTTCCCTTTAATATAAATCCATAGGTGCACACGCCGAGCACCGCCAGCAGCACGATGCAGCCCGCGATCACCGCGGCCTTCTTCCCGGCATTGCCGGACGGCTGCTTCTTCGGCGCGGCGGCTCTGTCCGCCGCAGTTTTGTGCGCGGGACGGCTGGCCTCAAATCTGCCTTTCTTTCTGATATGAATCCCTCCTATTCAAAAGCCGCAGAGGCGACATACTCTATTTTGTGTCTGTATTATACATAAACCGACCGCTTTTTGCAACGGCATTCCCGACAGGAACGGGCTCTGGAATTCTGAAATTTCTATTAACATTTTCGGGGGATACATGCGTGCGGCAAAAAGCATAGCCGCTGTAGGGGCCGATGCCCACATCGGCCCGTTGGGCAGCTGCGAATTTGCCGAAGATTTTCATAGAAAACGGTGCAATCTGCCGGGTCGATGTGGGCATCGACCCCTACAGTCGGGTAAGTAATTGCATTCGTATTCGCGCTGAATTTACGCCCCTGCCGTCTGTGCGCGCAACGCGGCGTAGACGCCGACGAGCTGCGTCGCGAGCTTTAACGGGTCTTCGGCCTTTTTGAGCTTGACGGACAGCATCGGCACCTTGCCTGCCGAGAAGAAAATGCGGCCCTTGAACTGCGCCTCGGCGCAGCAGGCGGAGATGGCGGCAAAGTCCATCGTGGAAAGCGACAGGAGAACCGCACCGTCTTTCTGCGTGATCTCCGTGATGCCCGCCGCTGCGGCCCTTGCGCGCAGAAGCGCGATGGCGATGAGGTTCATGACGCCCTTCGGAGGGTCGCCAAAGCGGTCGACGATCTCGTCGAGCAGCTCGTCGGCGTCCTCCTGCGTGCGGATGGCCGCCATGCGCCGGTAGAGATCCATGCGCTGCTCGCCGGAGGCGACGTAGTCCTTGTTGATATTTGCCGTGACGGTGAGGTCTGCGGTGCATTCTGGCTCCTTCTGCGCCGCCTCGCCGCGCTCTTCGAGCACGGCGTCCTCAAGCAGCTTCAGGTACATATCGTAGCCGACGGTCATCATATGGCCGGACTGTTCCGCGCCCAGCAGATCGCCCGCACCGCGAATTTCAAGGTCGCGCATGGCGATCTTGAAGCCGGAGCCGAACTCCGCGTATTCGCGGATGGTGTCGAGCCGCTTTTCCGCGATCTCGGACAGGACTTTTCCCTTGCGGAACGTGAGGTACGCATACGCATGGCGGCTCGAACGGCCCACGCGGCCGCGGATCTGGTGCAGCTGCGCAAGGCCCAGCCGGTCGGCGTCCTCGATGATGAGCGTGTTGACGTTCGGGATATCAATGCCGGTTTCAATGATGGTCGTGCAGACGAGAATTTGAATTTCGCCGTTTGACATCGACTGCATGACGTCGCCGAGCTGCTCCTCGTTCATCTTGCCGTGGGCGACGGCGACCTCGGCCTCCGGAATGCGCTGCTTGATCTTCGCGGCGCACTGGTCGATGGATTCCACGCGGTTGTGGAGATAATAGACCTGCCCGCCGCGCGCCAGCTCGCGGCGCATGGCCTCGTCGAGAATGCCGTCCTGATGCTCAAGCACGAAGGTCTGCACAGGATAGCGGTCCTGCGGCGGCTGCTCGATGGTAGACATATCGCGCAGACCCGACAGCGCCATATTGAGCGTGCGCGGGATGGGCGTTGCGGATAGGGTTAAGACGTCGACGCCGCGCGAAAGTTCCTTCAATCGCTCCTTATGCGTCACGCCGAAGCGCTGCTCCTCGTCGACGATGAGCAGGCCGAGATCGTGAAAATGAATGTCCTTCTGCAGCAGCTTGTGCGTGCCGACGATCAGATCGATCTTGCCGGACTGCAGATCGAAGAGCGTTTTTTTGATCTGCGCAGGCGTACGGAAGCGGGAAAGCACATCGATGGTGACCGGGAAGGTCGCAAAGCGGCGCATGGCCGTGAGATAGTGCTGCTGGGCCAGAACGGTCGTCGGGACTAAGATCGCGACCTGCTTGCCGTCCAGCATACACTTCATGGCCGCACGCAGCGCGACCTCCGTTTTGCCGAAGCCGACGTCGCCGCAGAGCAGACGGTCCATCGGCGCAGGGGATTCCATGTCGCGCTTGATCTCGTCGATGCAGCGCAGCTGATCGTCCGTTTCGGCGTATTCAAAGCTCTCCTCAAACTCCTGCTGCCACGGCGAATCCGCCGCGAAGGCGAAGCCCGGCAGGCGCTTGCGCTCGGCATAGAGCTTGATGAGGCCCGCAGCCAGATCCTTGGCCGCAGCCTTGGCCTTCGCCTTTGTCTTTTGCCACTGGTCGCCGCCGAGCTTGTTGAGCCGGACGGGCGTATCCTCACCGGCGCCGATATACTTGCTGACCAGATCGAGCTGCGTTGCGGGCACGTACAGGCAGTCCGTGCCCTGATAGGCGATCTTCACATAATCCTTCGTCACGCCGCCGACCTTCAGCTGCTCCATGCCGACGTAGCGGCCGATGCCGTGGTGCTCGTGTACGACGAGATCGCCGGGAGTCAGATCGGTGAACGAATCGAGTTTTTTGCGGTTCGTGGCTTTCTTCGGCGCACGGACGCGCTTACGCTCCTGCCGGACGGCGATCTGTCCCTCTGTTAAGATGGCAAATTTGAGCGTCGGGTATTCAAGCCCCGCCGGGAGCGAGCCGCCCGCAATAAGGATCTGCCCCGGCTGCGGGAGCTTCGTCAGCGGGAAGGACAAAAGCGCGTTCAGGCCGCTTTTGGCAAGCAGCTCCTTTAAAATTTCCCCGCGCCGCTGTCCGCCGCACAGGACGATGGAGCCATACTGGTTCGACGCGTAATTTTTCAGGTCAGCCGCCGCTGTTTCCAGACTTCCGCCATAGCCCGGCAGCTGCCGGGCCGTAAAGGAAAGCAGCTGCTTGGGCGGCAGGGACTCCGGGTACCGCGCGGCAAGGAAGCTGTCGCAGTAGATAACAGCCCGGCCGCGCAGCGACGCAGCCAGATCGTCCATCGTGGCGTAATAATCGCACAGCTCTCCAAAGAGCGTGCCGGAGGTCAAAAACGAATCGAGCAGAAGGCCGAATTCCTCCGCACGATCCTTTTCCCCGCGCTGGAGATTGCCGTGGTCGCAGAAGGCGACGATGGCCTCCTGCGGCAGATACGAGGCGGCGGTCGTGAATTCCGGGTAGATCAGCGCCATATACCGGTCGGCGCTGGCGAAAAGCGTCTCGTTTTCGAGCGCCTCGCAGTCCTTCTGCAGCGTTTCGATCAGCGCCTGATTGGGCGTTTTGCGCCGCTGCTGGCGCGCGATGATGGCGCGCAGGTCCTCGCACAGGCCGGATATCCCCTGCGGGTGCAGGTGCGGCTCCGTCTCGGCCACGGGCAGGAGGACGGCCTCATCAACGTTTTCCGTGCGCCGCTGCGTGATGGGGTCAAAATAGCCCATGGTGTCCAGCTCGTCGCCGAAAAACTCCGCGCGCAGCGGCTTTTCCTGCGCAGGCGAATACACGTCCAGAATGCCGCCGCGCAGCGCGAACTGTCCCACGCCCTCGACCAGACTTGCGCGGGAATAGCCCGCGCGGGTCAGGCGTTCGATCAGCTCCGGCATACTGTATTCCGCACCGACCCGAAGCGTCACGGACGCGGAAAAGAGCGTCTGCCGCGGGAGCGTGCGCAGCAGCAGCGCGTCCAGACTTGCCACCAGCACCGGGACGCGCCCCTGCGCCAGCGCGTACAAAAGCCGCAGCCGCTGCTGCTCCCACTGCCGGGACACGCCGATGGCCCCGGCCAGCGTCAGCTCACGCGACGGCAGCACGGGCGGCTCTTCGCCTAAGAATGCCCCCAGCTCGGAAGCCAGCCGCTTCGCGGCCATATCGTCCTGGCACACGGCGACGAGGGGTCTGCCGGACTGCTCGTGCGCGGCGGCAAGCACATGGCTGCGCGGGGCCTGACTCAGTCCCGACACAGCGACGGCCTGCTTCGCCTCCACGGCCTTCAGCAGCTGGTTATAATCGGTGCTCTTTTGCAGAAGCGAAAGCAGAACGTTCATGGGATTCTCCTAAAAACAGTTTTTTGCCCAACAGGCAACGCGCATAGGAGAGAGTCTCCTATGCGTAGGGGGTGTGGGTATTGAAAGTGAGATGGGGAGGGAATTTGCACAGCACCCTGTAGGGGCCGATGCCTTAGGGTGCGCTCAGAACATCTTCCCGTTATACTCCGCCGCGGCCTTTTCGCAGCCGTTTTTGACGATGCAGAGGGCCGCGTCGCCGGCGTGGGACATAGCCTCCTGATAGTCGGGCCATTCGGTTTTGGAGACGGTAGACAGCACCCAGTCGGCCAGATCGTAATCCGGGTGCGGCTTGGCGCCGACGCCGATCTTGACGCGCGGGAACTGGTCGGAGCCGAGGCAGGAGATGATGGATTTCAGGCCGTTGTGGCCGCCGGCAGAGCCGTTTTTGCGGATGCGGAGCTTGCCGACGGGGAGCGAAATGTCGTCAAAGAGGACGAGCACCCGCTCCGGCGGGATCTTATAAAAGTGCGCGGCAGCCTCGATCGCGATGCCGGAGGCGTTCATAAAGGTCTGCGGCTTCATGAGAAGCAGCCGCTGGCCGTCGAAGTCCGCCTGCGCGGTGAGGGCCTTGAAGCGCTCCTTGGAAACCTTGACCTGCAGGCGCGCAGCCAGCAGGTCAAGGGACATGAAGCCGGTATTGTGACGGGTCTTCTCATACTCAGGACCCGGATTGCCGAGTCCCGCAATCAGCCAGTCATAGGTTGGCTTTTGAAACAGCATAAAATCAGAACAGAACGGACATGGAGTTTTCTTCGTAGATTCTCTGGATGGCGTCGGCAAAGATCGGGGAAACGTCCAGATACTTGATCTTGCTGCACGCACCCTCAAGCGGCGGGATGGTATTCAGGAAGGTCAGCTCCTTGATGCAGCTGTTGGCAATACGCTCGTTGGCCGGGCCGGAGAGCACGCCGTGGGTCGCGCAGGCGTAGACCTCGGTCGCGCCGCCGATCTCAACGATCGCTTTTGCCGCGTTGCACAGAGAACCGGCAGTGTCGACCATATCGTCAAAGAGGATGCACTTCTTGTCCTTGACGTCGCCGATGACGTTCATGACCTCACACTGGTTGGCCTTTTCGCGGCGCTTGTCGACGATGGCGAGGTTCATGCCCATCTTGTTGGCAAACGTGCGGCTGCGGGCGACGGAGCCGACGTCCGGAGAGACGACGACCATCTCCTCCGGATGCTCGAACTTGGACATATAATATTTCACGAAGACGGGATTGGAGAGCAGGTTGTCAACGGGGATGTCAAAGAAGCCCTGGATCTGGGACGCGTGCAGATCCATGGTCAGCACGCGGTCGGCGCCTGCGGCCTCGATCATGTTGGCGACCAGCTTTGCGGAGATGGGGTCGCGGCCCTTGGCCTTGCGATCCTGACGGGCGTAGCCGAAGTACGGGATGACGGCGGTGATGCGGCCGGCGGAGGCACGGCGGCAGGCGTCGATCATGATGAGCAGCTCCATCAGGTTGTTGTTGACCGGCTTGCAGGTCGACTGTACCAGAAACACGTCGCTGCCGCGGACAGATTCATTGATCGTCAGGGAAACCTCGCCGTCGGCAAAGGTCGTTACGGTGCAGTCGCCCAGCGGCAGCCACAGCTTGCGGCACACGCCCTCGGCAAACGGACGGTTTGCGTTCGCGCTGAACACCTTGACGTTTTTACCGTGCGAAATCATATGAAATTACCCCCATAATTTTTTGAATTCCGTTTTGTTCTTTCTTCTGACATTTATTCAACAGCCGGAGCTGTCTGAATACAACTTATTTTTCCTTGAGCTTGTGTTTGCTTGCCCAGTCCTTCTTGTTCTGCTGCCGGGCGCGCGCAATGGAAAGCGCCATCGCGGGAATGTCGTCGGTGATCGTAGACCCCGCAGCAATATACGCGCCCTCTCCCACGCGCACGGGCGCGATGAGATTGGTGTTGCAGCCGATGAAGGCGTTGTCTTCAATGACGGTGCGGTATTTTTTCGCGCGGTCGTAGTTGACCGTCACGGTGCCGCAGCCGAAGTTGACGTTCTTTCCCACGTCGCTGTCTCCCACATAGGTCAGATGCGAGATCTTTGTACCGTCGCTGACGTTGGAGTTCTTGATCTCCACGAAATCGCCCACGCGCACGCAGTTTCCGACGTTCGATCCCGGGCGGATATAGGCGAAGGGACCGACGTGTGTGTCGTAGCCCACAGACGAATTATAGATCTGCGAGGCGTTGACCTTTGTGCCGTCTCCGACGCGCGCATTCTCAAGATAGCTGTTGGGGCCGATCGTGCAGTTTTTGCCGATTGAGGTTTGCCCGCGCAGAATTGTTCCGGGAAGAAGCGCTGTTCCCGCGCCGACGGAGGCCGCCGGGTCGACATACGTCGTGTTGTAGTCCCAGATTTCGACGCCCTGCCGGGAGAGCTCATAGAGCTTCGCGCGCGATAAAACCGGCTGCCAACTCGTCATCTCCTGCAAATCGGCAACCCCATACACGCCGTCGCGGTCGGTGTACGGCACGCCGTGATCCTTTAAAAACGCCGTGAAAATGAACTTCTCGTCGAGCGCCGCCATGAGCGCAGCTTTCGATACAGACGTGACCGGGCTCGCGATGGGCGCGGAATCAAACTGCTCCTCGTCCGCCGCGAACGGCAGGATGACCGCCGGACCTGTCACAACGATGATATCCTCTTCCGTTTCATCCGCTGTGGATAAAAACACGTGCA
>OJAM01000660.1_pt1 | contig 14461 bp, 14 predicted proteins | sample 1589071 | NCBI WGS metagenome assembly OJAM01 (sample SAMN03283243) | human gut metagenome | biome: human-associated habitat; material: feces | host: Homo sapiens | place: Peru | collected 2012
TGTGTCATGGTTTTCTCCTAAGTCTATGCTGTCCTGGCAGCTTTCTTCTTTTTCTTACGGCCATGAATTCCTATAATTAACACAAAGATTACCACCAGGCATATACCGGCAAGTATCGCAATCAGCGCCCCGGGTATCCTTTCCTGCCATTCCGACATGGTCTTGACCACTTTTTCCTGGTCACTCACGTCGATTTTGTTTATCACGATGATGACAGGGCATTCCACCCTCTTCAGCTTTTCGATATATTCAGCGTTCTTGTCCGCTTTTTCCACAACATCTGTCACGTACAATATGACGTCAGCGTCACCGATGGCGGTGTCCACGAAGTCCATCATATTTTCCTGCAACCTGTAGTTCGGCTTGAGAATACCAGGCGTGTCGGAATAGACAATCTGATAGTTCTCTCCATTGACAATGCCCCTGATCCTGTGCCTTGTAGTCTGGGCCTTCGCCGTGACGATGGACAGTTTCTCACCGACCAGGGCATTCATAAGAGTGGACTTGCCGACATTCGGATTACCGATGATGTTGACAAATCCCGCTCTGTGCTCTTCCGGTTCCTGAATTTTGTTCATACCTTATACGTATGAGCCCATTTTCAGGACATTGGCTTCACCTTCAGAAAGATATCTCCACTCGCCTTTCTTCAGTCCCTTCTTGGTAAGACCTGCGAAATATACGCGGTCGAGAGCCTTCACGTCATAGCCCAAGGATTCGAAAATCCTTCTGACAATGCGGTTCTTCCCCGAGTGAATCTCGATGCCAAGCTTTCTATGGTCTTCAGCATCAATGTATTCGAGCTCGTCAGCCTTGATGTCACCATCTGAAAGGGTGATGCCGTTTACTATCTTGTCGAAGTCTTCCTGCTCAAGCGGCTTGTCCAGGATGACCTGATAGATCTTCTTCTTGTCGTATGACGGATGTGTGAGCCTTTCAGCGATTTCTCCGTCATTGGTGAACATGAGTACACCTGTCGTGCTCTTGTCCAGACGGCCTACAGGGAATACTCTTGCGCTGCAGTTCTTGAGCAGGTCCATGACAGTCTTGTCAGCATGAGGATCGCTTGCAGTGGTGACATATCCCTTAGGTTTGTTCATGACGATATATACTTTCTCTTCACCGCGGATTCTCTCACCGTTGAAACGGATATCGTCTGTGAGGACATTGACCTTGGTGCCGAGTTCAGAGATGACTTCTCCGTTCACAGTGACCACGCCGGCCTGTATGTACTGGTCTGCTTCACGACGTGAGCAGATGCCTGAGTTTGCAATGAACTTGTTCAGACGGATCACTTCCTTGATAGGTGTCTCTACGTAATCATTGTCTGAAAGCTGTATCTGGTCGAGCTGCGGCTTTCTGCTCAGCATCATATTGATGCTCTTCTCGTCAGCGTCATTGAATTTGTACGGATTTGGTTTGGCCTGGCTTCTCTTGGCATTGCCTCTTGCAGGGGTGCGTGCAGCATCTCCTCTGCCGCCGAATTTTGCGCCTTTGTTGAATCCGCCTCTTCCTGCGCCGTTGTCACGGCTGTCTCGAGGTCCGAATGCCCTTCTGCCTGATGGAGCGAAACTTCTGCCTGACGGGCCGAAACTTCTCTCGGATGAGCCGTAGCTGCTTCTTCTCTCTGAAGAATCACCATAACTGCGACCTTCAGACGGGCGTCCGTAGCTGCTCCTTCTGTCCTGGCTGCCGTAACTTCTTCTGTCAGAGTTGCCGTAGCTGTTTCTGTCAGAATGGCCGTAGCTGCTTCTTCTCTCTGAAGAATCGCCATAACCGTGACCCTCAGACGGGCGACCATAGCTGCTTCTCCTGTCCTGGCTGCCGTAACTCCTTCTGTCAGAATTGCTATAACTGCTTCTTCTTTCTGAAGAATCACCGTAACTGCGGCCTTCAGACGGACGGCCGTAACTGCTCCTTCTGTCAGAGCTGCCGTAGCTGCTTCTTCTGTCCTGGCTTCTGCCGTAACTTCCGTGTCCTTCGGAGCTGCCGTAGGACCGTCTTCCATAGGTCCTTTCTTCTCCTGATGAATTTCTTCCCTCAGAACTGTAAGATCTTCTTTCTGCAGGTCCTTCTGATGATGAATAGACCTTTCCGGAAATGCGAGGCCGTCTCGGTCTCAGCTTTCTTCCCTCTGCGGTAAAACCGCTCTTGTTGTTTTCTTCCATTTGGATTTTGCCCTCTGCGGGCGTTTAATTGTTATATGGCTCACGCCATTGGTATAAAAATATATTGTCGGCTTACGCCGTGTTTTCGTTTATTTCAATCTGAATATGTAAGTGATCTTGCCTTTCTGCAGGGCCGGAGCATCGGCATCCATATTGAAATGCGTGCTCAGCGCCGCTTTTCTGGCTGCCTGCCAGAGGTCGGCATTGTTTACGGTAGTTCCCTGTGCTCCCGGAAGAGCTTTGGTGACTTTGCCGTAATTGTCCACCCATATATCTACAACTACTGTGCCTTCTTCCTGAACTCTGTATTCAGGTCTGGCTATGACTCCCACTGTCTTTCTGCCTTTCAGTACGGCATTCGGCGTATTGGAATTTATGGACGTGTGGGTGTTTCCCTGGGCATGTCCGGCTTTCAGCGCGTCGCTTACCTTCGCTGCTGTCTGCGCTGCCAATGTGTCCTTCGCGTTTTTGTTCTTCGCTGCGCTGAACAGGGCTTTCTTGTTTATCGGCTTTTCTCTTTCAGGCTCGTATTTCTCCACGTCTCCGAAATCGTCCACCGTGGATTCTTCGGCAAGATTGTTCTTCGTGCCTTTCTCCATCGCCTCGGATTTCTGTGCAAGCTCCACCGGCCTGGTCCTGTCAGGAGTCTCTGATTGCGGCATTGACCCTCTCAGGTGCTGCCTTACCGGTTCTTTTTCTGCTTCTTCTGTGAAGTCCACCAGGAAAACCTGCTCAGGTGGCGGCGGATAAATGTATGTGAGTCCGCTGAAACTGCCGAAAGCAATCAGTCCGGTATGAAATAGCACAGTGGCGACTACTGCAATAACCGTCCCTGTACGTTCCCTCCGTTTCTGTATTTCCCGATATTCTTTCATGACTATTCAGGCTGCGTCGCCAGTATGACTTTGTAGTGGTTACGCTTGGCTATGTTCATCAATGCCACGATTTCCTTCACCGGCACGCTTTCGTCAGCGTAGATGGAGAAAGTCGGATCCTCATCGCTCTGAAGAAGGTTTACGAGATCATCCTCCACTTCATTGAACGGAACAGGCTGCTCGTCACCATTGATGTGGTAGGTGAACTGGCCGTTGTTCCAGTCCTTTACGGATACGCTCACGGTAGCCTTCGCGGACACTTGCCCCGTGCTTTTCGGCAGGAGGAGCTTGAGCGCGTTCGGGTTCACGAGCGTGGATGTTATGAGAAAGAAGATGAGCAGCAGGAAGACGAGGTCGGTCATTGACGACATCGCCGTTTCATGCAGACTCTTCGTTTGTCTTTTGAATGCCATCAGTAAATGTTTCTAAGATTCTTTGTTGCCTTCAGGTTCCTGCAGAAGGTCCATGAAATCAATGGTCGCGTTCTCCATCTTGAATACTACGTCTGAGATGTTGGAAGTCAGGTAGTTGTATCCGAAGTATGCGAGAATGCCGACGATAAGACCGCCCACTGTGGTGATCATCGCCGTATAGATACCGCTGGAAAGCAGCGTTATGTCGATGTTGTTTCCTGCATTGGCCATATTGAAGAATGCCTGGACCATACCGAGTACGGTTCCGAGGAATCCGATCATAGGCGCGCCGCCGGATATCGTGGCGAGGATAGGAAGACCTTTTTCGAGTCTTGCCACCTCTGTGTTGCCGGTGTTCTCGATGGCGGTCTGGATGTCAGAGAGAGGACGTCCGATACGGGACAGGCCTTTTTCCACAAGTCTCGCAACCGGAGAGTCGAACCTCTCACAAAGGGACTGTGCTGATTTGATTTTGCCTTCGCGGATATAGTCGCGGATATCGCGCATGAAGTTCGCGTCGATGGTGCTTGCCTGATGGATCATCCACCATTTCTTGCCGAAAATGTAGATGGCGATTATGGACAATGCCAAGAGAACCAGCATGAGCCAGCCGCCTTTTGTGGCCATTTCCAGAAGGTGCATTTCTTCTTCATGAGGAACAGCTTCCGCTGCTGCCTGTGCTGCGGCTGAGAAATCGGTTGAATCCAAGCCTGCGGTCTGTAAGAGATTGAACAACATATTTTGTTACTTTTTTATTTTGTCATTTGTTCCGTCATTTGGCCTAAAGTCTGATGACTTGGCCTAAAGGAGTGCAAATTTACGAATTTTCATTGATTTTCCTAAAGGGAATCAGCCTTCTCCGAACTTTTTTTCAGTCGTTTTCAAGATAGGCACACTCTGTGAGAAACAATGCATGACCCGGAACGGATTGGCCTGCATCAGAGCGGGTTCCGTGATCCACCAGCTCCCCGATCCATTCCGGAGAGCGTTTCCCGCGTCCGATTTCTATCATTGACCCGACAATCGCCCTGACCATATTCCGCAGGAATCTGTCGGCGCGGACTGTAAAGACGATATAATCTCCGTCAATGCAGGGATAACCCATCATCCTGACATGGTCCGGCGTCCAGGTCTCCCATCTGGCATCTGTGATGTTGCAGACGGACGTCTTGTTGTTTCCGCCGACTTTTTCGAAGCAGCTGAAATCGTGTTCGCCCAGAAGCAGCGCCGCCCCGCGGTTCATCGCCTCAAGGTCCAGGGGCAATGTGAAGAGGTATGACCTGTCCGACATGAACGGGTCCTTCTTCCGATGTATGAAGTACTTGTACTCCCTGCTCGTGGCATCGAACCTCGAATGGAAGTCATCTCTGACCTCCGAGACTTCGTGCACGGCGATTTCAGCGGGTAAGATGGCATTTAATTTGTAGCGCAGGAAGTCCGTGTCGATATCGTGGGAGGATTCCGCGTCGAAGTGCGCGATATAGTTTATTGCATTGACTTTGGTGTCAGTCCTTCCGGCTCCGGTTATCGCGATGCTTTCGTTCAGGAGCGTTTTCAATGCTCTTTGCAGGCATTCCTGAACGGAAGGGGCGTTTGGCTGAATCTGCCAGCCGGAGAAGGCTGAACCATTGTAGGACAGGCGTATGCGATATCTCATTTTGTGCTCTTTATATGGTACAAAGATAGTGGTATGTTGAAAATTAAACAATAATATAATGGATAGTGTGAATATCAAGGAACTTAACGACAGGATTCAGCGTGAAAGTTCTTTTGTCGATTTGTTGTCAATGGAAATGGGCAAGGTCATTGTCGGACAGAAACAGCTGGTGGAGAATCTGCTGATAGGTCTGCTCGCGAACGGCCATATCCTTCTCGAAGGTGTGCCTGGTCTGGCCAAGACATTGGCTATAAACACTTTGGCCCAGGCGGTCAGCGCCAAGTTCAGCCGAATTCAGTTTACCCCTGACCTTCTTCCTGCGGACGTGATAGGTACTCTTATCTACTCTCAGAAGAATGAGCGTTTCGAAGTTCACAAAGGCCCTGTTTTCGCCAATTTCGTACTCGCGGATGAAATCAACCGTTCTCCGGCCAAGGTGCAGTCAGCATTGCTCGAAGCGATGCAGGAGAGGCAGGTCACGATAGGCGAGGAGACCTACAAGCTCCCTGAGCCGTTCCTTGTCATGGCTACCCAGAACCCTATCGAGCAGGAAGGTACATATCCGCTTCCTGAAGCCCAGGTGGACCGATTCATGCTGAAAGTGGTCGTGTCCTATCCTAAGAAGGAAGAGGAGAGGCAGATTATCCGTATGAACAATACCGGGGAGTTCCCTAAAGCGCAGCCTGTGGTTTCGCCGGAGGATATCGTAAGGGCAAGACAGGTGGTACGAGACGTGTATATGGATGAGAAAATCGAGAAGTACATCGTGGATATCGTCTATGCCACCAGAACACCTGAGGACTATAACCTCAAGGCCCTGTCAGGACTCATTTCTTACGGTGCGTCTCCGCGTGCCAGCATTTCATTGTCAATGGCGGCGAAGGCATATGCGTTCATAAAGAGAAGAGGCTATGTGATTCCTGAGGATGTGCGCGCGGTCTGCAACGAGGTGCTCCGCCATCGTATAGGTCTGACTTATGAGGCTGAAGCTGAGAATGTTACCACTGAGAATATCATATCACAGGTTCTCAATGCAGTAATTGTTCCTTAGGAGAGGAAAGAAATGGACTCTAAAGCAAGCGACCTGCTCAAGAAGGTCAGGAAAATAGAAATCAGAACGAGGGCTCTGTCGCATCAGATATTTGCGGGCGAGTACCATTCTGCGTTCAAAGGACGCGGTATGGCATTCAGCGAAGTGCGTGAGTATCAGTATGGTGACGATGTGAGGAACATGGACTGGAATGTCACTGCCCGCTTGCGTTCCCCTTACGTGAAAGTGTTTGAGGAGGAGCGTGAGATGACGGTGATGCTGCTCATTGATATAAGCCGTTCAGGTTTCTTCGGGACAGTCGGAGGCACCAAGCGTGACTTGATTGCCGAGATTGCCGCCGTGCTGTCATTTTCGGCGATTCTGAACAATGACAAGGTCGGCGCCCTGTTCTTCAGCGACAAGGTTGAGAAATTCATCCCGCCGAAAAAAGGACGCAGCCATCTTCTCCATATAATAAGGGAAATCATCGAGCTTGAGCCGAGTTCCTCAGGTACGGACATCAGCGCGGCGTTGAGGTTTCTGACCAATGCCATAAAGCAGAAATGTACTGCTTTTCTCTTGTCGGACATGATGGATACCGATGCGGACGGCAATCCTAATTATGAGGATGCCATAAAGGTGGCAGTGAACAGGCACGACCTGTCAGTCATCAAGATATATGATCCCCGTGAGCGGGTGGTGCCGGATGTGGGACTTGTCAATGTCAAGGACTCGGAGACCGGGGAAAGCGCCTGGGTGAACACATCCAGCCGCAAGATGCGCGAGGCTTATGCGCAGGCGACCAAAAATGCGGATGACAAGGCGCTGAAACTCCTCAGGCGTTATCAGATAGACAGCGTGGACATATCCACGGGCTCTGATTATGTAAGAGGGCTTATGGCGTTCTTTGATAAAAGATAATTTATGTTGAAGCGATTATACATATATGTATTGGCGACGGTGCTCTTGGCTTTGCCTTCTTTCTTAGCGAAGGCGGATGCTGACAGCACTCGTGTCGTGTTTGCAGGAGACGCTTTCCTGAAGCCTCTGCAGAAACGGGACAGCGTGCTGATTGCGGACCAGATGAAATATGGTTTCCGTCTGGACAATGTCAAGGCAGGTACCGCCCTGACGCTTCCTGATCTGTCACAGGGTATCCGTGACAGCGTGGAAGTGGTGGAAGGCTGGAGCCTCGATACTCTGAAATTCAGGAAGAAGAAGGCGGAGATGGACATTGAAGGCAGTGTTGTCATCACCTCGTTCGATGAAGGCTCATATGACCTTCCTCCGATTGCGGTCATGAGGACATTGCCAGACGGTCAGACTGATACGCTTTTCTTCAAGGGGCTTCATCTGGATGTAACGACAATGCCGGTGGACACGGCGACCTACAAGCCTCACGATATCAAGGCCCAGATGCGCTATCCTGTCACGTTCAGGGAAATCCTGCCGTATCTGCTTGGCGGACAGCTGCTTGCGGTGCTCATAATATTGGCGGTGGCGCTTTATATGATACACAAGAAGAAAGGTGCGGAAGAAGCAGGTTCCAGCGAGCCTGCATATATCGTGGCGCTCAAGAAACTGGACAAGTTCAGAGGCAACAAACTCTGGGCGCCTGAAAAGCAGAAGCAGTTCTACAGCGGAATAACAGACGTGCTGAGAGAATACATAGTGGCAAGATTCGGTATAGGCGCGATGGAAATGACCACTGCGGAAATTTTTGAAGGACTGAAGGACAAGGATATACCGCAGCCTCTGATGGAGGAGACGCGCGGACTGTTCCTTATGTCAGACCTTGTCAAGTTTGCCAAGATGACCGTTACAGACGATGACAATGTCAAGGCTGTCCCTACTGCAGTACGTTTTGTAACCTCGACCTGGAAATATGAGGAAGAAGAGTCCTCCGAGTCCGGTGCCGAAGACAAAAAGGAGGCCAAGTGATGTTTTTCGAATATCCTCATCTTCTGTGGCTGCTGCTCGTTCCGGTTTTGCTTATAGCCCATTACATTTACCTGGAGCTTGCAGGACGCCGCCCTCATCTGAGAGTTCCGGACGTGAAATTCTGGAAAACGGGAGGCCGTTCCGTAATGTCGGTGCTCAGGCATGTGCCGTTCATATTGCGTACTGCGGCTCTTGTGATGATAATCATAGCCATTGCCAGACCGCGTTCTTCTACCAAGATGGACAAGATCGACACGGAAGGCATTGACATAGTCCTTGCTATGGACGTTTCTACCAGTATGTTGGCCAGGGATTTCACGCCAGACAGAATCAGCGCGGCGAAAGACATTGCCATCGAGTTCATCTCGCAGAGACCGTCCGACAGGATGGGAATCGTGGTCTTTGCCGGCGAGAGCTATACGCAGTGTCCTCTCACTACCGACAGGGCGACATTGATAAACCTGATGAAGGAGATAGAAACAGGTCTCATCGAGGACGGTACTGCCATCGGCAACGGTCTTGCTACCGCTGTGGCGAGGATGCAGTCGTCAGATGCGAAGAGCCGCGTGGTGATTCTTCTGACCGACGGTGTGAACAACAGTGGAGAAATCACTCCGCAGATGGCGGCTGACATAGCCAAGACCTATGGCGTGAGAGTATATACTATAGGTGTGGGAGCCAACGGTACGGCTCCATATCCTGTGATTACGCCGTGGGGCGTGCAGGTACAGGATGTGCAGGTGGAAATCGACGAGGACCTGCTCAGGAGCATTGCCGAGACTACCGGCGGAAAGTATTTCAGGGCTACGGACAATACCAAGCTCTCCGAAATATACAGTGAAATCAATAAGATGGAGAAGGCAAAAACTACGGTGGACAGTTTCCCGGTATATAAGAAAATGTTCACGCCGTTTGCTCTCGCAGCATTGTTCTGCCTGCTGCTTGAGGTTTGTATGTGCTTCGCCATCAAGAGATTGCCTTAAAAGGGCGGAAAGAAAGGATTTGTTATGATATATTTTGCACAAGCACAGTATCTGTTTCTCCTCCTGTTGGTGCCGGTTTTCCTGGTGCTGTACGGGGTGGTGAGATACAGGCGTGTCCGCAATATAAGAAAGTTCGGTGACGAGAAGCTGGTGAAGGACCTTATGCCGTCCTACTCCGGAGCGAAAGGCTGGACGAGGATAATCTTGTTCTCGCTTGCTTTTCTGTTCTTCAGCATTGGCCTTGCCCGTCCTCAGATAGGTGCCAAACTCAAGGAGCACAAGAGCAAGGGCGCCGAGGTGATGATTGCCCTGGACGTGTCCAACTCAATGCTGGCCAAGGACTACTCTCCGAATCGTCTGGAGCGTGCCAAGCTGGCGATATCCCGCCTGGTGGACAAGCTCAATGGGGACCGCATCGGCCTTGTACTGTTCGCCGGGACATCATTTGTCCAGCTTCCTATCACGACCGACTATGTGTCGGCGAAAATGTTCTTGGGAAACATCTCCACGGAGTCGGTTCCTGTCCAGGGAACTGCCATGGGTGACGCCATCAACACTTGCATAAGAAGTTTCAGTGCCCAGAGTGAGAACAGCCGTGCCATAGTGGTCATCACTGACGGTGAAAACCATGAGGACGACCCTCTGTCGGCAGCGAAGCAGGCGGCTGAGATGGGCATATCCGTATATACGATAGGTGTCGGTTCTTCTCAGGGACAGCCTATCCCGATGAAGGACGGTCTGCTGAAGGATTCCAATGGGAATATCGTAGTGACGAAGCTCGATGAAGCTACGCTCAAGCAGGTTGCCCAGGCAGGAAAGGGCGCCTATGTACATGCGGGGAATGATGAATTCGGACTGAATCCGATTATCGACAATATCAGGAAACTTAATGACGAGGAATTCAATTCCATCGTTTTCGAAGAATATGACGAACAGTATATGTATTTCTTTGCGATTGCGCTCGTGCTGCTGGTTGTCCAGATGCTGATAGGGGAGCGCAAGGTGTTCGGAAATCTGTTCGCTAAAAATTGAAGTTGTTTATGAGGTGGTTTAGAAATATTGTTGCGGTGATGACAATGCTGTGTGCACTGTCATTGACTGTGTCCGCCCAGGTGGACAGGCACGATGTGCGTGCGGGAAACCGCAAGTTCCGCAAGGGGGACTGGAAGGCCGCAGATATATCTTACAGAAAGGCTCTGGTGAAGGATTCCACATCGGTTCCTGCAAATTTCAATCTTGCCAATACGCTCTACCGTACCGAGAACTATGATGAGGCGGCCAAGACGATGGAAAAGATCAAGGATTCGGCTCCGTCTTCGGCCAATGCCGCTGATTATTTCTACAATGTCGGGGATATAGCGATTGCCAAGAAGGACTGGCAGGGCGCCGTGAACGCGTTCAAGGAGTCGCTTCTGCGCAATCCTGGCGACCTGGAGGCGAAGGAGAACTATATCTACGCCAAGAAGATGCTTGAAAATCAGCAGAACGGAGGCGGCGGAAATGGTCAGGACAACCAGGATAATCAGGACAATCAGCAGAACAAGGATGACCAGAACGGCCAGGGTGACCAGAACCAGGATCAGAACAAGGACAAAAATCAGGACCAGAATCAGAATGACCAGGGCAATCAGCCTCAGCAGAACAATCAGAACAATCAGAGCGGTCAGCAGGACGGTCAGCAGATGAAGATTTCACCGCAGCAGGCCCAGCAGATGTTGAGGGCCATTCAGGCTAAGGAAAAAGAGACTCAGGACAAGGTGAACAAGGAAAAGGCCGAGGCTCTCAAGTCGAGACAGAAAGAGAAGAACTGGTAACAGGAGAAGAATATGTTGGATATCGTAAGAAAAACAGGATTGACGATGCTGTTGGCGGTCATTACGCTGACAGCTTTCGCCCAGACGGAAATCAAGGTGGATGCTCCGAACATCGTGGAGTCGGACGAGCAGTTCAATGTCACGTTCATAATCGAAGGCAGCAGCCGCCCGGGGAATTTCAGTTGGGCACCGGGAGATGATTTTACCTTGGTGTGGGGCCCTCAGAGCGGCTCTTCGTCCAGTGTAAGCATAATCAATGGAAAGAAGACATCGTCATCCCAGTTCACTTACACATATATAATCGCGCCGAAGAAGACCGGCAAGTTCACATTGCCGCAGGCGACTGCAAAGGTAAAAGGTGAGATGATTTCATCCGCCCCTCTGCAGATAGAGGTGCTTTCCGGCGGATCTTCGTCGAATCAGGCTGCATCTGCTTCACATCCAAGCACTTCGCAGCGTTCTTCGTCCTCTGATGTGTCCTCATCCGACATTTTCCTGAGACTTTCCCTGAGCAAGACCAATGTAGTGGTAGGGGAGCCGATCAATGCTGAACTCAAGCTCTATCAGAGGGTGGACGTTGCAGGATATGAAAGCCCCAAGTTCCCTACATTCAACGGTTTCTGGAGCAAGGAGACGTATGCTCCGAACAATGTGAACTTCCAGAGAGAAGATGTGGACGGCCGTCTTTACAATGCCGCGACACTCCGCAGATATGTACTCGTACCGCAGCAGACCGGAACTCTCGTCATTGACCCGGCCGAACTTGTCTGCCTTGTGAACGTGCGCTCTTCATCGAGTTCGGCCCGCAGCATTTTCGACAGTTTCTTCGATACTGGAACCACGACCATAAGGAAGCGCATAGCGACTTCGTCCGTCAGGGTCAATGTCAAGAATCTCCCTGGCGGGGCCCCGGCTTCATTCTGCGGAGGAGTCGGCAACTTCACCATAAATGCCAAGCTTAATCAGTCTCAACTTAAGGCGCACGAAGCCAATTCATTGATTATCACAGTGTCAGGACGCGGAAATGTGTCGCTTCTCGAGGCGCCTAAGGTGAACTTCCCTCCGGATATGGAGGTCTATGATACCAAGTCTTCTGAAAATACAACCCCGAACAGCGGCGGAACTTCAGGAAGCAAGACATTTGAATATCCGTTCATTCCGAGAAGTCACGGTGACTTCATCATAGAGCCGATAGAATATTCGTATTACAATGTGACGACCGGCAAATATGAAACATTGACCACCGCCCCTATTCCTTTCAATGTCGAGAAGGGTGATACTCAGGAAACTACCGGTTCGTCAATGCAAGTGGCGGTTCCGGACAGAAAGGATGTGAAGAATCTCGGTGAAGATGTCAGATATATCCGCACGAAAGAACCTTCGTACAAGTTCAGGACCGTGTTCTTTGTGGGCAGTGCAGGATATTGGTTCGCATTGGTGTTGATTCTTTTCTGTGCTGTGGTCATCTGGCTGGCTTTCAGGAAGATAGCTTCGAGAAGGGCAGATGTCGTGGGCAGCCGTAACAGGCGTGCCACCAAGATGGCATTGTCCCGTCTCAAGACAGCCGAAGGCTTCCTCAGCAAGAATCTGTATTCCGCATTCTACGAGGAACTGCACAAGGCGCTGCTCGGTTTCATCTCAGACAAACTGAACATGGGTGCTGAGGAACTGAACAAGGACAATATCAAGTCCCAGCTTGTCGCAGGCAGCGTTTCCGCTGAACTTGCGGACCGTTTCGTGGCTCTGCTTGATGCCTGTGAGTTTGCGAGGTATTCTCCGGATGGCGGAAACGAAGCCATGAATACACACTATAAAGAAGCTGTGGATGTCATTTCATCTATCGATTATGTCATGAAACGTAGAACATCAGGCGGGTCGGCTGCCAAGTCAGCTGCATTGGCCATAGCCTCCCTGCTCTTGTTGCAGACAGGTCTGCAGGCTGGTGAGACGGCTTATCTCGATTCTCTCTGGACTAAGGGTGCAAATGCTTATGCTTCAGGAAATTGGAGCGAGAGTACAGAGGTCTGGGGTACACTTGAGAAGGCCGGTGTGGTCTCTCCGGAGCTGTATTACAATCTTGGAAATGCTTATTTCAAGTCAGGTGACAATGCCCGTGCTGTCCTTTATTATGAAAGGACACTGAAGGCAAATCCTTCATTCGCCGATGCGAGATATAACTTGGATATAGTCAGAAGCAGAATCAAGGACAAAATCGATGTCGTCCCGGAGTTCATTCTGAAGAGTTGGGCGAGGAAGCTCTGCTATACGCTCAGTTCCAATGTGTGGGCGGTGCTGTCGCTGCTGTTTTTTGCAGTTTCATTGGCATTGGCCCTGGTTTTCCTCATGAGCCATTCGGCGGCAGGACGCAGATGCGGATTCTACGGAGCCATTGTGGTGTTCCTCCTGGCGGTGTCCTCGTTCAGTTTCGCACTGTGGCAGCGCAGCATGTTCCTGAAGCAGAGCAATGCCGTGATCATGACTCCGGTATCGTCCGTGAAGAGTTCACCTTCCGAGAACGCATCCAAGGACCTGTTCGTGCTGCATGAGGGAACGGAGGTGAAGGTGCTGGATTCTGTTGGAGACTGGAATAATGTGGAACTGTCTGACGGCAGGCAGGGCTGGATTCGAAACAATGAAATGGAAATAATATGAGAAAACTTTTCGTCACTTTACTTATGTCCGTGGCTGCGCTTTCCGGCGTTGCGCGGACATCTGCTTTTTCTGACAGGGACAGTGTCCTCAGATTCGCATTTGTCACTGACACTCATCTTGCGACACATACCAGTGCGATAGAGGACCTCAGCGCGTGCCTGAGAGATATTAACAAGTCGGATTCTCTGGACTTCGTGCTTTTCGGAGGCGATATCACGGATTTCGGAACAGATGAGGAAATCGCTATAGCCAAGAGTATGATGGATACGCTTCGTGTCCCATATTTTGTTGTGCAGGGCAATCATGATGCAAACTGGTCTGAAAGCGGCTGCAATACTTTCCTGAAAGTGTTTGGCTATGAGCACTTTTCGTTCGCCAAGAAGGGATGGCGTTTTATAGGGTGCAACAGCGGTCCGGATATGCGTATGGCTCCGGGACTTGTGCCGAAGGAGACTATGGAGTGGCTCGGCTCTCTTGAAAATGAGGGCAGGAGCATTTTCATAAATCATTATCCGATGGATTCGTCGGTCCTGAATTATTTCGATGTCACCAAGCAGCTCAAGCGCCTCGGCGTGCGGTTCTGTGTCGGAGGACATTGGCACAGGAATGTGGTGAAGAACTATCAGGGGATTCCTGCGGTGCTGTGCCGCTCGTCATTGTCAGCAGGGGCTGTGCCGGGATATAACATTGTCCGGATCAACGGGGACAATATCAGTTTTTCCGAAAGGCGGATCTATGGAGATACTGCGGTGGAATTTGCTCCGTGGTACAGGTATCATTTTCCGGAAAATGCCCCTCAGGACAGTGTGAAGTATGACAATGACGGTCTGCCGGAAGATTATCCGTGGATGCGCTATGACGTGAACGTGCGCTATCCGCAGGTCAAGGAGAACTGGAAGCGTTCTTTCGAGGCCAATATAGTGGCAGG
>OJAM01000661.1_pt1 | contig 14438 bp, 12 predicted proteins | sample 1589071 | NCBI WGS metagenome assembly OJAM01 (sample SAMN03283243) | human gut metagenome | biome: human-associated habitat; material: feces | host: Homo sapiens | place: Peru | collected 2012
GCCCATGTATGCGCCGCCCCAGATGGAGGAAATACGCGTGCCCCACCTGATGCAGACCATCCTCCAGCACCTCGCCGATAGAGATGTGGTCGTTGCGCCACGGCAGCTCCCGCTCCGGACCTCCCAGTCCCACCTCAATCTCAAGTTGAGAGAAAAATGGCTGCTTCTCCGGCGCAAAGTCCATCTGCGCCGCCATATCGTGCATCCACGGGATCAGCTGGGACTGAAATACATCCCACACGCTTTCGTAATCTGTGACGATACGCTGGTCCAACACTGTTTCACCATTGACTATGACCTCCACAAAGCCCGTGGTGGGCAGCGCGGGCCCCAGGTCCGGCAGCTGTTCCAGATATGGTCTGGCGCAGGTGCGCACGGTCCAGCTGTCGGACAGCAGACAGTTTCCCCTGTCATCAAAGGCCAACGCTTCATAGGTGGACGCAGCATCATGAGGATAGGCTTCAAACAGCACATCGTCCCGGCTCAGCCCCAACAGCTCCGCCAGAAGCTCGTCCGCCGGATACAGGTCCTGCAGCCAGCGGGGCGGCTTGCCCACATCCCGATCCAGCTCCGCCCAGTCGAAATCTCCGGCCTGATAGGTTACGGAGGTCCGCTGATGAGGATTGAACCGGACAATGACCCGTCTCACACCGCATAGCGCCGCGGCGCGCGGGCCAAAGTCCTCCTCCAGCCAGCTGAGCCCCTGCTTGAAAGCGCACACGGCAGTGGTATGCTCCGCGATCGCACCGCAGCGTGCCAGTCTCTGCCGGAACTCCTCCAGAAAAGCCTCTCGCTCCGGCCGATCCGGCCCCACAGCGCACCGCAGGCTCACGCGGTCTCCGGGCCGCAGTGAGGCATATACAGGCTCCAGCGCCTGATGCAGGGCATCCATTTCACTGGGCAGTTCGTAGCTGCGCACTTCCTCTGCGGCACTGTCGTTATAGCGGCAGAAGCGCGTATGCGGCCAGCGGCGGCGGAATTTATCCAAATCCGCTCCGGCGCTGAGCAGGGCCTCCGTGCCGCCGACGCACTCGACCCATGCGGCCTGACCGTCCGGATTTTTTAGGGACATCGCCTGACTCACCCACGCCGTCGCGTCCCGCAGCCGCAAGTGATTCCCAATGTTTGGAAATGTGCTGTACAGCCGGTCCGTGAACTGCCGCAGGGCAAAGCCTTCGCCCTCCATGACCATCATCGGACGCGGCTCGGTTTCATCCAGCACCAGCGCCGGGACAGCACTCCGGCGAAACACCAGCAGCGGCGACTGCCCATCATCATCGATTGCCAGCAGCGGATACACAGCGGAGGTCGTTTCCATCCCCACACGGGCCGCCATGCCGCAGGCGGCGTACAGCAGATCCGGATCGTCATCGTCCTTCAGCAGCAGCCGCAGCGCCACTGTGTCCGGCAAGCCGTCGCCATCCGTGTCCCGCAGAAAGCGGCCCGTCTCGAACAGCTGCTCCAGACCGCCCTCTGCGGCGTTTTCCTCGACGCAGAGGGGCTTTGCTTCCACGAACGACAGCGGCGGCAGGACCTCGCGGCCGCTATGCGGCGCGAACCGGCGGTAGAGCGCCGCCCACTGTTCCGCCGTACAGTCCTCCGGCTTCACCGGTACCACGTTGGGCTCCGGCGGCGGGGTACAGCCTATCCAAAAATAGGTCACGCTCTCATCCCGCGGATCGCTGGGGCCCTGTACAAAGGGAAATTCCAGGGATATGGAGCAAAAACCGATCAGCTGCGACAGCTCCACCGCGAAGCGGCGCTGCTGCGATGTCAGCTCCGGCTCCAGAATTAAGTTCAGCGTGGTGGTCATGCGTCCTCCCTCATTGACAGCAGGCAGGCCACACGGTGACCGGGCTCCACCTCCTGCTCCGGAATATCACTCTGCGTACATGCCTCCGTGCAGTAGGGGCACCGGGAGGCAAAGCGGCAGCCCGGCTTGGGATCAATGGGGTTGCTGATTTCGCCCCGAAGCAGCTGGATCGGCTTATTCCGGGCTTCCAATGTAGCCTCCGGCAGCGCCGCCAGCAGCGCCTTGGTATAGGGATGGCAGGGGTTTTCAAAAATCTGGTCGCTGGAGCCGATTTCCACGCACTTGCCCAGATATGTCACCATGATATTGGTGCTGATGTGCTTCACCACACTGAGGTCGTGGGTCACAAACATGTACGTCAGCCCCATTTCATCCTGCAGATCCATCAGCAGGTTCAGGATCTGGGCCTGGATCGACACATCCAGCGCAGACACCGGCTCGTCGCAGACGATGAACTCAGGGCCACGCCGATGCGCTGACGCCGCCCACCGTCCAGCTCATGGGGATAGGCGTTGGCCACACGTTTGGCCAGCCCCACGGTATCCATCAGCTCCGCCACCCGGCGGTAGCGGTCCTGACGGCTGGCATACAGATGATTGACCTGCATGGGATCGGCGATCAGATCTGCCACGCACATACGCGGATTCAGGCTGGAGTAGGGGTCCTGGAAGATCATGCTCATTTTTGTGAAGCGATCTCTGTTGTGGCGGCCCATATCCTGCCCGCGGAACAGCACCTTTCCGCCGGTAGGCTGATGCAGACCGATGACCGTGCGTCCCAAAGTGCTCTTGCCGCATCCGGATTCGCCCACCACACCCAGCGTCTGCCCCTGAAGGATCTGCAGATCAATGCCGTCCACCGCGTGGAGCATGCCGCGCTTGGTTTTGTAATACTTTTTCAGTTCAACGGTTTCAATCACCGGGATCTGCTGTTTCAATCTTCATCCCCTCCCAACAAATGACACTTGATGCGATGCCCGTTCTGTTCACGGACGGGCGGTTCCTGCTGCCGGCAGATATCTGTGCAGTGCGGACAGCGGGGAGAAAACTTGCACCCCTCCGGGAGATTGGTGGGGTCCGGCATCAGCCCGTCAATGGGCGTCAGCCGCTTGGCCTTGCTGCGGATATTGGGGATAGCGCCGAACAGCCCCACGGTATAGGGATGATGCCGCCCGGGAGAATAGATCTGTTCCACCGAGCCGTATTCAATGATCTCGCCTGCGTACATGATGGCCACATCGTCGCAGGTGCGGACCACCACACCCAGATCATGGGAGATCATGATCATGGAGGTCCCCAGCTTCTGCCGCAGCTCTTCGATGAGAGACAGCACCTGCGCCTGGATCGTCACGTCCAGCGCGGTGGTGGGCTCGTCGGCGATGAGGATATCCGGCGAACAGGCCAGCGCAATGGCAATGACCACACGCTGCTTCATGCCGCCGGAAAACTGCAGCGGGTAGTCGCCCTTTCGCTGGGCGGGAATGCCCACCAGCTCCAGCACCTCCTCCACGCGGTGCTCCAGCTCCGCCTTGGAGCGGTGCTGGGTATCGTGGATCTTTACCGCTTCAAGGATCTGATCGCCCACGGTCATAATGGGGTTCAGGGCCGTCATGGGATCCTGAAAGATCATAGAGATGATCTCGCCCCGCATGAGCTTCATGTGACTCTCCGGCACGGTCATGATGTTGTCGCCCTTGAGATAGATCTCGCCGTTGGGCACATGGCTGACCCGGTCCGGCAGCAGACGCATCAGGGCCAGTGCAGTGCTGGTCTTGCCGGCGCCCGTCTCGCCCACCAGTCCCAGGCTCCGGCCGCGGCGCAGGGTAAAGCTCACATGATTTACGGCCTTTACGACGCTGCCGCCGGAGTGATACTCTACCGACAGATCCCGCACATCCACCGCCGGCGTATCCGGCGTATTCTGTATGATCGTTTCCTTCATATCGCGTTACCTCAGTCTTTCAGTCGGGGGTCAAGGGCGTCCCGCAGACCATCGCCCACCAGATTGATGCTCATGGCCGTGATCACAATGGCCATACCGGGGATGATGGCGTAGGTAGGCGAGAGCCGCATAAACTGCCGGGAGGCGGAGATGATGGCGCCCCACTCAGGGGTGGGCTGCTGCACGCCGAAGCCCATAAAGGAATAGCTGGCTGCGCCCAGGATCGTACCGGAAACGGAGCCGGCCAGCATGATGATGATCGGCCCGAGAGCATTGGGCAGCACGTGCCGCAGAATGATCTTAAAGCTGCTGGTACCATAGGATTTGGCGCACTGCACATATTCCATATCCGTCAGATTCAGAATGGTGGCGCGGACAAACCGCGCATAGCCCGGAACACCACTGATGAGCAGTGCGTAGATCAGGTTCTGCACGCCTACACCCAGTGCCATCACCAGCACCATGATCAGCAGCATACCGGGAATGGAGGCAATGATGTCAAACAGGCGCATGACCACATTGTCCAGCCAGCCGCCAAAATAGCCGCAGGCCGCACCGATGAATGCGCCGATCGCCAGCGACAGAACCGTGGCGGAAATGCCGATGACCAGAGAATACCGGCTGCCGTGGACGATACGGGCAAACAGGTCGCGTCCCAGATTGTCTGTGCCGAAGGGGTGCTGGGTCGATGGAGCTTCCAGCGGGGCACCGGTAAACTCATAGCACATCCGGTTGTCCACGATAACATCGGCAAATATCGCCACCAACACGATGAATAGAAACAGTACCAGTCCCACCATGGCGGGCTTATTGCGCTTGAACAGAGACCAGATCTCACGGCCGCGGCCGCGCCTGCTGGTCAGCAGAGGGGAATCGTTTTTCATGTGCTGCACCTCCTCATTTCGTCAGCTTGGCCTTGGCACGGGGATCCACCAGTGCGGTGATCACGTCCAGCAGCACCACCAGCAGACAGAAGATCGCAGCCAGGAATACGGTGGCGGCCATGACCATGGGGACGTCCTTGGAGTTGACGGCGTTGATGATCACGGTCCCCAGTCCCGGCATACCGAAGACGGACTCCGCAATGACGGTGCCGCCCAACAGCATACCAAAGCTGATGCCCACCTGGTTCAGCACCGGCAGCATGGCGTTGAGGAAGGCGTGCTTCCAGATCACCGTGCCCTCGGCACATCCCTTGGCGCGTGCGGTGCGCACGAAGTCCTGCCGGATGGATTCCAGCATGGTGGTGCGGGTCAGACGCTGCAGGGACGACGCGGACAGGATGCCCGCACAGCCTACCGGCAGAATGTAGCACTGCCAAGAATCCGCACCGCTGGAGGGCAGCCATCCCAGATACAGGGAGAATACCAGCAGCGCCACCATATACACCCAGAACCCAGGGAATGCCGCCAGTGCGATGCTGACGACCCGGACAATGTTGTCCAGTGCCGAATATTGCTTCACCGCCGAGAACACGCCCAGTGCGATACCAATAATGGAATAGGTGATAGTTTGCAGAACGGCCAGCCGCAGCGTGTAGGGGAAGTTGTGCATGATCTTCTGGAACACGGGTGTTCCGTCCTGATAGGAATTGCCGAAATCCAGATGGATCAGATCGTTGAGATAGTTGCCAAGCCGCTGTACAAAGGGCAGATGATAGCCCAACTGCTCGTTAAGCAGGTCCACCTGCTCCTGCGTGGCCATAGGCCCCAGCATCCGGCGGCCCGGATCTCCGGGAATGGCATTGATGATGGAGAACACGATGATCGCCACGCCCAGCACCATCGGGATCACCAGCAGCAGGCGTTTGATAATGTATTTTGTCATGGGTTGCTCCTTTAAGTCAGGCGGCACAGACAGGATCCTATCTGTGCCGCCGTATATCCGGAATGTGTCTCTCTTATTTTACGCGGATCATATCCACGCCGTTGTAGACCGGAGGAACCTCCAGACTGGCCCGGTACACGGTGTACTGTGCGGACACGCCCAGGTTCAGATTGGTGTGCTGCGCCACGATGATGTTCAGGGCCTGCGCCAGCAGGGTCTGTGTTTCGGCGGCGTCAGACGTGCTCTGCATCTGCTCGAGGATAGCGTCCACCTCTGCGTTGCTGAACTTGTTGAAGTTATAAGGCTGGTTGGTGCCGTAATAGTTCAGCAGGTTCTCGAAAGCGCTCTGACCGCCGGCACCGGTGGTGATGCCCAGACCAAACTGACCGCTCATAAGCATCTGCACCATGGTGTTGGTCTCATAAGAAGTGACCTTGGCCTGAATGCCCACGGCCTCCAGATACTGCTGCACCATCTCGGCGCTGCCGTTGCTGGTGCCGCCGATGATCTCACCCACATCCACGGGGGTAGGCAGGCCGCTCTCCGCTATCAGCTGGCGGGCCCGGTCGGGGTCATAGCTGTACTGCTGTACCCCAGCGGGGATATCCATCTCCGGCGTGGCAAAGACGATCGTGCTGTCCTTGCTGGACACATAGCCGCTGCAGGTCGCGTTGCGGATGGCATCGTAGTCGATGGCATAGGAGATGGCCTCCCGCAGCTTGTCGTTATTCAGAGGCTCGGTATTGGCGTTGATAAGCAGCTGGAAGGGAACGATGGAAATCGACTGCTTCATCACCAGATTCTTGTCATTCTCCACCAACCGCAGGTTGCTGCCGGCCAGGCTGCTTACGTCGATCTCGCCGTTCTGCAGGGCAATGACAAGCGTGCTGGGGTCGGTAATGGTACGGACGTTGATGGTCTTGATGGCGGGCTTTTCATCGCCCCACCAGTTGTCCTTTAGGGTCAGGGTCATGGTGCCGGCCGTTTCATCCAGGCTGGTGAGGGTATAGGGACCGCTGCCCACGGGATTTTTGATGTAGGTGTCCTTGTCTGCGTCATACAGATCGACGTTGTAAATGGCGATCATGTACCAGCAGTTAGGCACGCTGGGCCAGTTATAGGACAGACGGAAGGCTACGGTATTCTCGTCACGGACTTCGATGGAATCGATCATGGACACGTAGCTCATGGTATAGGGGTTGGTCATCTGCCGCTCAAAGCAGGCCTTGACATGATCTGCCGTGACCTTGCTACCGTCGGAATAGACGGCATTTTCGTTCAGGTGGAACACCCATACCAGGCCGTCTTCCTCGGTTTCCCAGCTCTTGGCCAGATTGGGACGACAGACCACGGACAGATCATCGTCGAGGATCACATCCACCAGTGTGCTGTACACATTGGTGAACAGGGTGCTCTGGCTGGTCAGATACCAGTTCATGGGGTCATAATCGGGGATAGCTGACGTGTTGGCCAGCGTAATGGACTCCCGGGGGCCTTCCGGCGCGGGAGCCGGATCGTTGCTTGCGCAGCCGGTCATCGCCAAAACGACCAGTGCCAGCAAAAGGGCGAGACACTTTTTCATGGGCGCATTCCTCCAGTTTTTCCTTGCAGATTTGTTTGTGTACCAGCTACCATGGTAGATGATATTTCATAGTTTACTGCCCGAAACCGCCATTGTCAACAGAAAGCATCGCCATCCGGCAAATTTCGTCATTTTAAATCAGGAGCCGGCAGCTGTTTTGTTTGGTCAAACAAAACAGCTGCCGGCCATAGAAGTGACTCTGTATTATGTTGATGCAAGAATATCGTCGGCGACGCTGGAGGTCCCCACAATGTTTTCCGGGTCCCTGATGTCAGGGTAAATATCAAGGCTCAGATACCGCACGGCGCTTTTCAGGTCGCGGGAAACAAGTGCGTCTACGATCTTGCGGTGCAGCTCCTGCGACGGCTGCTCCGCGGGGGCAATATCGTTTTCCGGCAGCCTGTCTCCCAGGTACGCGCTGCCGCGGTAAATAGGTGTGCTTTCTCCGCGGATCATCAGCCCCAGAAGCCGCTCGATATATGACACGATGGTTTCATTGCCGGACAGCTTGGCCAGTTCATAATGAAACGTCATGTTTGAAAAATAGGCCAGCTCCGGGTCGTCATATGTTCTGTCCAGCAGGTTGTACAGCCGGTGAAAATCCTCCACATAGGCCATGTGGGCGGTTTGCCGCAGCGCCGCGATCTCCAGGACATACCGGCAATAGCGCATCTCGTTCATTTCACGATCTGTCGGCAGCCGGACAATATATCCTTTGCTGGGATATTTGTTGAGAAAACCTTCGGATACCAGCCGGCCGGCGGCTTCCCGGGCGGGCGTACGGCTGCAGTGATACCAATCCGCCAGCATCTGCTCGCTGAACAGCTCGCTGCTGGGCAGCTTACGCAGCATCAGATCGCGCTTGATCTCCCGATAGACTCGTTCGGTTAAGTCCTTTCCCTTCATTAAGTGCTCTCCTTCGATGGTACTTATAAAAGCAATTATATCGAACAAATGAGAAAAGTACAAGGGCCGGCGGGAAGATTCACCCGATTTAATTCACGTAAAGTGATACAGGCTGCGTCATTCCTTGGCGGCGCTTCCGCCAAACATAGGCCGCCGCTGGTAAACGGCCGCCCGCAGCAGACTGTCCAGTCCCTGTGTCAGGGCGATGGCGTAGGCGCCCCATCCGAGCTGCACACCCAGCACCCATGTGCCCAGCACGCGGATGCCCCATGCTGTGATGGACGAAAGCACCATGGCGAACTTGGCATCTCCCACCGCCTTGAACCCGTTGGGAAGGATAAAGCTGCCGTTCTGGAACAGAGCAAACGCGGCATACAGCGCCAGCATCCCCGCGGCAATGCGAACCACTTCGGGGTCACGGGCGAAGATATATGCCCCCGGTATGGCCAGCAGCAAGTGGGCCAGCGCCACCGGAACAGACCACACGAAGGTCTTGCGGGATACGAATCGCAGCGCTCCCGCTGTCTTTTCTTTATCGCCCTCACCGGCGCAGCGGCTGACCACGGGCACCGTGAGGTAATACAGCGCCATCACCGGCACATTGAAGATACCGTTCACGGAATTGAATACGGAATTGGCGGAGATCATGGCCTTTCCCATACCCGCCAGGAAAATCTGAAGGATAATACGGCTTCCGTTGAACATCAGATTCTCTGCGGAGGACGGAAATGCTACGCCGCCGATGCTCTTCAGACACTGACGCAGCACCGGCCCCGAGCATACCTCGGGCCGGAACGCAAAGCCGTGCCGCAGGACCATGGCCAGTGACGATACCGCCGCGATGGCGACCGACAGGAGATAGGCCAGCGCCGGGCCCTTCACACCCATGTTGCCCAGAGCAAACAGCAGGTTCAGCACCATGCTGGACACGTTCAGGGCAATACTGACAAACATCGGACGCCGGGTATCTCCCGCGCCCCGCATGAAGCCGCAGCATTGGAAGTATATAAACCACAGCGGCGGGGTCAGGGCCGTATAGCGGAAGTAAAGAACGGAATTTTCCAGCACGTCGGCTTCTGCTCCGCCGAACAGAAGGTGGACGATGCTGCCGTGCAGCGGCCACACGACCGCAGTCAGCAGCAGACTCACCAGTCCGCCCATCAGCAGCGCTGCATAAGCTGCGTGTGAGGCGTCTTTTTTCCGGGAAGCACCGGCGTTCTGGGCCACTAACACCGTTCCACCGATGGCAAACGCCTGAAACAGGTTCATCAATACGCTGTTGACCGTATTGATCTGCCCCACGCCCGCAATGGCAGCCGTGGAGATAAAGCCCGTAACGAAAACATTGACATTTTCCAGGAGAATGGCGGCAACCTGCTCCACCAGCATTCCCGGCAGCATTTTCCGCAGATCCTGCGCGGCTGACTGATTTTCGGCAAGACCTTCAAACTGATCCAGCCGTGCTCGTAATGATGTAGCCATAAGCCCACCCTCAGTCGTCCTGCCGGGGACGGTGCATAATACCTCCGGCAACGACCAGCTCCGGCTTGCGGTACATGACGGCAATATCCTGATCCGGCTGTCCATCCACCAGGATCACATCCGCCGCCAATCCGGCAGCGATACTGCCCGTGACATTTTCCAGCCCGCAGATCCGGGCGCTGTACCGGGTCGCCTGCAATAGCATATCGACGTTGTCCATCCGACAGTATGTCTTACGCATCCGGAATTCCAATCCCGGCAGCTTCAGCTGCTCCTCCACCGGTGTGTCCGTGCCGAAGCCCAGCACCAATCCTGCCTGATAGGCGGCGGTGATGTTGCGGGTATTGGCATCCAGAAGCGGCTTGAGCATCTGCGCCTTTTGCGCCGGCGTGAATCCCGGCGTCGGCACCTCGCTGGACAGCACCGCTAGCGTCGGCACCAGATAGGTGGATGTGCTGTCTTTCAGCCTCCGAATATCCTCCTGCCTGATATATGACCCGTGTTCGATCGTATCCGCTCCGGCGTCCAGACACATGGAGATGGCCGTGGCATCGTGGGCGTGGACCGCCACGCGCCGCTTATAGCGGTGGGCGACCCTCACAACGGCTTCCAGCTCCTCCGGCAGCAGCTCCGGGGGCTCGCCTTGCGCATATAGCTTCACAAAATCCGCTCCGGCCCCCATTTCCTCCCGTGCAGCCCGGACGAAATCCTCCACACCGGATACATACCGCAGGAAACAGTGCGGATCAGCAGGTTCTGTCCATGCGGTGGGACGCAGAATGCTTCCTCCGGTAACGATCCGAGGCCCATTGAACAGCCCCTGCCGGATGGCATCCCGCACATATACCGACAGTCCCTTTGGCGCGCCCATGTCCCGAATGGTGGTGATACCCAACTCAAGAAAGCGCTGCGCACTGAGGCATGCGCTCACCATCAGTTTAAAGTCATTGAGGCGAAGCAAACCATTGTAGTAATCCCAATTCAGATGCGCATGAATATCAAATAGCCCCGGCAACAACGTTTTGCCGCAGCAGTCAATGACCGTATCGCCGTCTTCCGGGAGAGCTTGGGACGAAACGCTCTGGATATTGTCTCCCGCAAGTACCACATCTCCATAGCCTCCGTCATACCCGCCTGACAGTTCCGGGATCAGCCGACAATGCTTCATGATCGTGCGCATACCCATACCGCCTTTCATTACCATGGTAATAAATATGTTAGTGAAAATATCATAGCATGGGCCTCGAAGCCTGTCAAGACTTCCCGTCAGGAAAGACACGCTGGCAGACGTGTTTGCCCTTGTCAACCGATGGCGCCATTCTCATTTGAATCCGGAAAGATGTGTGCGCTAAGGAAAGCGCCAATGCCGATAGACAATATCAGCTGATCTTCTCCGCTGTGTGTCGAAATATATGAAGAGCCTGCATTTCCCTTCGGGCGGAACTTGCGTTTTTGTTTCGAATCCTGTAAAATGCGGTATGAAAACGAATTGACTCCCACACTTAGGAGAGCTGCGCATGGCTTTATATGCTGGGTCACTACGACGCAGGCTTCACCCTGCGCACATACACCCATGCCACCCGCCAAAAGCAGGATGAAGCCGCCCAAACCATGGGCAGCTTCATGGCACAGGTGATGTGAGCTGATCAAACTGCACCACAATAACAAACTAGAGCTCCTGCCCATGGGGCAGGAGCTCTAGTTTACTCATTTCACCGCATCCAGAGTGTCATGGCTACCAACAGGACGCCTAGAAAGCCGAAGCTGATGGCGGAGAACAGCACCATGAACCGCCCCGTCTGCCCCTTGATGTGCTTTGTGTATTCCCGGAAAGTGATCAGGCTGGCCAGTGACGCCACCAGCGTCCCCGCGCCGCCGATATTCACGCCCACCAGCAGTCCTCGATAGTCGTCGGTGAACCGGCTCAGCAGGATGGCTGCCGGTACGTTGCTGATGACCTGACTGGTCAGTGCCGCCACCGGCATGGCCCCGTGGGTGAGCAGCTTCCGGAACAGCTCGCGCACCGGCTCAATCCGCGCCATGTTGCCCGAAAAGGTGAAAAACGCCGCAAACGTCACCAGCAGTCCCCAGTCCACGCCCAGCAGCGCACGGCGATCCAGCACCAGCAGAGCCATCACGATAACGAGCAGTCCCAGCCAGTAGGGGATGCCCCGCAGCACCATGGCCGCCGCCACGCAGAACAGCGCGCCGTATATCACGGTGCGCCGCTTGTCCGGCAGCGTCTCCTGCCGGGGCACGGTCAGCCCCTCGCGGGGCAGAAACAGGCCGAACAGCAGGATCAGCGCCGTGGACAGCAGGAACGGCGGCAGCATGATGGACAGGAACTCTCCGGTGGAAATGTTGTAGTAATTGAACAGATACAGGTTCTGGGGATTGCCGAAGGGCGTCAGCATGCCGCCCAGATTGGCGGCGCAGTTCTGCAGGATGAACGTCAGTGCCGTCCATTTCGTCTGGTCGGTGCGCTCCAGCACGAACCAGCTCAGGGGCAGGAACGTCAGCAGCGCCGTGTCGTTGGTCAGCAGCATGGAGCCCACCAGCGTGATGCCCACCAGCGCCGTCACCGCGCCGCGGGTGGTGTGGAACACCTGCACCAGCTTCTGCGCCAGCAGGGGAAACAGCCCCACGCCCCGCAGCGCGCCCACCACCGCCAGCACGCACAGCAGGCACGACAGCGTTTTCACATCGTAGTAGTCCAGATAGGCCACGTCCGGCGGCACGAATACCGCCGTCACCGCCGCCGCCAGCACCGCGATCACCGGCATGGCGTTGGCCCTGCACCATTGCAGCAATTTCATAAGTACCTCACACAGACCCACGGAAGGGCAAGAAATCAACGGCAGTTACAATAGCACACTCGCTCTGAAAATGCAAGGGTGCGGCGAAACAAAGGGAAACCCTTCCGAAGCGGCAGCTCTCCTGCCTGCTCCTCTTTTGCCCCTTCTGCCGCATACGAAAAGGGAAAGACACGCTTTCGCGTGTCTTTCCCTTTTGGAGGGGAGGAAAACTCCGTGCAGGGCATTTCTGCCCGGCACACGATCTGAACTGCGTGGTTTTGTGAGAAGGGATACGCAGTCGATCTGGCTTTACAGACCCATGTTGGCGGAGATGACGATGCGCTGGACTTCGCTGGTGCCCTCATAAATTTCCGTGATTTTCGCGTCGCGCATCATGCGCTCTACCGGGTAATCCTTGGTGTAGCCGTAGCCGCCGAACAGCTGCACCACCTTGGTGGTGGTCTTCATGGCGTGCTCGGAGGTGAACAGCTTTCCCACGGAGAAGCCGGGGAAGCCGCTCTCCACGATGAAGGCGGAGATGCCCTTGGTACCGCGGGTCTTGTCGGTCATGGCAAACACCACGAACACGTCGGCCACATAGCCGTTGGTGATGAAGATCTTGGAGCCGTTCATCACATAGTGGTCGCCCACCAGCTTGGCCTCGGTCTGGCCCTTGGAGGCGTCGGAGCCGGCGTTGGGCTTGACTTCCTTTTCGGTAAACTCCGCCATCATCTTGCGGATCAGCTGATGTTCACGGCTTAGATTGAAATCCATGCTGCTTCTCCTTATTTGTTGTCGGCCAGACCCATCTTCTCCTCGCGGAAGATGCGGCTGTCCATCAGCTTCAGGTCGGGGGCGATCTTGGGCATGAACTCCATCTGATCCAGCACCTGGGTCTGGAGGTCGATGCCGGGGGCGATCTCGATGAGGGTCACGCCGTCGGGCCGCAGCTGGAACACGGCGCGCTCGGTGATGTACAGCACAGGCTGGCCCACCTCCACGGCGTACTTGCCGGAGAAGGTGATGTGCTCCACCTGCTGTACGAACTTCTTCTTCGCGCCCTCCTGCGTGATGACCAATGCGCCGTCACGGCACTCGGTCTTTAAGCCCTTGGCGGTGAAGGTGCCGCAGTAGACCACCTTTTTGGCGTTCTGGGTGATGTCGATAAACCCGCCGGCGCCGGCAAGACGGGTGCCGAACTTGGAGACGTTCAGATCGCCGTTGGGGGCCGTCTCGGCAAGGCCAAGGAAGGCTACATCCAGTCCGCCGCCCTGATAGAAGTCGAACTGCACGTTGTGGGGCAGGATCGCCATGGCGTTGGCGGAGGCGCCGAACTGGGTGCCTCCCATGGGAACGCCGGCAATGGAGCCGGCCTCCACCGTCAGGGTCATCTTGTCGCTGATGCCCTCCTCGGCGGCCACGTTGGCGATCTTCTCCGGCGCGCCGGTGCCCAGATTGACGATGGCGTCCTGCGGCAGCTCCATGGCGGCGCGGCGGGCGATGATCTTCTTGGCGTCCAGCGGGATGGCGGGGATGGCATCCATGGGGATGCGGTACTCGCCGGTAAGGCTGCCGTCATAGGGGGTGCCGAGGCACTGCATATTGTCCTCGGCGGAGCCGATGACGAGGGCGTCCACATAGATGCCGGGGATGGCCACCAGCTTGGGGTCCAGCGTGCCGCCCTGCACCACCTTTTCCACCTGCACGATGACCTTGCCGCCGGAGTTGCGGCAGGCCTGCGCCATGGCGGTGACGTCGATAGGCCCGATCTCGTGGTGGACGGTGCAGTTGCCGTACTCGTCGGCATAGCTGCCCCGGACGAACACCACGTTGATGGGGAAGGACTTATACAGCAGCCGCTCCTGACCCTCGATATTGACGATCTTCACGATGTCCTCAGTGGTGACGCTGTTCAGCTTGCCGCCGCCGTTGCGGGGATCCACGAAGGTGTACAGGCCCACATGGGTGATGGTGCCGATCTTATGGGCGGCGATGTCCCGGTACATATGGGAGATGACGCCCTGGGGCAGGTTGTATGCCTCGATCTTGTTCTCCAGCGCCAGCGCGCCCAGAGAGGCGGCGCGGTCCCAGT
>OJAM01000666.1_pt1 | contig 14405 bp, 12 predicted proteins | sample 1589071 | NCBI WGS metagenome assembly OJAM01 (sample SAMN03283243) | human gut metagenome | biome: human-associated habitat; material: feces | host: Homo sapiens | place: Peru | collected 2012
GCCCGCACCTCTTTTGCGATGACCGTCATGCCGGGTGTCAGACCGTCAATACGGATGGTGCCTGCGCTGTCGGTCACATATTTACCGTTGGTCGTGCCGAGCACGCTGCTATCCGAATCCGTAACAAGAAATTCAACGTCAGAAATGGGCGCGCCGGTGACGGCGTCCTTTTTGATGATCAACAGAGAGCCCATCTTATCATTGCCGAAGGTCACGGTGATGACGTCCTGATCCTTACCGGAGAGATAAACGGTTTCTGTTGCGTCTGTGATCACATACCCGTCCGGAGCAGAAATTTCCTCGCAGACGTAAGTGCCTGCTTTGAGGCCGGTCACAACAATGGTGCCATTGCTCGAAGTGCGGTACTCACCGATGACCGTGCCGCCTGTACCGGAGGTGCCGCTGAGGTAGCGGATGCGGAACCATGCACCCTCCAGCGGCTGACCGCTCTCACTGTCCACCTTGCGGATGACGATGGCGGAAAGGGGCGTATTCTCGAAGGTCAGTACCTTGCTCTCGCCGCCGGAGATGAAGCATTCCTGTGTGGCAGGCTCCTTGATGGAGTAGCCGTGCGGTGCTTCCAGTTCCGTCACTTTGTACCAGCCATCCTTGATCTCAGGAAGAATGATTTTTCCGCTTGCGTCAGAAAAGTAAGTGCCGAGGTCATTCAACTCGCCGGTATCCGTATGGTTGCTGGCATACCAGATTTGGAACTTGGCTCCCTTGATGGGATCGCCGGTGACGCTATCCAACTTGCGGATCTCCAAGCTGGGCTTGAGGGCATTGAAGAAGGTGACGGTAGATGTCTCACCAGCCTTCAGCGCTACTTCCTGCGGAATGGGGCAGAGAATGACATGGTTGGGGACATTGATCTCCGTCACTTTGAATGTGCCGACCGGGACAGAGTCGAGGAAGATGCGCCCATGGTTATCGGTGGTGGCGCTGGTGGAAAAGCTGCCGTCGATCTGCTCGATACGGTAGGTCACGCCCTCAATGGGTTCCCCGTTGGCAATGTTTTTCTTGATAATCTCAAGGCCTGGCTTTTCGTAGTCCACAAAGGTGACCTCGCTGGTCTTGCCGGGGCGGAGCGCAACCGTCTGCTCGGTGTTGCTCACGATGTACGGCTCGGGCACGGATTCCTCCCGCACAACATAGACACCGGCAGGAATGGTCGAAAGCGTTGCGGAGCCGTCCGTCCCAGTCGTGACGGAGGTGGAATAGCTGCCGGTGACGGACTTCACCGAGAACACCGTGCCAGCGATGGGCTTGCCGCTCATGGCGTCGCGCTTGATGATCTTCATATCGGGCAGCGCGTAATTTTCTGCCGTAACGGTGTACTGCTTATCGCCGTCCGTGGTGTCCACATAGACGCTGATAGGGGTAGAGTCCGCGCAGTACCCGACCGGAGCCTCCGTTTCTACGAAGCTCCACAGGCCCTTGGTGACATCGTTGACCTCGATGATGCCGCCGTTTGCCGTTACATCGCTGCCCACGATCTGACCGTCCCGGTAAATCAGAAAGCGGGCACCATCTAAACCACGGGTGGTTCCTGCGGCAACCTTCTTCAGCGTAATATCGCCTGTACCCGCAGGGGGAATATCCGGTTCTCCCGGCTGCGCTTCAAGAGAGAGTTTTCTCGGCGCGTAATAGTTGAAAAAACTCTGGCGGCCCTTTACGCTGGACTTTGCCCACACTGCCCATTTTGCGGTGTCATCTTCAACAACCGTAGCAATGACGCCCTGTGCGGCGTACTCCTCGATCTGCTTCTGGAAGGCTGCGTCCTCCTTTGCTTTTTCGGCTAACATCCAGTCAATATAGCCGAGATAGGTTTCATAGGTATCCGCGTTGGCGTAACCGCCACCGTCAATATCTCCATCGCCCTCACCCTTAAAGGTCTGGTGATCCCACACATAGGTCTGCGCCGCCATGAAGAGGCTGCCGGGAATATCTCCCTTGTAATCGACGATATAGGTCATCATCCACTTGAAGTTTTCAAGCTGCTGGGCATCCAGTTCACCCATGCCGCTCTGCGCCAGCGCTGTTTTCAGGACAGCGTCCGCGTCCGCGCCGGTGGCGGATGTATAGGTGTAAGAGTTGAGGAACGACGGAGTACCCCAGCGGTAGCCATAGCCGCGATCCAGGCAGTAGAGCATTTTCCCCGCTGCCATGGGCGGCTTATAGCTGTACGGCGTTCCGTCATGGAGCAGGCGGGTCGTCCAGTAATTTGTGTTGCTGGTCGGTTTGATGCCGGTACCGGTGCTGGAGGCCGCCAATGCCGAGGTAGGCAGCAGGCTCAGAATGGTCACCAGTACAAGCAGCAGTGATAAAAGTCTTATTCGCATCTTTTTCAAGGTCTTTTCCTCCTTTTTCGCAAAAGATAAGCAGACCAAGTTTCCTCGGTCTGCTTGGTTGTGTTATGAAATTGTTCATCGTAATTGGACTTCCGTTAATGTCAACTGATTATGCGAAGTCACCCTTTTGCTGCGGGCGCATCCACCCATGTGACATTGTAGCCGTCCAATAAGAAAAGCTGAACGCAATACCAGTAGGGCTCGCCCATGACAGTGCCTTGTGAAACACCAACGCCGATCGCATGGTATCTCGTATTGAGCATATTTTTCAGATGTGCCGCGCTATTCTTCCACGCTTCAACTGCAAAGGACGGGAGCGAAGAATCTCGAATCTGCCATTCTCCGATCAAGTGAATATTTTCACCGATGTATTTGCAGTCCGTGACTGTCGTATACTTTCTCCCGTCCGGCCTTGTGTGAGAGTAGACACCGCTGGCCGCCATCTCATCTGCCCGTACCTGCGCCGCCTGCATGAGCTTGTCGTTGACAGTCAGCGCGGCAACACCTTTTTCGCGGCGCAGAGCGTTGGTTCGGTCAATGATGTCCTGCTTGGCCGCAGCAGCATCGAAGGGCTCTGCTGTTTCCTGCACGGCGGCTGCGTCCGATGTTCCATTGACAGAGAGATTTGGCTGTGCAGTTTCGGACAATTTCACGTCATAACCAAGCCTTGCCAACGTGTGGCAGATCAGCACCGCCATATTTCCGCGGGTAATCTCGGCGTCCGCAACAGTTTCTTCCGCAGCAAGTCCCAACTGAACGGCAGTCCGGCAGGCAGACTGATAATCCCATACAGCATCAACATCATTCAAGCACCGCAGCATCACCGTGCAGGCCGCCGCAGAAGTAACAGGGTCATTGGAGCCGTAGCGTCCATTGCCATACCCTGCAACCAGATTATTTGCGACGCAGTAGCCCACATAGCTTTTTGCCCATTCCGGAACATCCGTAAAGCTGCAAAGGCTGCGGTAAAAGGCGCTGTCCGTTTCAAATTGCTCGGGATCTGTGACAATTCGGGTGAGCAGCGCCGCCATCTGCGCCCGTGTCAGCCCCTGCTCCAGCATCATGTCGCCAGACTCGTTGCCCAGCATAATGCCGGCTTCACTCAGATAGGCGGCAGCAGACTGCTGCGGACTTTTTTCGGCGGCAAAAGAAGTTACTGTTAAGGATAGTGCAGCAATTACAGCGAGGGAAATAACTCGGATCCGCTTCAAATGATCACGCCCCTTTCCGGTAAAAGACGGTGGTTACACTTGCGGTCATGCGTCGGGTAGCTTCGTCAAAGGTGCATTGATCAAACTCGCAAATGCCCATCCGTTCTGCCTGTTCCGCGACTTCCGCGGGAAGGTCAACAGTGATGTCCATTTTGACCCGTATTTCGTCATCTTTCCTATTTGGTCTGAAATTCTGTACCAAACTGATACTTCCTTTTGATTAAGATTCTCCGGAGTGATTTGAGGATAATACAGAAGGTTCAGGCTGTCAAAGGTTTATTTTAAATCCTTACGCCGATAAAACGGAGACACAACATTTTTTGCACAATTCCATCCGTTTTCCATCATTTTATTGAGTTATTTGCACTGCTTGAACGCAAATTCTTTTTTCAGGCTGATTGGCGAGGCAGGTGGTAAGCGTGATACGGTTGTCTGCTGTCGCCTGCAGATAGCTCCAGTCGGAATTGGAGATGGTCTTTACCAAAACGACCTCATATGTGCGGGTGCCGTAGATCGTGGTATAGGTGATGGTGTCACCGATTTCCAGATCCTTGATGCTGCCGATGGTGTACTTGGCGCCCCGGTTATGGCCGCACACGCCGATATTGCCGTCCCACGCTGAGGTGGAGCTGTAATGCCCCAGTCCCTTTTTCATGCTTTCTTTTGTTTCTCCTTCCCAGACCTTCATGTTGATGTCCAGGGATGGAATTTTCAGGGTGCCGATGCTGCCGTCCTTTCGCTCCATATCTTTGGCACTTGTATAAGCAGGCTCCTGATAGGACGAAATGACGGGTGTGACCGCTGGGATACCTACGCCACTATCCACACCGTAGATACCGGAAGCCGAACCGCCTACAGTCTGCTGTAGGCCGGGGAGTCGGAGCTTTTCCACGACGCCGGTTTGTGTGGTGCTGAGAACGCCGTAGGGAAGTTCGGGGATCTGATAATCCACAAGATTTTTGCTGCCGTAATGATACGCGGTACCGTAGGTGTCCTCATAAGAGGTCGAAGGGTAATAGTCGGTGTCCGCGGCTGTGTCAAAGGTATAGTCCGCGGCAAAAGCGCAAATAGAAAGGGATGCTGTTGCTGTCGCCGTCAATGCCATGCAGACCAGTTTCTGAAAGAGTTTCATGTTTTTACGCCTCCTGATCTTCTTCGTTTTCCTCTGTTTCATCCGCTTCACATTCTGCTTTCACTACGGCCTTTCGGCGGCATACAAGCAGCGTGCCGCCAACAGCGGCGCAAATCAGAACGATTCCACCTAAGATCCAAGGAAAGTGATCCGCAAAAAACGCTCCGACCTGAGCGGCAGCCGCGCCCTTGTGGTTCGCTTCTGTCCCGATATAGGTCAGAACATAAGTAACACTTTCAACACCCTCGTGGGTCACATCGCCAACATACTCCGCTGTTGTAACATAGCCTGTAGCCGCCTGATAGGACGCTTTCGCAGAGTAGGTAGCAACAGCCTGATATTGAGAGGGCATCAGCGCCTCACCCACAAGATCGGTGCCGGTGACCTGCCACTCCACATTGGCAAGGCTCAGGGTTCTGCCGTTCTTGATGGTTGTCGCGGGGACATAGGACATATCGTTGCGGTCAAGCTGTCCGATGGTTTTGGTTTCCGTCACCGTGTAGTTTTTCGTAGCATAGCCGGCGGCTACGGTATTGAGACTGGTGTGATCCAATGCGAGGGTACCCTGAAATCTGCCGTCATCATATTCGATGGTGGGCTTAAGCTGCTCCAGAATCAGAGCAAGGTCATCTTTCGTTGTTTCAACGGTGATAACCTCGGTATGAATCCGCTTTTCTTCCACGGGATTCTCACTTTTTACAATGTCCGCAAAGGTGTAGAGATACCCTTCCAGCTCAAAGGGCTCCTCAATTAGTGCCGCAGGGTCCTGCTCAGGGGATACTGTAAAGGTTTTGATCGCTTGCTGACTGCCGTTGAGGTTTTGAACCACTGTGTCCGTAGGCACCTCCAACGCAAAGGCATTGGAGGTAAGAACCAGCATCAGCAGCACGCAGGATATTACTCTTTTCATGTTTGGGAGAGCCTCCTTCTCAAATAATTTTTGTGATGCGCATTCCTGCCATACGGTCAGGCGGTATGCCGGATACCTGCTTCATGACGCTTTCTCCTCCTTGATCTTGTATTCTACCGCGCGCTCCGGATGTTCCCGCAGCGCGTCAAGTATTCTGATAGACTGCTCCAGCGCCTGCATTGTATCCCGCTTCTGACGCTTCACAAAGCCATGCAAAAGCAGAACATCTCCATTGGGAAGCGTGCAGAAAATGATGCGTATGAGCACTTTGCTCTTCACCCGCAGCTCCCAGAGATCCCGATAGCGCTCGATTGAAAATCGCTTGAAATGCGGTTCTTTCATTTCCGGCTTTTCAAGCTGGGTCAGGAAATACAGCCGCAGGAGGATTTTTTCCCGCAGCCGCGGATCAAGCCCGTCAATAAAATCGGCGAGCGGAGCGGACTTGCTTGTTGGCTGATAGATCAGGATTCCCTTCATGGCTCCGTCACCTCCATTGCCTTGCTCAGCTTCTTCAGATGGCAGATAAAACGCTCTGCAAAGTCCCCGGCAAGCTCCGAATCACCGCTGATCCACCAAATTGGATTGGGAAGCGGCTGAGAGAGCGCGTCGTATTGCAGACAGATCAGCAGAAACTTTTGCCGTGGTTCGGCCTGCTCCGCAGCTTCATATAGTCTCCGAAGGATCTCTGTGATCTCACAAGAATTCTGGCAAGTGTCGCACAAGTCATCAAACAATAAGCCGGAATAGGCGCGGCTCAAGGCGTCCAATGTGGCTTCGTCCACACTTCCATCTATCCTCAGAAGGCCCATACGGTGCAAACGGGCCTTCGCCCCATCGTCAAACGGATTTTGCGGTCGTGTTTTGTGGAACTGTATATTCATTTCTTTCATCTTTGTACCTCACAATGGGATAGAAAAAGGCCCGGCACCTTGCGGTGTCGAGCCTTCTGGCATAAGTCTTATTATTCTTTGTCATCTGCTTCGGCTTGCGCCGGCAGCGCGGCGGCTTCTTCGATCATGCCCACAACCAAGGTGTTCATCTGCGCGGCGTTCTGCGCAGTAATAACCGGAGCGCCGGTGCGCTCCTCAAGAGCCTTTCGTGCTACACCGGCAACCTCACCGCCCTGTCGGGCAACCTCCATACTGCCGGAAAATCCTTCCGGCTTGGAGGCTTTGGAAATATCACGGGTGGACGCCTCGGCCAGCATAGTCAAGACCAATTCGGTATCGCTCATGTTGTCCCGCAGGTTTTCCTTTTTCAGCCCCTTGAGATTCTTGTACTGCCGCGTGGTCATGCCGGACCACGTGCGGGTGATCTCATCGGTCAGAATCGCAAATTCACGCCCCTTTTCCACACCGCGTTTCTGCCACTCATCGGTAAGCTCATTCCGAATGCGGATGGAGAGCAACCTCTGATGAACCCAATCAGGGTCATACCCTTTTTTCAGATACGTTTCCAACGCGCGGTCGATGGCCTGCTCCGGGTCAATCGTCTCCTCAATGCGCTCCCTGCCTACCTCTGCCAGCCAGCGTTTCACCGGTTCCGCGCGAGGTGACGGGATAGACTGGATAATGCGAAGAAGCTGCTCGGTTGTGGCAGCGTCAGTCTTATAGTTCTTTCCATCCGACGATTTCATTTTCAGTTGTACGATATTTTCGTACAACTGAGTTGCTCCCTCAGACTTCAACTTGCGCTTTAAGTCACTCCAATATCTGCGAGGGTTCTCGCTTCCAGTCAGTACATGGATTACATCGACAACAGAGAAGTACCACTCCTCTTGTTCTTCATTCCAAGCCGTGCGAATGGGTTGATTTTCAAAAAGCTGAATTTTATTCTGTTCGCTCATAGCGTTGCTATCCTTTCTCTTTCTTTTTTCGATTATACATCAGCCAATTCGCTGCCGCAAGAACTCCAGAAATAGCTCTTCTAAATCTTCATCGCCGTTCAGTTTGTCCAGATAAGGTGTAAATTTTCTAAGGTCAAAGGTGATTTTCTTAGGCAGTGTAGTGCGGCGCAGCTCCTCATCTGCCCGTGCCTGCCGCCAAGCCGCGTAAATGTCTTGATGCTCAGCGGATGGAGGTGGGCAGGTATGAGCGATCTTCTGTATGGTTGACTTATTGAGTACATATCCCTCAATGGTGCACATTTCTACAAATGCCCTTTGAGAGTCTGCATCATAATCGGAAATGCGTTCCGCACAGGCAATCGGCAGCTTGCGTGGACTGTTCTCCAAAATATCAGCAAGCTGTGGAATCAGTGCTGCCAGCTTGATGGCTTTGCGGATCTCATACTCCGTCACGCCGAAGAAATCCGCAACAATTTCGCGGGTGAGGAACTTCTGGCGATTCTCGCCAGAAGTTCCAATGTCCGTTCGTGTGCCTTGACATTTCTGCGCATCCAGCATTGCCTTATACGCTTTGCCCCGTTCAATGATGGTGAGGTCCTGCCGCCGCAGGAGATTGGTGGCAACGGCAATGGAAATCGCTCTTGCGTCATCGGCCTCCACGACCTCCGCAGGAATTGTTGAGTGTCCGGTCAGTCGCCACGCTTCAGTACGATTGTGTCCGGCAAGGATCTCATACTGCTCACTATTTGGAATTGGACGAACAATAATGCGCTCATAGATGCCCTGCTCGGCAAGCTGCTGAGAGAATGCGCGGAGCTTTTCAGGCGGGTAGGGATGAAATCCAATATCTGCCGTGCGAAAAGGGCAGAGGCTGTTGATCGGCAGTTCGCAAAAGCGGGGGGCTGCCGCATCCGCCTTTGCTTGAAACATGGTTTCATAAGCCTCATTGCCTACTTCCAACTCTGATGCTTGCTGCGCTGCGCTCATGCGCCGCTTTAACAGGTCATCCATGCTTTTCTTAGCCAAGCCGCAGCACCTCCTGGGCAAGGGAGCGATAGGAGTCAGCAGCAGGATTCTTAGGTGCATAATCGAGAATGCTCATGCCTGCTGCCGGACACTCCGCAACCTTGATCGTCTGCTCAATGGGGCGGTCAAATACATGAATGCTGTCACCGTAGATCTCTCCCACGCTGGAGCGAACGCTTTGGCAGAGCTGCGGGCGGGACTGATACATGGTCAAGAGGATGCCCGCAATCTTCAAATCGGGGTTGAATCGATTCTGTACATTACGCACCATTTCTAAAACATCGGGAATCCCTTCACTGGCGAGGAAGTGTGCCTGCACCGGAATGATGCAGTAATCTGCCGCAGCCAGAGCATTAACGGTCAATAGTTCATGCTTCAGTCCACAGTCTATGATGATGTAATCATACAGTCCACACAGGGATGCCAACAGCTTGTCCAGCACCTTCTCGCAAGGGTCATCCGAGATGCCAGATGCGTTATACTGCGAAAGCTGCATAACCTGCAAGCGGGCTGCGGCGTCCGCTAACCGCTTGTTGGCAGGGATCAGGTCAAGGCCGCTGCTGGTATGTAGGACAGCACGATCGAGGTGGAGTTCCAGATCCTCCGGGGAGTCGATTTGGACGAGCAGCAGCTTTGCCAGCGTGTTTTTCTGTTCACCCGGCGTATAGCCGAGAGCTGCGGTAAGATTGCCCTGGGGGTCATTGTCGATCAGCAGGATCTTTTTATCTTCGGCAGCGAGAGCAGCCGCGAGGTTCAAGGCGGTAGTTGTTTTGCCAACACCGCCTTTGGAATTGGTAATTGAAATGATCTGACATTGTTTCATGCCTATTCCTCCATCTTTGGCATTATAATGTTGTTCCGTTCACAATCACCTACTTTCTCCTATGTAAAGTTGTTCCCATTCAAATTGTCAATGAAGAAAGGGATAACAGCAGAAACACCCTTTACCCTGTTTGTAAAAAAGGAGTTGTCCCATATTGACCTCGTCTGCGCCTCACCGGCGCTCCTATTCTACAAGCCCGCAAAGCCTTGCGGCGCAAGGGTTTCTCTCCTGAGTTGTCCCTATTATAACTCACTACCATTCCCTGCACCACGCCGCCGGTCTGCGCAAGAAGCTCCTCGTCCGTCACGCGCAGCAGCAGATTTCGCGTGCTGCCGGAAGGCGAATAGATTTTTTCGATCTCAATATCATACTCGCGTGTTTCATTGCCGGAAACGGTGGCCAGGATCGCCGCCTTGCCGGTCTTGACCTCGTCCTTTTTTGCGATCGGCAGCGCCGCGCCGGTGATCTTTGCTGCGTCCTCTGCCGAGAGCTTGCCGAAAATGCCGCATTCGGTGTTGGCGTAAAGCGTTCCGCTGTCGCGCGTCAGGTCAAAGTCGCCCTTGAGCTCGCCGGGCGAGGCGCGCTCGCCTTTTTTCACCGCCTTGACCGAGGCGTCCATGATGCTGCCGTGGTCGAGCGGCAGGAGCTGCCCCGTGTCCACATCCGTGACCCCGTGACCCAGCGCGCCGAACGTGCCGCTCTGCGGATCAAAGAAGGTCATCGTGCCGATACCCGCCATACTGTCGCGCACCCAGGCGCCGAGGCGGTACTCGCCGTCCTCATCCTTCTCCGGCTCTGCGCTCAGTTCGATCGTGCGGCTGCCGCGCTTGACGGTCAGCGCCGCGGCGTCCTCGCCGTTTTCTGCCAGAAGCTGACGGAATTCCTCAATGGTGTCCAGGCTCTGCCCGCCGATGGCGGTGATGACGTCGCCCTCCTTGAGTCCGCAGTCCTTCGCCGGACTTTCCCCATCGGAAAAGCCGACGACGAGCACGCCATCGGAAAAGAGCTTGACGCCGACGGTCTGTCCGACGGGGATCAGCTCGCTGACCGTCCGGTCCGCCGCCTGCGCAGACGGCATTGCGATCGCGGCGGCGGCAAAAAATCCCAGCAGGATCGCCGCCGCTCGCTTTTTTGTGCGATGCGTTCCATCCATTCTCTCACCCCTTTAAAAAATACGGGCGGACGGCGCGCCCTGTGCGCGCAACGCGCAGCCGTCCGCCCAACGCCGGAAATTTTTTCTTTCTCATTTCTTTTTCTCTGTCCGGCGCATTTACTTTCTGCGCTTCGGGCAAAATTAAAAGGTGCAAAATTTTGATGCGCTGGCATCGCTTTTTGAAATGGCGCTGTAAATGCGGACAAAAAAATTCCGCAGACCAAAGTCTGCGGAATTTTGGGAATTGTTTCCATTTAACGCTCGCGGTTGAAAATTTTGAAGATGTCGTCGAACGGATCGGGCTCATCTTCGTGCTTAGCCTCTTCCTCGGCCTTTTCCTTGTCGAAGTCGAGCGGCGCAAGACCGGCAGCAGCGCTCTCGCCGCTCTGCTCGGCAGGCTTCTTATCCTTGTTGAAGTCCAGCGCGCCGGGCGCCTTGTCAAAGCCCGTGGCGATGACGGTGACGCGGATCTCGTCGTCGAGCGTCTCGTCGAACGTCGCGCCGAAGATCGTGAGCGCGTCGGGATGCACGGCCTCCTGCACGAGGGACGCTGCCTGCTCGACCTCGTCGAGGCCGATGTCCATCGAGCCCGTGACGTTGATGAGCACGCCGTGCGCACCGTTGATGGAGGTCTCCAGCAGCGGGGACGAAATGGCCATGCGCGCGGCCTCCTCGGCCTTGTTCTTGCCCGCGGCGCGGCCGACGCCCATGTGGGCAAGGCCCGCATCCTTCATGATGGCGGTCACGTCGGCAAAGTCGAGGTTGATGAAGCCCGTGTCGCGGATCAGGTCAGAGATGCTCTGCACCGCCTGACGCAGCACGTCGTCCGCGATCTCGAAGGCGTTGGCAAAGGTGATCTTCTGGTCGGTGGCGTATTTCAGGCGCTCGTTGGGGATGATGACCAGCGAGTCCACCTTGCTGCGCAGCTCCTCGATGCCCTGTTCCGCCTGGGTCATGCGGCGGCGTCCCTCAAAGCCGAAGGGCTTGGTCACCACGCCCACGGTCAGAATGCCCGCCTCCCGGGCGATCTCAGCCACCACGGGTGCCGCGCCGGTGCCGGTGCCGCCGCCCATGCCGGCGGTGATGAACACCATGTCGGTGTTCTCCAGCGCCTTGGCCATCTGGTTGCGGCTCTCCTCCGCGGCCTTGCGGCCCACATCCGGGTTGGAACCCGCACCCTTACCGCCGGTCAGCTTCTCGCCGATCTGAATTTTATAGGTAGCGCTGGAGGCATTCAGCGCCTGCTTGTCTGTGTTGACTGCGACAAAATCCACGCCGCGCGCACCTGAGCGCACCATGCGGTTGACCACATTGTTGCCGCCGCCGCCAACGCCGATGACCTTGATCTTGACTACGTTCTCGGGGCCGGTCTCCAATCCGAATGCCATGTCGGTTCCTCCTGCAATCTGTTGTATGGGCAAGGCACTTGCCGCTGCAAGCGCCACAATATCAGGTATTTGCTATCTTAATCATTGTATTACGGTTTTCCCGCGGGGTCAATAGCAATCGGCCATTTCGGGGAAACTTTTTTACGTCAACTTCCGCCTTTATTCCGGGATGAAGTCAGCCCTGCCGTCGTTCATCAGGTTGATCGTGCCGGTCTGATTGGCTTCAAGCTGCTCCACCACCGTGCGCACATTCCCGAGCTTGTAGGCAATGTCCGCATCCCAGGGCATTTTGACCGTAAAGCGGTCCAAATAGGTAAAGGTGATGGCCGTGCCGTCGCTCAGGTCGATCTCGCCGATCATGGAGAGAAGCTGCTTATCCTCCGCCGTGCGCAGCAGCGTGAGCAGGCGCTCGAATTTATAAGAATCCTCGTCCGCAAACGCCGCCATCGCGCCGACCGCGGGCTCGACGAGCGTGCAGCCGGTCACGCGCGCGCAGCCCTCGGGGATCTGCGCCGCGCGCTCCAGAATTTTGCCCTCGTCGCTCATGAGCCATGTGCCGTTTTCGCCCGTCAGCGCAGCGGAGGCCGTGCACTCCGTCACGGTCAGAATGAGCGCGTCGGGGTATTTGCGGTTGATGACAACGGTCTCCACATACGGAAGCGTGTCGAAAATGGATTGTTTGACCTTATATTTGTTCAGCAGCACAAGGTTCTGCTCCTTCTGCACGCCCGCAGCCTCGATGATCTGCTCCTCGGTATAGCGCTCGTTGCCCTCCACCACGATCATATCGATGCGGAAGAACATCGTCAGCGCGCCGAGAAATGCGGCGATCACGACCGCGAGGCACAAAAGTCTCAGCGGGAAAGAGGCTCTTCCCCGCCTGCGCCGTCTGTTTCTTCGCTTTGACGCCATAGTTTTCCTGCCTTTTTTCTTCGGTTGCTTATGTACCCGTCTCCCGCCGCACATGCGCGCCCAGCACGCCAAGGTCGCGCTCGATGCTCTCATAGCCGCGGTCGATGTGCTCGATGCGCGAAATGCGCGTGAGTCCGTCGGCCTGCAGGCCCGCAATCACAAGCGCCGCGCCCGCGCGAAGGTCGGTGCACTTGACGCGCGCGCCGTGCAGGTGCTCGCGTCCCGTGACGACGGCCACGCGCCCCGCGACGCGCACCTCCGCGCCCATGCGCGCCAGCTCGTCGACATGGCGGTAACGGTTTTCAAAAATATTCTCTACAAAAACGGTGCTGCCCGCGCTTTTCAAAAGCGCCGCCATCAGCACCGGCTGCGCGTCCGTCGGAAAGCCCGGATAGGGCGCCGTGCGCACAGGGCGGATGGATCTGAGACTGCCATCACTTTGGAGGAAAACATCGTCCTCCCCGCTTTTGACCGTGCAGCCCGCCTCGCTCAGCGCGCCGGACACAGTCGAAAGCGGCCGCGGGTCGACGCCGCGAAGGCGCACCTCTCCCCCGCAGCAGGCCGCGGCGCAGAGATACGTCGCGCCCACGATGCGGTCGGCGATGATGCGGTATTTCCCGCCGTGCAGCGCGCGCTTTCCCTCGACTGTGATGATTGAACCGCCCGCGCCGCGGACGTTGCCGCCCATCGCGTTGATAAAGTTCTGTAAATCGACGATCTCCGGCTCGCGCGCGGCGTTGTAGATCGTCGTCACGCCGTCTGCGCCGCAGGCGCAGAGGAGCGCGTTTTCCGTCGCGCCCACGCTCGGCATGGGTAAGTACACATCGCTCCCGAGAAGCGTTCCGCCGCGGCACTTGAGCTCGCCGCCCGTCTCCCTGATCTCTGCCCCCAGGGCGCTCAGGGCGCTTAAGTGCAGGTCAATGGGACGCGGCCCCAGCTCGCAGCCGCCGGGATAACAGATCGTCGCTTCCTTGCAGCGCGCCAGAATCGCGCCGAGAAAGATGACCGACGAGCGCATCTCTCGCATCAGTGCGTCGGGCACGACCGCGCGGTCCATGCGCGCTGTGTCGACCACGAGCGCACTGTCCTCCCAGTGCGTGCAGCAGCCCAAGTGCCGCAGAATGGCAACGGACGCATCCACGTCCCGCAGCTTCGGACAATTTTCGATCACGCAGGTGTCCGCGCACAAAAGCGTCGCCGCCAAAATCGGCAGCACACTGTTTTTTGAGCCTTGTATCGTGAGTTCTCCGTACAGGCGCTCCCCGCCCTCTACCAACAGCTCACACATCATGTTCCCTCCCGCAAGCACATTACTTTTCCATCGTATGGCTTTTGCGGGAAATGGGTGACTGCCGGCTTTCACAGGGCAATAGTTAGGCATTTTCAGTATAGCCATTTTGCCGCGGCGCGTCAACTTCTTTTTGCCTTGCTTTCCCGCCCGCTTTGTGGCAAAATGAGACTATTGTATTTCTCCCCGAAAGGAGTCTTTTTTCATGAAAAAAACGCTCAAAGTCGCGCTCTATATTCTGTTGGCGCTCGTTTTGATCGTGCTGGCTTACGTCATCTATGTCTTTGCCGCGTACTACCGCGTGGAGGACTGGCAGACGCTCAGCGTGGTGCACTGCGACGCCGCCTCTGCCGCACCGATGGCGG
>OJAM01000668.1_pt1 | contig 14353 bp, 10 predicted proteins | sample 1589071 | NCBI WGS metagenome assembly OJAM01 (sample SAMN03283243) | human gut metagenome | biome: human-associated habitat; material: feces | host: Homo sapiens | place: Peru | collected 2012
AGATCCGTCCTGATGAGGATGCCTCTCGGAGCGCCGTGGTCAAGAGGGGTGAGGTCGATGGCCTTTGAATATGAACGAGTCACAGACGCGGACTTAGGATAGGTCTTGCCGGCGGCCTGAAGGGCGGCGCGGAGCATCGTCTCGTTCTCGTCTCCCAACTGGTAGCCGTCCAACGGATTGTCCTTCGCCTCCAAATCCACCGGAATGCCGTCCGGGATGGAGGCATTGTTGCCGTTGCAGTCAGCGAACTTGCTGATCATCACGTACATTCCCCAGTCCCTGATCAGGGTGTAATCGTAACGGCTGGTGTAGAAGTCCTTGGGAGCCAGCAGAATACCGGCGCAGTACTTCCCGTGGGTCCGAGTACCAACCAGCGTAACGTCCATGTAAGGCATCAGGCCGACAATCAAGCCCTCCGAGGCCGAGGCTGTGCCTCCGGACACGATGGCGTAGACCTTGGAAAGTCCCGGATTGGCGTCGGAAACATCCACCTCGATGTCCTGGCTGCTCAGCTTGTGCCTTGTCGAGAAACGCGATTTCGTGTCCTCACCCTGCTGCTTCCAGACATCCGCCAGAATGGAATTGTATACCTCCGTCTGGAACACGTCCCCGGCCAGGACATTGGCCTGAGGCGCGATCATCGACGCAAGGATGTTCTCCGTGAAGGCGTAGCCGCCGCCATTGTACCGCAGGTCGATGATGAGCTCGTCGATATTCTTGGACTTAAACTCCCTGAACACTTCCGGGAGAGCCTCGGAGGACTTTAGGTCGAAACCATTATAGACAAGGTAGCCGACTTTTCTGCCACCGAACTCGAAGGTCTCCGTCACCAGGATCGGATCCTCGTACATGTCCACCGCCTTGAGCCTGACAGTCCTGACCTTGCCCGAGATGTGGTCGCCCTCCACATTCGTCACGCCCAGGGCGACCGAGTAAGTGTTGAAGGCGTTGTAGACATTGTCCTTCGTGATAGGTTTGCCGTCAAGGGTTATGATGACATCGCCGCGCTTCAGTCCGGCGTTCATGGCAGGCCCGTCCTTGCAGACATAGCTCACCACGAGGAAGTACTCTCCGGCCCTGTCACTGAACTTTCCAAGCTGTAGATCATAGCCATAGGTAAGGCCTTGACCCTGGATGGATTTCTTGAACGACAGCAGGTCATCGGTAAGCATCGTCCACTTGTCAACCTCCTTGCCGCCCTCGTGGTAGCGGATGCTCTTCACGACCTCCATCGGCATCCGGCAAGTGTCCGGAGAAAGTCTGACAAGATCCTTCTTAATCTCATCATTCCAGAGATAGTACGTCCCAAGCACATCGATCGCATACTGATCCGCCTTGGCGATCACAGGAGAAGGAGTGCCTGTTTTGTTATTGTCAGTCTTGGTCTTCTCGCACCCGAGAAGTCCCAGCGCCAGCGCAGCCACCAGAACCGCGCGCCCTATCATATTCATTGGACTCATATTCGTCATTTTTCAGGAATACCGCACCCGCATCCCGGGCACAACCTCACAAAGATATTCATTTTTCATTTCTTTGTTGTATCTTTGATTTAAATTTATGTAGAGGACGATGATCGGCATTTTCGATTCAGGATCCGGCGGGCTGTCCGTACTCCGGGAGATCATAAAGCTTCTTCCGGAGGAAAGTTATGTCTACTACGCCGACAACGCCAACTGTCCGTACGGGGAAAAGTCGCTGCCGTTCATCCAGGATCGCAGCAGGGCGATCACGGAATTCCTTCTCTCGCAGGGCGCGCGGATCATCGTGGTGGCATGCAACACGGCCACGGCGGCGGCGATCACGACCCTGAGGAATGAATATCCCGTCCGCTTCATCGGGATGGAGCCTGCTGTCAAACCGGCGGCGCTGAGCTCGCAGACCGGCGTGATCGGCGTGCTGGCCACGGCAGGCACGCTCAAGGGATCCAAATACCTCACTACCAAAGGGATCTACGAAGACGATGTCAGGATCGTGGAACATGTCGGGCAAGGATTCGTGGAACTTGTCGAGGCAGGGATCCTGGACGGACCGGTGGCTGAGGAGACTGTCAGGAGAAGCCTCAGGCCGCTTCTGGACGCAGGGGCGGACAGAATCGTGCTGGGATGCACGCACTACCCTTTCCTCCGAAACGTTATCCAAAGGGTAGCGGGGCCGGACGTGCGCATCATCGATCCGGCGCCGGCGGTGGCAAGGCACCTCGTCGATGTGATGAGAGAGGAAGGGCTGCCGCTTTCAGAGGCGGCCACACCGGCTGGCCCGGCGACCGGAAAGGGCAGCGCTCCAAGCGAACCTCGCATCGAGCTTGTCACCTCAGGCAACAACACCTCCGCCAAACGGATCCTCGACATCGTTCTTGAGGAGGACGTCATCCGCCACGGCAGGCAATAACCACCACAACAGACAACAAAAGGCCACGGCCAAAACACATAGGAAATGGAATCAAACAACGGAATCGACATCAAAGACTTCGCCTACTGCTCAGACAAGTACCAGTACACGATGGGCAAATCCTTCTACGAAACCGGCAGGAAGGACACCATCGCGGTCTTCAACATGTTCTACAGAAAAGCACCGGAGAACAACAACTGGGCTGTGGTGAGCGGCACACAGGAAGCCATCGAATGCATCATGAACCTCGGCAAGGCGGAACCGGAATTCTACGAAAGGTTTCTCCCTGGAGAGGAATATGCCGGATTCCGCCAGTACCTCTCCACCTTGAAGTTCACCGGCAACGTCTACGCGATGCGCGAGGGCGAGATCGCCTTCCCCAACCAGCCGATCATCACGGTGGAGGCTCCGCTGATCGAAGCACAGATTCTGGAGACTCCGCTCCTCTGCATCATGAACCATCAGATGGCTGTGGCGACCAAGGCCTCAAGGGTCTGCCGCGCCACCAACCGCCCGGTCAGCGAATTCGGATCCCGAAGGGCGCACGGCCCGTGGGCTGCCACCTACGGAGCCAAGGCGGCCATCATCGCCGGCTGCGCCAGCACCTCCAACATCCTCACCGGAGTCCTTAACGGAGTCCCTTCCACAGGCACGATGGCCCACAGCTTCGTCACCGCCTACGGCAGCACGGTCGAAGGCGAGCACAAGGCCTTCAAAGACTACATCAACACCCATCATGGCGAGAACCTGATCCTCCTGATCGACACCTACGACACCCTCAAATGCGGAATCCTCAACGCCATCCGCTCCTTCAAGGAATGCGGCATCGACAATGAATATCCCTACGGCTACGGCGTGCGACTCGACAGCGGCGACCTCGCCTACCTCTCCGTCAAAGTCCGCAGGATCCTTGACAACCACGGACTTACGGGCTGCAAGATCTTCGCCACCAACTCTCTTGACGAGTATCTCATCTCGGATCTTGAGCGCCAGGGGGCGCGCATTGACTGCTACGGTGTCGGTGACGCGATCGCCACAAGCAAGGCCGCCCCTTGCTTCGGCAACGTCTACAAACTGGTCCAGATCGACGGCCAGCCGGTTCTGAAGCGCTCCGAGGACAGGATCAAACTGATCAACCCAGGCTTCCAGATCACCTACAGAATCACGAAGAAAGACCCGGATCTCGGCGAGATCTACAAAGCCGACGTCACCTGTCTGCGCGGGGACACCCTCTCCCGAAGAATCGAATCCGGCGAGACCTTCACGATCTACGACGAGCAGGACCGCTACAAGTACAAGATCTTCCAGGCCGGTGAATATTCCTGGAGAACCCTTCAGCATCAGGTCATAAGAAACGGCGGGATCTGCGCCGGAAGCCACACGCTGCCGGAGAAGAAAGCCTTCTACAACAACGTCCTCTCGCACTTCAGCCCATCCGAACGACGCCTGATCAACCCTCACTACTACAAGGTTGACATATCCGACGACCTCCTGAACACCAAGATGGAGATCCTGGACACCCTCAACAAAGAGATCGAAGCGTTCCGCATCGACTGATCCACGGCTTGAGACACTGCACTTTTTGTCACGAGTATTGAATATTTTTGCGTATCTTTGTGGTTTGGTGGCGTGAAATGTGCAGTTAGGCACGCCTGAAATTTTGAAAATAATAAAAACGTACGTAATAATTATGTTGTTCCAAGTTTTGCAGGCCGTCGGCCTGGATTCAGCGGCAGCCGGGATGGCTGATGAAATGGCACAGGCAGCCGCACCTGTTGCCGATCTTGCTCCACAGCAGGTCGAGCAGTCGTTTTCCCTTATCGAGATGGCCACAAAGGGTGGCTGGCTGATGATCGTGCTGGCTATACTGTCAGTGATCGCCATCTACATATTCGGAAAGAAATGGTGGATGATCCACAAGTCTGGACAGGTCGACAAAAACTTCATGAGGGACATCCGCGACTATATTCATGAAGGAAAGGTGAAGTCGGCTGTCTCGCTCTGCCAGAAGTACGACTCCCCGGTGGCCCGCCTCGTGGAGAAGGGAATCGAGCGCATCGGCAGGCCTCTCGCTGACATCCAGACTTCCGTCGAGAACATGGGTAACGTAGAGATCGCAAGGCTTGAGAAGGGTCTTCCGATGCTCGCCACCATCGCCGGAGGCGCCCCGATGATCGGATTCCTCGGAACCGTGCTCGGCATGGTGCAGGCCTTCTTCAACATGGCCAACGCCGGCAACAACATCGACATCACGCTGCTGTCAAGCGGCATCTACACCGCGATGATCACCACTGTCGGCGGTCTTATCGTCGGTATTCTCGCCTACTTCGGCTACAACTATCTGGTCGCCCAGATCTCCAACCTTATGTTCATGATGGAGAATGCGACCATCGACTTCATGGATCTTCTGCACGAGCCTGCAGACAACGGGGAGGAGAGATAGTCCATGGCATTCAAGAGAACCACAAAGGTCTTGTCGGACACAGCGATGTCTTCGATGACTGACTTGGTGTTCCTGCTGCTGATCTTCTTTCTGATCACCTCGACACTGGTCAATCCGAACGCGCTGAAGCTCCTGCTTCCCAAGAGCACGGGGCAGGTCTCAGCCAAGCCTACCGTCACCGTCTCGATCAAGGATTGGGGCGACGACACCTACACCTACCACCTGAACGGAAGCGAGACCCCGGTGCAGTACTCCGAGCTGGAGGACGACCTGGTCGATCTGCTTCAGACAGAAGAGGATCCGACATTCTCCATCTACTCTGACGAGAGCGTGCCGATCAAGGAGGTGGTTTCGCTGATGAACATCGCGAAACGTAACCACTACAAGGTAATCCTAGCCACGCAGCCGGAATGATGAAACCGTACCTTCGTGACAGACAGAAAGAGGCCAAGGTCTCCACGGTGACCGGGATCGTTCTCACGGTCACGGTTCATGTGCTTGCCTGCCTGCTATGCGTGTTCACGGGGATGAAGTACATCTACCCTCCGCCACAGGAGCAGACATTTCTCGTGGATTTCAGCGAGGACGAGCCGCAGCCTGTCAGGAGACAGAACAGAGGACGGCAGCCACAGGCCGAGGAGATCGACAAGACCAAGCCGGTGGAGCTGATACAAAGAAGCGAGTCGCCTCACCGGTCCGAGAAGGCGAACAAGACCGCCGAGGCTAAGCCGGACGATTTCGGCGATGTGGAGACACCTGTCCAGAAAGAGGAGATCAACAAGAACGCCCTCTTCCCGGGGATGAGCAAGAAGGACTCCTCGAACGCGCCTCACGGTGCTTCCGACCCGAAGAACGAGTTCAAGGCCGGACATTCAAAGGGGAACACATCCAGCGGGAAGGCCGAAGGGACACCTAACGCGAGGCTGAAAGGAAGGAACACGCTCGGAGCGATTCCAAGGCCGGCATATTCAGAGCAGGACTACGGCACCGTCGTGGTGGACATCTGGGTTGACAACTACGGCAATGTGACAAAGGCCGTCCCTGGAGGACAGGGAACGACAGTGAACAACTCCAAACTCTGGGCGGCGGCAAGGGCCGCGGCCTTGCAGACACACTTCAACCAGAGCGCTGACGCACCGGCGCTCCAGCAAGGAACGATAACATACGTTTTCAAATTACAATAGAAAAACTTTTTACTTATTTATTTTTAATTAATGGCGTGAGCCACAAACATTATGGAAGAAAATTTCAATGGTGGTCAAGAAAACCACGAGGAGCGTAGGGATTACGCTTCTGAAGGATCAAAGACAGGTTATTCATCAGAAGGCAGGAAACTAAGGCCGAGAAGGAAGGTAGCGCCTGCCGCTTCATCCTCCGCTGACGGAGAGTACAAGTCTTTCGACAGTCACAGGAGTTACTCCAGCGACAATCACAGCGGCGGCTACGGCCAGCGCGGTGGCTATCAGAGTCGCGGCGGTAGCGGAAGAGGAGGATATTCATCAGACCGCAGAAGCTATGGAGACCGCAGCGGTGGCTATGGCCAGCGCAGAAGCTACGGAGAGAATGCCGATGGCGGTGAGAGAAGAACTTCATCCTACGGACAGAGCCGTCCGTCCTACGGTGACAGACCGTCCTACGGACAGCGCAGAAGCTACGGCAACAACAGCTACGACGGAGGCGAGAGAAGGTCATCCTATGGCCGTCCTTCCTTTGGTGAGGGTCGCCCGTCATACGGGGACAGGCCGTCTTACGGACAGCGCAGAAGCTATGGCAACAACGCCGAAGGTGGAGAGGAGAGAAGATCATCCTATGGACAGAGCCGTCCTTCATTCGGCGAGGGTCGTCCATCCTACGGACAGAGAAGAAGTTACGGCAGCAGCCAGGAAGGCGGCGAGAGAAGGCCGTCATATTCAAGGAAACCGGCCGGCGGCCACGGATTCGGCCCTAAGCAGGGAGGTTTCTCAGCCGGCAGAGGCGCCGGCCACCAGGGTCCGAAGAAGTTCGGACGCAAGGACGAGCCGCATTTCACCGAGGCTGACGAGGCCGGAATCAACCAGATGCTTTCAAGGAAGCCACAGGTTGACGCGGCTTTTTCCGACAACGACAACGTTCCTACACCTATCAAGGAAGAGATACGTCTGAACAAGTACATCGCCAATTCCGGAGTGTGCTCACGCCGCGAGGCTGACAACTTCATCCAGGCCGGTGTCGTGACCGTCAACGGAGAGGTTGTGACCGAGCTTGGAACGAAGGTCAACGTCCTCAACGACGATGTCCGCTTCAATGGCGAGAGGCTCAAGGGCGAGGAGAAGGTCTACATCGTGATGAACAAGCCGAAGGGCTTTGTCACCAGCGCCAGCGACCCTCACGCCGAGAAGACCGTCATGGATCTTCTCAGGGGATGCAAACTGAGGGTGTTCCCTGTCGGAAGGCTCGACAAGAACACCACCGGTGTGCTGATGTTCACCAACGACGGCGAGATCGCCGAGCAGCTCACCCACCCTTCCTACAACAAGAAGAAAATCTACCAGGTCATCCTCGACAAACCGCTTGAGGAGGCAGACAAGGAGAAGATCCTCACGGTGGGACTTGACCTCAACGACGGCAACATCAAGGCCGATGAGCTTGAATATATCGACGCCGAGGACCACAGACGTCTCGGCATCGAGATCCACTCCGGCAAGAACAGGATCGTAAGAAGGATCTTCGAATCCCTCGGCTACGACGTGAAGGCTCTCGACAGGGTCTACTTCGCCGGCCTCACGAAGAAGGGCCTCAAGAAGGGCGAGTGGAGATACCTCAGCGAGGGCGAGGTCAATGTCCTCAAGATGGGGGCCTATGTCTAGTCCGGACAAACACACTGAACACAGAGCTGGATTTGTCAACATCATCGGTAATCCGAATGTTGGCAAATCCACGCTTATGAATGCCCTGGTAGGAGAGAAACTGTCCATCGTCACGGCGAAGGCGCAGACCACCAGGCACAGGATCATGGGCATCGTCAACACCGACGACTGCCAGATCGTCTACTCGGACACTCCCGGCATGCTCAAGCCGAACTACCGTCTGCAGGAGGACATGATGAGGTTCGTGGACGCCGCCATCGGCGACGCCGACATCATCCTCTACGTGACGGACGTGGTTGAAAAGAGCGACAAGAACAGTGAATATATTCAGAAACTCCAGAAACTGGACTGCCCTGTGGTGGTCGTGATCAACAAGATCGACATCAGCGAGCAGAAGAAGGTGACCGACCTGATCGCCTACTGGCAGGAGCAGATTCCGGGCGCGCTGGTCATTCCGGTGTCGGCCAAGGAGAGGTTCAACCTTGAGAGTGTGCTGAACGCCGTGATGAGCAGGCTTCCTGTCGCCCCGCCGTGGTTCGACAAGGATCAGTTCACCGACAGGAACCTTCGTTTCTTCGCCTCCGAGATCATCAGGGAGAAGATCCTGGAGAACTACAGCCAGGAGGTTCCGTACAGCTGCGAGGTGGTTGTGGAGGCCTTCAAGGAAGGCAGGGACAGGTACGAGATCAGCGCCGTCATCAACGTGATGCGTGACTCCCAGAAGGGCATCATCATCGGCAAGGGCGGGGCGGCTCTCAAGAAGACCGGCATGGAGGCCAGGCTGGAGATGGAGGACTTCTTCCAGAAAAAAGTCTTCCTTCAGCTGTTCGTGAAAGTCAATCCGGACTGGAGGGAGAACCGCAAGGAACTCCGCAGGTACGGCTACGAGGAATAATAATTAAAGGAATATTATAGCATGGCACACGACGAGTGGGATGACATAGAGACTCCGGAGGGAGGCAGCGGGGACGAGGAACTGAACGAGGCGCCGATCGACGAGACAACGGCTAAATCTTCAGGAAAATACGACAAGTTGCTGAGTTCCGACAGCAAGAAGTACAAGCTTTCTGGAATGTTCAAGGACTGGTTCCTGGACTATTCCTCCTACGTCATTCTACAAAGGGCTGTGCCTCACATCGTTGACGGACTGAAGCCGGTACAGAGGCGTGTGCTGCACGCGATGTTCAGGATGGATGACGGGAGCTACACCAAGGTTGCAAACATCGTCGGCCAGGCGATGCAGTACCACCCTCACGGCGACCAGTCCATTCTAGGAGCCCTTGTGCAGCTTGGCCAGAAAGGACTTCTGATCGACTGCCAGGGTAACTGGGGTAACATTCTGACCGGCGACAGCAACGCGGCTCCCCGTTACATCGAGGCCCGTCTGAGCAAGTTCGCCAAGGAGGTCGTCTTCGATCCGAAGATCACCAATTGGATGACATCCTACGACGGGCGCAACCAGGAGCCGACCGAACTGCCGGTACGCTTCCCGCTGCTTCTCGCACAGGGTACCGAGGGAATCGCCGTCGGCATGGCCTCCAAGATTCTGCCGCACAACTTCAACGAGCTGATCGACGCATCGATCAAGATTCTCCAGGGCGAGGACTTCACGATCTACCCGGACTTCCCTACCGGAGGCTCGGCGGACTGCAGCAACTACAAGGACGGAGCGAGGGGCGGAAGCGTGAAGGTGCGCGCCAGGATCGAGAAAATCGACAAGAACACCGTCGCGGTGACCGAGATCCCCTACGGAAAGACATCCCACGTCCTCATCGACTCCATCCTGAAGGCCAAGGACAAGGGCAAGATCAAGATCAAGAAGATTGAGGACATGACCACGGAGAAGGTCGAGATCCTCATCCATCTTCCGAACGACGTGTCCCCGGACAAGACCATCGACGCCCTCTACGCGTTCACGGACTGCGAGTGCAACATCGCCCCGAACGCCTGCGTCATCGTGGACAACAAGCCTCAGTTCCTCTCGGTCAAGGACATCCTGATCTACGACACGAACCACACGAGAGATCTTCTCAAGTGGCAGCTGGAGATCAGGCTCGCGGAGCTTGAGGACCAGTGGCACTACACCTCCCTCGAAAGGATATTCTTCGAGAACAAGGTCTACAAGATACTGGAGCAGAACCAGAGCAGCTGGGAGCGACAGCTGGAGGATGTGTTCGCCGAGATGAAGACCTATCAGGACATTCTCCGCCGCGAGATCCTGATGGAGGACATCGAGAAACTTGTCGAGAAGCCTGTCCGCAAGATCTCCAAGTTCGACACCAAGGCCATCGACGAGAAGATCGCCGCCATCGAGGCGGAGATGCAGACCGTCAAGGACAACATCGAGAACATCACCCGGTACACTATCGACTGGTTCCGGATGCTGGGGGCCAAATACGGCAAGCCTTTCGTCCGCCAGACCGAGATCACCGCCTTCGAGAGCATCGCCGTCACCAAGGTGGTCAGCAACAACGCCAAACTCTACGCCAACTACGAGGAGGGTTTCGTGGGCATCAACATGAAGAAGGACGACAACGGTGTCTATGTCTGCGACTGCTCCGACCTCTCGGAGGTCATCGTGATCGGCAAGGACGGCAAGTACCGCATCACCAAGGTCACGGACAAGGCCTTCTTCTGGAAGGACTTGCTCTACGTCGGAGTGTTCAACAGAGGCGATGGCAGAACCATCTACAACGTCATCTACCGCGAGGGCAAGAGCAGCGTCTCCTACGCCAAAAGGTTCGCGATCACCAGCGTCACGAGGGACAAGGACTACGACATCACAACCGGCGAGGAAGGATCCAAGATCCTCTGGTTCAGCGTCAACCACAACGGCGAGGCTGAATCTGTACGAATATACCTGCGTCCGCGTCCGAAGCTGAAAAAGACGCAGATGGAATATGATTTCTCCACCCTTGCGATCAAGGGCAAGGCCTCCAGGGGCAACCTGGTGTCCAAGAACCCTATCGCGCGGATCCAGCTTAAATCCAAGGGTGTCTCCACGATCGGCGGAAAGGACATCTGGTACGACGCTGACATCCAGAAGCTTAACGACGAGCAGCGAGGGCAGTACCTCGGTGAGTTCGGCCCGGAGGACAAGGTTCTGGCCATCTTCAAGGACGGCACATTCTACACGACCTCGTTCGATGTCTCGAACCGCTATCAGGGCGATGTCATCAGCATAGAGAAGTTCGACCCGAACAAGACCTACACCGCCCTCTACTACGACGGAGCCGCCAAAGCCTTCTACGTCAAGAGGTTCAGTTTCATCCTCAGCGACAACACTCCGCTGTCGTTCATCGCTCCGGGTTCAAAGTCCTACCTCGTGGCCCTTTCCGAGGACAAGCATCCTCAGTTCCAGGTGATCTTCGGCGGAAAGTACGAGCATCGTGACCCTGAGAACGTTGACGCTGAGGAGTACATCGCAAAGAAGGGTTATTCAGCCAAGGGTAAAAAGTGCCACCAATACGATCTCAAGGAGGTTAGGTTCATCGAGCCTCTCCACAAGCCGGAGGACGACATCGATGACGAGCCGCTGGACATCATCGAAGATGTGGAGCAAACCGATGAGTCGCAAGATGTCACGTCAACCGAAGCCACCGGAGTCGTCAATGACGGTGGACAGACCGGTAGTGCGGCTGCCCTCCTCGGCTCCGGCGACATTCCGGACATCGGTGACATTGATGAGCCTACGCTATTCTAAGGTCAGGCATCCACAACGTTCCAACACAAAGTGGATCCTGTGCCCTTAAGAATTGTCAAGTTACTATTAATCAACGGTCAGTCCCATAGTAATGGTGCCTATGTCACCGACAAATCAATTGAATGCTGATGTCCTGCAATGAGAAAGACATATCCCTAATAGGCTTCATGGGTTGCGGCAAGAGCAGCGTCGGAAAGATCCTCGCTTCGCTGCTCCCTGACTGTCACCTGATCGACCTTGACACCTACATTGAGGAAAAGCAAGGCAAGAATATTCCCGAAATATTCAATGAATATGGTGAAGCGGCTTTCCGCCGGATGGAGCGTGAGGCCCTTGAGGAGATATTCAGTGACCCCGACCGCCCCCGCGCCATCCTTTCCCTCGGCGGCGGCACCGTGACGACCGAAGAATGCCGCCGTCTGATCCGTCAGCATACCGACTGTTTCTATCTCCGCGCCACCACAGGCACCCTCCTTGCCAACCTTGAAGGCCACTCCGAAGGCCGCCCGATGCTGAATCCCACACAACCAGTCGAAGCGCAGTCAACTGAAGTATCAAGCGAACGAGAAGCCCTCCGCCACCGCATCGAATCCCTGATGCAAACCCGCTCCCCGCAGTACCAATCCACCGCCCACCACACAATCGACATCGACGGCCACACCGCCGCACAGATCGCCGCGCAGATCGCCACGCAGATCTAAGCTCTGTTCCAAGCATTGTTCTAAGTACTAATCTAAGTACAGATTCAAGTACTGATCTTGATCTTAAGTAGGTCTAAGCCCATGTTCCGTATCATAAGCCGGTTTTCCGTAGCATAGCAGCCAACCAATAACCGGAGAATTGCAACCAGGCCACCCTTAAACGCACCCGGAAGCAGTAAGACGATGCATTTCTGTCAGCAAAACCACGGGAAAGCAACGATTTCCTGAACAGTAATCAGAAGCGGGAAGCCGAGGGAGAATATTCCTAAATGAACTCGTCGCGCTCCTTGATGTCTTTGATGCGAAGCTGGAGGGTGGTGTTGCCGCGGTAGTAGTTCTCGACGATGGAGTAGCAGATGTCGAACGGGTTGCCGGCTTTGATGTAGTCATAGAACTCGGCCATATTGAAGGCTATGGCTGGAATCTGGTGGAAAGGCTGCTTCTCGTCAATCAGGTCCAGTTTCATGTGGACACCACCGGCACCGACCTTACGGCCGTTGCCACCGTCGGAGACGTTTTCAGTCAGGAAGACAGGATTGGTGTTGCCGGGGCCGAAAGGCTGGAACTGCTTCAGGAGACGGAAGAATTTCGGAGTGATCTGGCTGAACTCCAGCTTGGCGTCGATATCGGTCACCGGAGTCAGCATCTCATCGGTGATCTTCCCGGAGATGAACTTGTCTATTCTGCTGACGAACTCCTCCAAGTTGTTCTCCTTCAACGTCAGACCCGCCGCGTAGACGTGGCCGCCGAAGTTCTCAAGCAAGTCGGCGCAGCTCTCGATGGCCTCGTAGAGGTCGAAGCCGGCCACACTTCTGGCGGAACCGGTGATGAACCCGTTGGACTTGGTCAGCACTATTGTAGGCTTGTAGAAGGCCTCCACGAGACGCGAGGCCACAATCCCGACAACGCCCTTGTTCCAGATCGGATTGTAGACGATTGTCGCAGCCCCCGTTGAAAGGGCCGAACCATTCTGCACCATTTCAAGAGCCTCCTGGGTGATCTCCCGGTCGATGCTCTTGCGGTCGTTGTTGTTGTCGTTGATCTGCTCGCCGATGATCGTGGCGGCATGGTCGTCGGAAGCGGTCAGAAGCTCCACAGCCAGACGGCCGGTCTCCATCCTGCCGGCGGCGTTGATCCTCGGACCGATCTTGAACACGATGTCATCGATCGTAAGGTGCCCGAGCTCAAGTTTCGAAAGCACGGCCATTGCGTGGAGCCCCTTGCGGGGATTCTCGTTAAGCTGCTTGAGACCGAAATGAGCCAGCACCCTGTTCTCACCCACCATCGTCACAAGATCCGCCGCGATGCTGACCACCAGAAGGTCCAGCAGCGGAATCAGAGTCTCGAACGGAATGCCGAATTTCTGTGAATATGCCTGCACGAGCTTGAAGCCGACACCGCAGCCGCTCAGGTCGTCAAAAGGATAGGTGTCATCCTCGCGTTTGGGGTCAAGCACAGCCACAGCCGCCGGAAGCGTGTTCTCCGGAAGATGATGATCGCAGATGATCACATCTATGCCCTTCGCGGCGGCATATTCAACCTTCTCATTGGCCTTGATGCCGCAATCCAGGGTGATGATAAGGCCGAAACCGTTGTCCCCGGCCCAGTCGATGCCCTTGTAGGACACCCCGTAGCCCTCATCGTAGCGGTCCGGAATGTAGAAATCAACCTTCGAGGAGTACCTTCTGAGGAATGAATATACCAACGACACGGCGGTCGTGCCGTCCACGTCATAGTCACCGTAGACCAATATCTTCTCCTCCGTGGTGATCGCCTTCCGAAGCCTGTCCACGGCCACATCCATGTCCTTCATCAGGAACGGGTCATGAAGGTTGTCAAGGCTCGGACGGAAGAATGAGCGCGCCTGCTCGAAGGTCTCGACCCCTCTTTTGACAAGAAGGTCGGCAAGAACCCGGTCTATGCCCAGTTCGGCGGAAAGCCTTCCCACCTTCTCTGGATCAGCCGGCTCTTTCAAAATCCATTTGCGCTCTTTTCCCATAATAGACAAAGGTAAGGATTTAATTTCAGAATGTGAATTAAAAGTAGTATTTTTGTACGTTCAGAGCGTATCATATTAACCTTTACGGAGAAAGGATACGACAATGCGGACCTTCGGAAGAATCAGGTTTCTCCTTGAGCGGAGAGCAGGGATATTCCGAAAGCGGCGACAGGATTTGAATATAAAAACATAACAAATATGGCAAACATCGAACTCAGCGAGCAGGAGAGAATCAGAAGGGAATCTCTCGCAAAGTTAAGGGAATTGGGCATC
>OJAM01000669.1_pt1 | contig 14339 bp, 13 predicted proteins | sample 1589071 | NCBI WGS metagenome assembly OJAM01 (sample SAMN03283243) | human gut metagenome | biome: human-associated habitat; material: feces | host: Homo sapiens | place: Peru | collected 2012
GGGCTCAAGAAACAGTTCGCTTCAACCCAGGATATCCTTGACGAAATGCGGTCGATCCGCTGCATAGAGCATAATGGCCGGGCCAAGTTCATCACTCCGTTTGTCGGTGCCCAGAAAGATATCTGCAAGGCCTTCGGCTTTGACATCCCTGAAGGTTGCGGAACTGAATACAGATCCAGAAAGGTCTCTCCGAAGCGCCGCGGACGCCCTGCAAAGGCAAAGACCGTCAAACTTGAGAGTTAATTATACAAAAATGTGTTAAATTCACGCGATTTTGCGTGTTTGTGACGGAGAGCATACGTCAGGGAATTGACCGAATTGTTCGGTAGGGATGTCATTATCACGTCTGCGTTCACCGTCCTCGTGGTATTTGATATATCTCCTGTTTATATTTTCGTGATCTATTCACAAACCTTCCATTGGCCTCCGTAGGTCTGCGGTCCTATGCGGACAATTTTGCCCATTTTCTTTAATCGTGAGATATTCTTTTTTATCGTATCGGGTGATCTTGATAGAATCTTTGCCAACTGTTCACGGGTGATTCCTGGATTTTTCCTTATTTGCTCCAGAACAGCCTCAATCGTAGTTTGGGTACTAGTTTGGGTACTGGTTTGGGTACTGGTTTGGGTACTGGTTTGGGTACTGGTTTGGGTACTGGTTTGGGTACCCTTATATGAAGGCCTCTTGAAACAAACAGTCACGAATCCTTTTCCATTCGTATATGTGGGCTCTTCCACGCCTGCCTCCCGGCAGCTGTCCGCTATCCTGCGAATGCCTGAACCCCAATTCTCCAAATAGGTCATCTTGTATAGTGCTTGAGCGATTATCGGATTGTACGGGAATGAATCGTGAGACTGAAGTATCGTTTCCGGTGATAACTCATGCGGAAGCCTTCCCGGGTTCTCTATCTCGACTCGGTCATCGTAAATCGCCAGTCCTGTGGATGTCCCGCGATTTTCATAATCTCGATGTGCCAGGCTGTTTATAATGGCTTCACGCAGAGCGACAATCGGTATCTCAAGCTTTTCTTCCCTTCGCAATCCCTCAATTTTCCCACTCAGGTTGAGGTGCTTGAAGCAGAATGCGATGGCAGCATCAAGAATGTCAAAGAAATTGCCGCTTACCTGCTGGTTGTCGATAAACTCATTCTTGTTGATGCCGGCAAATCGGGCAAGCCTGATTTTTCAACTGGGTGTAGTAATGCGTTTCTTGTGCGAACAATACGACTGCGGCGTTATTCGGTCTGCCGTTCTCTATCAGCTTAAGTTTGTTGAGGACATTTATCTGCGGCTCGTTCAACGCACTGGAGTTCAAGCGACCACCATTAACACCAGCTCGAATCCCGTCACTGATTCTGTTTTCATCAAGGTCGGACAGCTCTACACCTACAGCTTCCTGTAACTCCCAAAAGAAATTCATTGGTTTGTAGGCCTTCAGCCGGCTTTCAAACATATCGCGAGACATTACCCGTGTAGTGCTCTCGGTCCTTAGGTAAGGTCGGCTGTCGTATGTAAATGGCCTGTCGCCCAAGTTCCATCTGTCAAAATGCAGGACAATCAATTGTTTGCCGTTTGATTCGGGGACATCGACATACTCTGGTTTGATGTCTATGGCGGGCTCTATCCCGGACAACGCCTGAGCGATTTCCCTCCTTGTGGCATCCGTGACATCCTGTCCTAAGATTTTGAGAGAAGCCGGGGCTATCCCGAAGATAATGAAGCCCCCGTCGGTGTTGAGGAAAGCGCAAGCGGTGCGCATAGCATCTTTAAGTTCTCCCGTGGTCTTCTTAAGTTCGAGAGTCCTTGTTTCATCCTTGCGGATGAGTTCCTGTATTTCGGCAATAGTCATAATCGTCGTCTCCTTTGTCCTTGCAAATTTATGAAAAGTTATTGAAGATTGGGACTTTGTGTAATTCTATTTCTTCCGATACCTCCCGTGCGAAACGTTTTCAAGATAATCGCTTTTATAACGATCATAGAACCGTTTCTTTCCTATCGGCGTCACGACTATGATTATATTCGTATTACGATAATGAGAAAAGCAAGGAACGATAAAGTCCTTTTTACTTGCACTGCTCGTTTATCGCAAGTATTCGCTCTCTAACTGCTTTTTGCAGATTTCCTTCAATAGTTGCCACAAAGGACTTTGTCTGATGTGCGGCATATTCCACCTGTTTGTCAATTTCATTGCATTGTTCCTTTGTCGTTGCTCCTTTCTTCATCTGCTGTTTCAGATCAGCTACAAATAAATCAAATTGTGCCTCATCCATAATCTTATCCCTAATAATTACAATCCTCACATTGCTATCATACGATAGCTATACAAATATACGATTTTCTTGATAAAACACACCCACATACTACATTGAAAATTAGCTTTTTTGAGACTTCATTCTCTTGTGCGAGGATGAAACCGTATTTAGACCGGTATCCGAAGGATGAACGAAAGGCAATGCGTCATTACGAACAGAATATCCGTCTGGCTGAATCGTTGACACCGGCTCTTTCGATATTTGAAGAGACTCTTAGGAATGCTATAATTTAGGTCGTTGCATATGTTAACTTCAAGGAGATTGTAGATAATATGTAAAACTGCGCTAAAATGGTGCGTTAGTAATCGATTTTTGATTACCGTTGCACTAAAATAATGCGCTATGACGGTTAGAAAATGGATTAGAAATAGGGAATATCAGGCCTCCTGACATTCTCGATTGATGATGCCTTTCATTTCCTGATCATTCGGAACGTGTCATAAGAAATGAATTATTCCGGTTATCATCGCTATATTTCTTTTGTCGTTCAGCAACCGCCGACATACAAGCAATTTATCTGTAATATGGAAGAGAAAATGATGGATGCGGATTTCTTGGGTGCCATACAAAGCCTTATCCGTCCGGATAGAGAGTATGATCCGTTGGAGGGCTATGAGCTTGTTCGTTCTAAATTAATAGATAAATTGCAAGTGGTGTAATACTATTCATTAAACGAAAGTGAGACTCTTTCCGCCTACATCCAATTGCTGATTGACATTTGAGAGCATCCGTCTGGGAATTAACTTGATTCAGCAGTTGTGATGTCATTCTCGTGCTGCCCTAAGTAAAGGCGATGTGGCAAGGATTGATTACCTTGTTTCCTGTTTTTTAGGAAAAGAGTCTGCATATCTTTCCTGAATTTTAGGAAATGTTTGTAAATGGACTATGTCCCTCTGCGGAAAAATCCCTTTTGAGATACGTGGAGACAAGACGGAGTCTACCTCTGATGGCCTGAAGGCTTTCAAAGAACTTCGTGCTATGGCGAAGTCCGGTCGATTCCTTGAGATGACTCTTGACGAGATTATGCTGACTCGGGATTGAAAATAAGATGGTGCTTGCGGTAGTGGGCACGAATGCTCTGTATTTTATGCTGATAGTTGTCGCCGAATCAGCGGCAAATCATGCTTTCCGGAATGTCTTGCCGAACGGCATGGCGGAAAGCAGCGCCATCTTGAAATGCTGAAGCCCGAACGGGATCCCAACAATCGTGATGCAGCAGATGAGCCCGAAGACAAGGTGCGTCGCGGCGATCTCCCACCATCCCAGCAGAATCCAAATCACATTCATGAATATGCTGAGGCAGCCTCCGGCGTTGTTCCCGTCCACCACGTCCGTCCCGAACGGCCATAGGGAAAACACCCCGAACTTCCACAACTGGTATCCGAATGGAATGCCTATGATGGTCACGCAATAAAGCAGTCCTGCGATGAAGTAGCCGAGGGAGACCAGCAGGCCTCCAAGAATCAGCCAAAGAATATTCCCGATAAATTTCATAAAACAGTTGTTGGTTTACATATTGCCTGCACCTATGGGATGCTTATAGTCAAGATCTTAAGTGACAGGCGGTTTATGGATGACGGCATGCGGTAAAAATTATTCGATGGCGGAAGATCATCCTCTGAATATGACTTCCAATCCATCGTAAGCGGCACGGAGAGGCTGAGGAAGGTTTGCGTCGAGCTGTGCCTGGGTGCCGTGGAGTGTCCTTGCCATGTGGGTGAGGTACACAGGCTGGCCCTGCGGAGCCTTGAGTCTTCCGGTGTCCAGAAGGACATGGGCGGTCCTAAGGACAGTTCCCACGCTCGAATGGGTGAATATCCTGAAATCCTCATCATGGTCGATTCCCATGGTGGCTTCCATTATAAGTCCGGTGATCGGCTTCCCGTCCGCGATGTGGGCGTCTATCCCGACGATTCTGGCGGCTCTGACTGGAATCCCGCCGGTGTCGGTGGCATACAGGACACGCACGGAGCCTTTTTCGATCAGGTAAATGAGGGTCTGCTCATTGTCGTCCTTTGTCGCATGGTTGCCTGGCAGAGCCGTGATCGTCAGGTCTCCGCATTGTGTCCTTTGGCCGATCGCAAGGCCGATGACTTCTGGCGTGGACTTGCCGAGTCCTGAGGCGGCCGCGGCGAGATCCGCCTTTGCCCTTTCAACCCAGGTGTCACCTACATATACCACATTTGCGTGGAGCGTTTCGATGGCGGCCCTGGCGTTGTAATGGTCGGAATGCGAATGAGTATAGAATATGGCATCCGGCCGTTTGAACCCTTGCGGCAGCATATCCGCGTCAGACGGCGTGAAATCAATCAGGATGCGGTTGTCAAGGAGCACGCTCGAAAGCCGCCTCAACTCGCCTCTCTCGTCCATGCCGTTCCAATCCGCCGCTCCTGTCCCCAGAAATCTCACGAGAAGATCTTTCTTGCCGGCTTCCCCGATTTCGGATGAATATCTGGCCGTTGAATATTCCGATGCGGAATCACTCGCTGCTGAATATCCTGCCGTGAGATCGTCCGAAGCCTTGTTTTCGGCGGAAATTTCAGCCGCCCGCAAGACCACGGACCCGGACATCGCCCCGACAGCAACCGCGCCGGTCCCTATCTTTATGAATTTTCTTCTGTCCATATTATGCCTGTTCTATTCGGAATTATATCTTTAGGCTATCTCGTTATCTATGGCCTAATCATCGTCTTCAAGTCAAAAATGGATGGTTTTCTAATTCCAAACTATTAATATACGACTAATTTAGATAATGTGTGCATATTGATGGTAAAAAAAACAATTTTTAAGAAGCTGTTTTGAATTGTTTGTTTGAAGGTTTGAGAGTGAAAAACTTCAGTTTCGACCGCTTCTTCCAAGGAAGATAGCGGTGCTATCTGACTGAAGAAGCGGGAAGAAAATGAAGATTTTTCACCTCAAAGAACATTTCAAACAATTCAAAACAGCTTCTAAGTCTTGTTCCGGTGGCTCATAAATATCCCCGTGCTTGTAAAATCGTCTTTCTCCAGAGTTATTCTTTGTAGTCACTTGGTGCGTATGAGAGCCGTTTTTACGCACGAGTTCACTTTAGGCAATCTGTCGGTGAGTGAGGAACCAATCTGGCGCACGAGAAGGACTGCCGATGATGTTCGTGCGTGGAAAGCCAAGTTCTACGCACGAAGCCACCTACAGTAATCATTTGTGCGTGGAGGAAGCGTTTCCACTCACGGAGCGAAAATGCGTCATATTCAGTTCTTCCCTTTGGAATTTGGCTTGACGTTCGGCGGAAAGATTGTCGCGCGGCCTTGCCTTTCGGCATTTTCCATCGCTAGCCGGAATGCTTCACCCAAGGACTTTGAGGATTGCCGGAGATATTCAATCATCTCGTTTTGATTAACACTCACTGACAGATCCGCTATCGCCAATGCCCGGATCATCGCCAGAACAGAAATCTCGTTCCCGCCCCACAGGGTTGTTGCCATTGAAATAATAGCGCTTTGTGTGATGTCAAGAGCCATCTGTGGATTCTTCGTCACATCGATGTCCGTGTTGAACCTCAGTAGTCCGCTGCCGTCTTGCAGTACTTCCAAAATCTTTTTCATAATCCTTTAATATTGATTGTTAATGATTTTCGCATCCAAAAAAATGGAATCTGTTCTTATATGTTTATATTGTCGGTGACTGAAATCTCCTTTGTCCTCTCAAAGCAGTGATATCCAATAATCCACTTGTTAAGTTTGGCAGGAACCGAGGTGAGCCTATCACTGAAGTATGGTTTATATTGAGTCATTTGAGGCGCTGAGAGGGAACAGCGAGTCAACCTCGTACTGCGAGAGTCCGAGGATGCGCCTGATCTGCCCATTGGAGGACCGGTATTCGCTCCGCAGTTTCCTTGCCAGATCCAGTTTTTGAGATTGGGTTAAATTTCTCAGACTGTCGGTGTTATAGCTGGACTTCACAATCCTGACGACTAGTGAGAACAGTTCTGAGTCAGTCAGGAATTCGCCATCGTCCAGTTCCGTCGCCAACTTTTCGTAAGCCTCAATATTCTTGCTGACCATATAGAAATATTGATGTGCGTTGCGGAACATTGCCATTCCCAACTTGATCGCACAATATTCCGTAGGTGCGATATGGCCGTTTATGATCCGAAATCCGACAGGAAGATGAGGATTTCTGCTTCGAAACATCTTTCGGAGTCCGATGTCGGGAACATCTGACAATCTTTTTGTGATCGGAACATCGTTGAAATAGTAGCGGCCTGTACCCCAAGGATAAGAGAATGGTGTATGTGACGGATTGACCACATAACCGTTACGGTTCACATAGACGATGGCCTCTCTCAAGGCTTTAAGGTCGTTTATCGGCTTCAGGCTCATTTGAAACTGATTGGAAAGTCTTCCTTGGACTTTCTTGGACAGATAACGCTTCAGCCTTTTGCGATACAGGGTGAAAAACTCATTGATGATGTTTTTATCTCCGCATAGTACTATGTGTAGGTGGTTGCTCATTATCTCAAAGGCGACGACCTTAAGTGCTGGAAATTCCGCTATGCATCTGGCCGTCAGATTCATGGCGAACCTGTAGTCATCGTCATCCGCGAACAATAGTGAAGTGAGATTCCCTGGTGTGTATAGGTGCCACCAGCAACCTCCGCTGAGGAATGTGGCCTCACACATTCGCTCGGATTCATAGTAAGAAATTCGTTTCATAATTTATAGTTTATTCCGTGTGTGCCAATGCATTTTTCACGCACAGATGGTCAATCTTTTATGTCTCGTGCCTGAAATGCGGTTTGTCACGCACGACACTTGAATCGGAAGCTTTCAGTGAGTGATTCTATCAGTTTTCACGCACAAAAAACAAAAATGCGAGCCAGGTGCGATATAACCTAACTCGCTTTGCGGATTCTTTGCTCCGCGGCATTCAGCATTGAATATAAATTGTCACTTTTTCTGGAATATATCCGCTTGAGTACGGCTGGACATCCTTCGACTAAAAAACGTTCCTTCAGGCTGTTAACGCTCCTGCGGTCTTAATGTTCCTGAATGATGGCCGTGGTAATTGGCCGTTTCTTGGCTATCTGTTATTATCGGATGACCACTGAAATCCTGTAGTCCGTGACGTATTGATGTCGACATCTCCTTCGGTTTTGGGATCTCCCATTCCATCAGAAGGTATAAAGTTTTTCATATATCATAAGGTCCAGTGTCTCATCTTGTGTCCGAAAATTCTGCGTTTGGCAAAAAGCATAACTTTGATTTGCTTACCTGTTGCAGACACCAAACCTACATCACAAACCTTAGATTTGTAGAGTGGTTGCTCTACACCAAGGAATGCAGTGCAAATGTAGGTAAATTATGTCGGATTTCATACCGTCTGTAAAAGATTATTTACAAATATGTTGCGACGCTAATTCTCGTGCGTGGAAAGGTCGTTTTTGCGCACGAACTGCCGGTTGGTTTTTCGTGAGTCAAAAGGCACAGTTCACGCACGGAGTGGTTTCTGGTGTCTCTTCGTGAGTGAGAAACCAGATTCCACGCACGGATCCCTACCGTCCCTTATCAAAATTGTTTCCGTCACGGATTCTCCGGTGCTCTTAAACGATAAATACCAATTATTCGTCACAATCCCTGAACGGAAACCGTACAGAATACCGAAAAATTGCGATTGCCGGACTTTCCGTGTCGCTGTACTTTTGCCGTGTCAAATTGAAAAGGTAAAAATGAGACAAAAGATTTTACTTCTGGTAATACTGATTGCGACTGGCTTCGCGGCTAACGCTCAGAGACTTACAATCGGTGGTTACGGTGAGGCGATGATGACCCGCAACTTCTATAGCGACGCTTGGCAGAGGTACAACCATCCGGAGCAATATAAAGACGATAAAAGTCACGGACGGTTCGACATTCCGCACTTCGTCATCAATCTTGGGTACGACTTCGGAAAAGGATGGACGCTCGGCACGGAGATCGAGTTCGAGCACGGAGGCACCGAAAGCGCGGTCGAGCTCGAGGCTGACGAGGCAGGTGAATATGAGAGCGAGATCGAGCGCGGAGGCGAGGTCGCTTTGGAGCAGTTCTGGCTCCAGAAGGCTTTCAGTGACGCGTTCAAGGTCAGGACAGGAATGATAATCATCCCGGTGGGACTGACGAATGGTCACCATCTTCCGACCGAGTTCTTCACGGCCTACAGGATGGAAGGGGAGAACACTGTCTTTCCTTGCACCTGGCACGAGCCGGGAATCGAGATTCTGGGTAACCTTGGCAAATGGTCCTATGAACTGATGTTCCTTCCGGGACTTGACTCGGACAGATTCAGTACCGAGAACTTCATCCAGGGCGGGGCTGGATCTCCTTATGAATTCAAGATCGCGAACTCCTACGCCGGGGCGTTCAGGATTGACAACCATTCTGTCAAAGGCTTGAGGATGGGCCTTAGCGGCTACTTCGGATCAAGCTTCAACAACTCCCTCACGAAGAACTCCAAGTACAAGGACTGCAAGGGCGAGGTGATGATCGGCTCGGCGGACTTCACCTACTCGGGACACAACCTGATCGCCAGAGGATGCTTTGATTATGCTCATCTGAATGATTCCCAACAGATAACGGCGTTCAACAAGAACAATATGTCTAACGCTTCGCCTTCCCCTCACAACGCTGTGGGATCCGATGCGATCGTCGGCAGCATAGAGGTGGGCTATGATATTCTTTCACTCTTCAAGAAGGAGAGCAAGTGCTACGCTTTCGCCCACTACGAGTACTACGATTCGATGTTCAAGGTGGCCGACGGCGTGCTGGACTACAAATGGTGCGGGAAGCATCGCATCGCCGCCGGCATCAACTGGTACCCGATCAAAGACATCGTCGTGAAGGCGGAATATTCAAAGCGCTTCTATGTCGCCCCGTTCAACAACGAACCTTCGATCACCTTTGGAATCGCTTTTAGTGGCTGGTTTTTGAGGTGATGATGCAAGTAATATAGGTAATAAATATTCAAAAAATACAACAACTATGAGACAAGGTTTTAAATTCGCGGCTGTGCTGATGGCTTCAGCTCTCGCCGTTGTGGCCTGCGACAAAAACTCCACAGACCCGACCTCCGCTAAGGAGGAAACGCTCCAGAAGGTCAACGAGACATTCGTGGACAACACTGTGATCCCGACGTACAAGAACCTCGCTGACAAGTCGCTTGATCTTCAGGCGGCGATCGAGAAACTTCAGACGGCACCGACCGATGCCAATGTCAAGGCAGCCTGCGACCTCTGGAAATCCGCCCGCCAGTACTGGGAGTGGAGCGAGGCTTTCCTTTTCGGAGCCGCGTCCAAGTACAGCATCGACCCTCACATCGACACCTGGCCGCTTGACAAGGTCGCTCTTGAGAACCTTCTCGACAGCGAGAAGATGATGTCTGACATCGAGAACACTGTCGCCAACCTCAACAATGGACTTGTAGGATTCCACGGCATTGAATATATCTTGTTCCGTGACGGTAAGGAGCGTGCCGCCTCCGCCATCCCTGAGAAGGAACTTCTTTACGCAGCCGCTGTCGCCAAGGACCTGTCACTGAGCGCCGCGAGGCTTGAGGCCGCCTGGGCCGGACTCGACAACGTCAGCGATGCCAAGAAGGCTTTGATCGAGGAGGCCGAGATGGAGCCGGAGGATGATTTCGGCGAGCAGATGAAACTTTGCGGCCAGGCCGGAAGCGTCTGGAAGTCAGTCACTGCCGGAAGCGAGCAGATCATCGAGGGCTGCAAGGACATCGTGGACGAGGTCGGCACCCAGAAAATTGGCAAGCCGTACACCGGAGAGGATGTGAACTACATCGAGTCCCCTCATTCCTGGAATTCCATCGAGGACTTCTACGACAACATCGTCAGTGTCCGCAATGCCTATTTCGGAGCTCTCGGGGCGACAACCGCTCAGACATATTCAGTGAGCGCCTATCTTGCAAGTGTTGATCAGGCCGCCAATGAGGGTGTCATCTCCGCGATCGAGAAATGCCTTGAGAAGATTGGTGCGATGCCTAAGCCGTTCGTGAATAACTACAAGGATGCCAAGGTCAAGGAGGCCATCGACGCCTGCAATGACCTTAACGATGCCCTTGAGGTCGCGCGCCAGGCTTTGATCAATGACTAAAGTGAATGTTCTTTGAGGAGGAAAGACTTTGTTCCATATTGGTGGAAACCTTTGAAACTGAAGCTTTTCACCCTCGGGACCTTAAATGAATATCCAAGGATTGGCCGGTAAAGCCGGCTGATCCTTTAACCAATATAAAATTGAAAGATTATGAATAAATCACTGCTGATACTTTCAGCCACCCTTTTTGCCTTCACCGCCTGCAACGGCAATGGCGGAACGGACGAACCTGAGACTCCGACCGAGCTGAGTGATGAATGGTATGCCGGCGGAAAACTCGGAACGGCTTTCAATTCAAGCGCTTCAGCCTACGAGCAGCCGACTCCGGTGATCGAGAACTCCGGAATGATCCAAGCCTTCAAGAACGGAGAGATGTTCTTTGAAAGGGATTTCAACGAGAACAAGGACGGGGCTTTCAGCGGCCTCGGCCCGTTGATGGTCCGTCGCGGATGCCTCTACTGCCACCCGAACTACAGTCACGGCAAGCGCCAGACCGAGTACAAGGCTGACAAGAACGGCAACGGCTACCTTTTGGTAATCACCGACGACACAGACACTTACCTCAGTTCGGTCACCGGAATGCCGCAGACTCTTGCGGTGGCTCCTTTCAAGGCTCCTATCGATGAAAGCAACATCAAGATAAACTGGCTTGAATATACCGACGAATGGGGCAACCAGTTCCCTGACGGAGAGCCTTACAGTCTTATCTATCCGGAGGTCATCGTCCCTGAGGATGCGTTCTATGTGCCGCTTGAGGTGACGAAGAACGGCGAGACCACCACGGTGCCATATTCAAACGTGCGTTTCAGGGTTGAGTCCACGATCGGCGTTTATGGAGTCGGGCTTCTGGACGCGATTGATGACGATGATCTCAAGGCGCAGTACGCCAAGGAGGAGGCGGCTGGTGCCAAACTGAATCCGGCCATATTCGCAAATGGCGAGTGGACAAGCCTTTACGGCAAGACTACCCATCCTAAGCGTTTCACTTACGCGTTGAGCCGTGGCCCGTTGCAGGACGCCGCCGGAGCGAACGCCATCTGGAACATCACCAACGTGACCCGAAGCGACAGGCGTTACCACTATATGACGGCGACCTACGCCAAGGTGGCTTCGCAGGATCCGGATGTCCAGAAGGATTTCTACAAATATTTCCCTGACCAGAACAAGACGGGGAATGTTCAGGAGGATATTTATAATTATTTGATGGCCAAGGATCTCAAGCCGGAGATGACGGATGAGGAATATGCCGACTTTATGATCTGGCACAGAGGGTTGGCTGTTCCTGCGGCCAGGGATCTGGACAATCCTGAGGTCATCAAAGGCAAGGAACTTTTCACTAAGATCGGTTGCGCCACGTGCCACCGTCCAAGCTGGGTTACCGGAGAGGACAATGTCACGGATCCGAACGGTTTCTTCAAGGACAACGATCCGAGGCTTCCTCGTTATCCTCACCAGACTATCTGGCCGTACACCGATATGGTCCAGCATCGTCTCTTTATGAAGAACGACATCCGTACCGGTTGGTGCAGGACGACTCCACTTTGGGGACGTGGCCTGAGCGAGCTTGTCGCCGGAGGTGTTGACAGGCTTCACGACTGCCGCGCCAGGACTGTTGTGGAGGCGATTATGTGGCACGGAAGCGCCCAGAGCGACGCCCGCAAATCCGTTGAGAATTTCCGCGCCCTCTCCAAGACAGAACGTGATGCGGTAGTAAGATTTATCGATTCGATATAATGACAAGACTTTTTGCGGGGCGGCCGGCGGCCCTGGTGCTGCACCTTTCGCTGGCACTGATTCTGGCGGGAGCGCTTGTGACATCCTTTTCCGCGAGGAAGGGGATGCTTCACGTGCGTGAGGGGGAATCCGTGGAGACTTTCGAGACCAAGGACGGAAAGATTCTCGAACTGCCTTTCAGTGTGGAACTTGAGGGCTTCGAGGTGCTTTACCATTCCGGAACGGACGCCGCATCGGATTACAGTTCACGGCTGCGTTTCACAAGGAACGGCTCGGTTCTCCGCGAGGGCGAGGTGAGGATGAACCGCATCCTGTCCTGTAAAGGTTATCGTTTCTATCAGACTGACTATGACAGCGATGAGGCCGGTGTGACATTCACCGTGAGCCACGACCCGGTCGGCATCGCTGTCATTTACACCGGCTATGCTCTGCTGCTTCTCGGACTTCTGGCGTTTTTCTTCACTGACAAGAGGTTCAAGAAGTTCTTCGGGAACGCGTTGAGATATTCATCGGTCATAGCGATTCTTCTGTGCTTGGAGGCAACCGCTTCTGCGACAGGGAATTCCGTAGGTGGGCTGCCTCAAACGGAAAATGCTTCCGTCAAAGGGAATCAGGTAAAACGTGGCTCAGCCTCTCCGAAAGTCCTGCCGAAAAACATCGCCGCCGAATTCGGAAGACTCTACGTTCTGTACCACGGACGAATATGCCCGCTCCAGACTCTTGCCTCGGATTTCAGCGCAAAGCTCTATGGAACATCCGGTGTGAAGGGACTGACTGACGAACAGGTACTTACAGGCTGGATGTTCTACGGCGCAAGTTGGAGGAATATTCCTATGCACAACCGGAAAAAGACGGTTGACGCAATGGATAAGGAGGCGACTGTCAAGGCTTTATATTCAGGAGATCTGCTGAAAATCTACCCTTTGCGGGACAGCACCGGGCGGCTTGGATGGTACTCGCAGAGCGACCGGCTGCCGGAAGGAATCGCTGATGAGGAGTGGCTTTTCGTCCGCAAGTCGATGGACTATATCTTCGAGCTGGTGGTGAACCGTGAATATTCAAAATTAGAAGAGTCGATCGGGAAGCTGCGCCGCTTTCAGGAGAGCAAGATGGGGGAGAGCCTTCCGCCGGCGTACCGCATCAAGGCCGAGAGGGCGTACAACGCTCTGCCTCCGCTGTTTCCGATCGCAGGAACTTTCCTGATCATCGGTCTGGTGATGCTGGCGGCGGCGATGCGTAGGATGATCCGGGGAAATTTCTCCTCTACAAGGGTTGGTAAAAAATATGTTCCAGAAATATTCAAGATCGTTGGAGTAGCTGCGGCTTTCGTGTTTTTCCTCGTGTTGACCATCGTGCTTGGGCTCTTCTGGATCGCGAGCGGACATATTCCTTTCTCCAATGGTGCGGAGACGATGCTGACGATCGCTTGGACGGCAATGCTGGCTTCCGTGTTGAGTTTCAAGAGGTTTTCGATTATGCTCCCGTTCGGGATCATAGTCGCGTCGCTGGCCGCTCTGGTTTCCGCGATGGGCAACGCCAACCCGGCCGTCACCCAACTGATGCCTGTGCTGTCGTCCCCGCTGCTGAGCATCCACGTTTCTCTAATGATGCTTTCCTACACCGTTCTCGCCATCATTATGGTCAACGGAATTTGTGGGCTGGTCGCATCACTGCGCCATACTTCAGTCTCTGATTCAGCCTCCGCGAAGATGGCCCGGATGTCGGAAGCGTTGATGTACCCTGCCCTGTTCTTCTTAGGCTCAGGCATAATCGCAGGCTCCATCTGGGCCAACGTCTCCTGGGGCTGCTACTGGAACTGGGACCCGAAAGAAACCTGGGCTCTGATCACTTTCCTGATCGCCTCCCTCGGTGTTCACCGCACCCGTCTCCCGTTCCTGAGGAGTCACCGTGCCTACCACATCTACACCCTGATCCTCTCCGCCTCCGTTCTCTTCACCTATTTCGGCGTCAACTACCTCCTTGGCGGAATGCATAGCTACGCTTAACCCGCTTCCCGTCCCGTGCGCGGAGCCACCCTGTTGACGCACGAAGACCCCCTGTTTGCAAAGTCGTTGCGTGGAAATGCTGTCCTAACGCACCGACTGCTGAACGCTCGTTGGGTATCTCGGGAATATTCGTAAATTTGTACGCTGGAGGAAATGCTTAGGGATGATCCT
>OJAM01000672.1_pt1 | contig 14294 bp, 12 predicted proteins | sample 1589071 | NCBI WGS metagenome assembly OJAM01 (sample SAMN03283243) | human gut metagenome | biome: human-associated habitat; material: feces | host: Homo sapiens | place: Peru | collected 2012
AGGCCCATATGGGTGGTGTGGACGGTGGGGCGGTGGGCATCGCTGGCGGCGGCGTGGGCCAGCCCGTGCTCCAGCAGCCACAGGGCGGTATCCTGTGCCCGGCGGCCCAGACGGCCCAGAACGCTGCCCTTGTTCAGCTGGATGACAATGCCCCGCCGGAACCAGCCCTCAAGCCGCGCGGGGTCGCGCTGGACGGCATTGTACCGCTCCGGATGGGCAGCCACAGGAACCAGGCCCCGGTGGCGGATGTCCCGAAAGCACTGCTCCATAAACTCCGCGGACTCGTCAAAATAAAATTCCACCAGCAGATACCGGCTCCCGCCCAGGGTCTGGAGCTGCCGCTGGTCCAGCAGCCGGGGCAGCTCCGGAGTGCAGAACACCTCGGCCCCCGGGTAAATGCGCAGGGGGATGCCCTCCGCGTCCAGGGCCTGCTGCAGCCGGGAGAAGGCCGCGCGCAGGGAGGCGGAGCGGTAATTCTTGAGCCCGTCCCCCGGCAGATTGCAATGGGGCGTGGCGATGATGTCCGTGACGCCGGAATCCGCCGCCATCCGGGCCATCTCCAGCGAGTCCTCCACGGACGGGGCCCCATCGTCCACCCCCGGCAGAATGTGACAATGGATATCCACCATATCCGGTCCCTCCCCTCCTGCGAAAGCGCAATACGCGAAATTATAATCAAGTATAGCACATTCCCCCCGGGTTTTCAAGTTGAAGAAGGGCGAATCCCGTATGAGGCGCATTGCGCGTTTTCCCTATTGACAAAGACAATCACTTCTGCTAATATAAGAAATTACAGAGCACCCCACAAGTTCATACCTTATCAAGAGTGGTTGAGGGATCGGCCCGATGAAACCACGGCAACCTGCAAGGCAAGGTGCCAAATCCGACGTATGCTGAGCGCGGAAGTGATATCCCCGCGTTCGTCCTTCGACAGATGAGGAGCAATTTTCACGCACGATCCGTCGAATGGCGGAGCGTGTTTTTTCATGCTCCGGGTCGGTGGGGAATTCTGAAAAATCTATTCATAAAGGAGCACGAAAATCATGGCAAGACGACTGTTTACCTCCGAATCCGTTACCGAGGGGCATCCCGACAAGATCTGCGACCAGATCAGCGACGCCGTTCTGGACGCCATCCTGGAGAAGGATCCCAATGGCCGCGTGGCCTGCGAGACCTGCGCCTCCACGGGGCTGATCCACATCATGGGCGAGATCACCACCAACTGCTATGTGGACATCCCCAAAATTGCGCGGCAGGTGGTGCTGGACATCGGCTATGACCGGGCCAAGTATGGCTTCGACGGCCATACCTGCGCCGTGATCACCAACATCGACGAGCAGTCCGGCGATATTGCCCTGGGCGTGGACAAGAGCCTGGAGGCCAAGGAGGCCGCCGACAGCCAGCTGGACAACGGCGCCGGCGACCAGGGCATGATGTTCGGCTACGCCTGCGACGAGACCCCGGAGCTGATGCCCCTGGCCATTTCCCTGGCCCAGAAGATGGCCATGCGCCTGACCCAGGTCCGCAAGCAGGGCCTGGTGGACTATCTGCGCCCTGACGGCAAAACCCAGGTCACCGTGGAGTATGACGAAAACGGCACTCCCGTTCGGGTGGACACCGTGGTGGTCTCCACCCAGCATGCCGCCGAGGCTACCCTGGATCAGATCCGCCGGGATATGATCGAGCTGGTCATCAAGCCCACCGTGCCCGCGGAGCTGCTGGATGAGAATACCAAGTTCTATGTGAACCCCACCGGCCGCTTCGTCATCGGCGGCCCCCAGGCCGACAGCGGCCTCACCGGCCGGAAGATCATCGTGGATACCTACGGCGGCAGCGCCCCCCACGGCGGCGGCGCCTTCTCCGGCAAGGACCCCACCAAGGTGGACCGTTCCGCCGCCTACGCCGCCCGCTGGGTGGCCAAGAACGTGGTGGCCGCCGGTCTGGCCAAGAAGTGCCAGATCCAGCTGGCCTACGCCATCGGCGTGGCCCGTCCCGTCAGCGTGCTGGTGGAGACCTTCGGCACCGGCGTGGTGTCCGACGAGGCTCTGGAGCAGGCCGTGGAGCAGGTGTTTGACCTGCGGCCCACCGCCATCATCCGGGACCTGGACCTGCGCCGTCCCATCTATCGCCAGCTGGCGGCCTACGGACACATGGGCCGGGAGGACCTGGGCGTTACCTGGGAGCGCACCGACCGGGTGGACCAGCTGAAGGCCGCCCTGAACGTAAAATAATCGGGATAAACAGGCTGGCGAACCCGAAGCCGTAATTCCGCGTGTTCTTCATCAGGGATCGCCGAGATGCCATGTCCCGTGTTTTTCTCTTGGCCATGAGGGATATGGTCTCGTTTCCGGATAAGCTGGTGCGGCAGCTCAGCTTTATCACATGAGACCATATCCCTCATAGCTTTTTTATTCACTTGTCCAATATGTATTGTGTACATAAATGACCGCAGTGAGAAAAAGCTTTGCTTTTCTCCCCTCGCCGTGGTATAATGGCAGAAGCTGAATATCCGGGATTAGCGCAGTTGGTAGCGCGGGTGGTTTGGGACCATCAGGCCGGGAGTTCGAGTCTCCCATCTCGGACCACAGCCCCTGGAATCAAATGATTTCAGGGGCTGTTTTCTTGTTTTTCTCTATCACAATTTGTTTGCAGAATAAATCTTTCAAATGTGGACTTTTCAAAAATCTGCCCCTATATTGTACTTCTCTTCCAATCATGATATAGTAATTAATAATCATACTGTCGGTTAGATTTGAGTTAAAATTTACGTATTCCTTTGTAAGCTCATTTTATAGTTTATTCCTTCTTCAGTCGTTTCTTTCCATCTAAGTTTCAACAAGGAGTTTGGCTATGGATGCACATAAAGCAATTATCACAAATATTTTCAATAATTCCACGCTCGTTGAGGTTCCTTTCTTTCAGAGAGCCTATGTTTGGAAGGAAGACCTTTGGGGCCGCATGATTGAAGATATGGAGTTTATCGTTAAAACAAACAAGCCCCATTTCTTTGGCTCGATCATTCTTAAAGAAGGTCGCAGACCAAATCCTGGTGAGAATTTTACCGATTGCCGAACCATTGTTGATGGACAGCAACGCTTGACAACTTTTCTCCTTTTTATGAAAGTTCTATGCTTAAAGCTTGGTCAACCCACAACTTTTGATTGCCAGTTTAGAATCATGGGACAGTCAATCGCTCTACGTCACGGAAGGAATGATATCGAAGCTTTTGAATTGGTCATGAGTTCCACATCCGCATCTAAAATTGAAAATCCTGCACCTCAGTCCAGAATTATCGAGGCATACAATTATTTTATCGACCACATCGATGAAAATAAGCTCAATATTATGACTGTCATGATGAACGCCCAATTTGTACGCATTGATTTGAATGCCGACGAGGACGAACAGCAGATTTTTAATACGATCAATTCTCTCGGTGTTAATTTGACGACCTCGGAGTTACTGAAAAACTATTTTTTCAGCAGAGATACCATCAGTGAATATGAAGCAAAATGGGCTGCTGTTTTTGAAAAAGATGATGATGCAAAATCTTATTGGGATACCGAGATTGAGACTGGCCGCATGAAGCGTGCTGTCATTGACATCTTTTTTGATTCTTTTTTTCAGCTTTTTATTCAGGACAAACAGTATAATATCAGCAATGACGATAAAATCATGTATGGCAGGGTTGATAGCCTAGCTCAATCCTATCAACACTTTATAGACCACTATTGCAATGGGGATAAAAGTATTATTCTCAACCAGATGAAAGATTACGCTGTCTGTTTCAGAAACACATTTAGACCCGAAACCTGTAGTACAAGCATCCCGAGCGTATTTGGTATTGAACGGCTAAATATTGTAATCTTTGGTTTAAAGACATCCACGCTCATTCCTTATATGCTGTACATTGCAAAGAATGTATATGATGAGGATGAGCAAAAAGCCATGTATGGCATTTTGGAAAGCTATATCATGCGTAGAATGATCGTCCATGCGCTCACCAAAAACTATAACAATCTATTTACATCGCTGATCCATAATGAAGTTTTAGATGCAAACACTTTAGCAGCCAAACTCAGCAGCAGTAATGATGCAACAACATACATCCCTACTGACGAAGAATTGTTGGATGGATTCCAAAAATCGAAGCTGACCAACCTTCAAACCAGAGGTATCCTTTACCTCATCGAAAGCCATATCCGCCCCGCGAATAGCGCAACATTACTTCTCGGTTTTGATGGATATAGTCTGGAGCATCTCATGCCTAAAAAGTGGAGAAATAACTGGCCCGCTTGCGCTACGGATGACCTTGCAAAGCAAAGAGACTCAAAATTGCTTACGCTCGGAAACCTTGCTATTATCCCCCAAGCACTAAACGCATCAATACGAGACAGTGATTGGGTTACAAAGAAATCAGGAAAGGGTGTAAATAAACCTGGACTCGAAGCATGTGCCAAGGGACTAATTACCTTGAATACTGTTCTGTTGGAATCTGAATGGTCAGAGCAGTGCATAGATATCCGAGCTAACTGGTTGTTTAAAATTGCAAAAGAACTTTGGAAAATCTGATAAAAATAAAACACAATATCAAGTTTCCACTTCTCTCTTGATATTGTGTTTTGTCTGATAGTTCTGTTAAACGCTGACACCTATCTATTATCTATATTAATAATTGCGGTTTCTGATTCTTCTCTTCCCCCTTTCCCCAGCATCCCCGCTACCACCCCATAATGCTTCTTCACCGTATTTCGTGCCAGTCCGGTTCGTTTGGCGATGGTCGAGAACTCCGTGACCTCCGGGTGGAGGCGCATATAGTCCCACAACTTGCGCTGCGTTTTTGTCAACTTGTTTGGCGGAGCGATGTCTGCAAGCTGCTCCTTGAGATTTTTGCGTTCCTCGTTCATCTCCACAATCAGTACCTTCAGCTTCTCCTCGCACTCTTCGCGGGTATGGGCGTAGACATTGCGGGCGTGCTTTTTGCCGTCGGGCCATTTAGGGGAATAACGGCCTTCAAAGAGATGGTCGTTAATCTGACTGATGCAGCCGGTGCCGGACTTGCGCTTGCGGCCCACGTAGGGCTTGAAATCGGTCATACTCGGCTTTCCCGCCTGAGCCGGGGCAGTTTCCTGCCCTGGCTCCGAAGCGCCCTCCTGCGGTGCTGCCTTGCCGATGCCGCGGTCGATGTTGGCGGCGGCTGTGAGCCGCATATCGTCGGTGATGTGAGTATAGATGTCCAGCGTGGTGGCCGCCGACACATGGCCCAGCATAGCGGAGAGTGTTTTCACATCCATGCCGTTTTCCAGCGCCAGCGTTGCAAAGGTATGGCGCAGGTCATGGAAGCGAACATGCTTGCACCCTGCGTGTTCCAAGATGAGCTGCAGTCTGCGGCGCACTACGCCGGGGGTGATGGGGCAGTCCTCCTTCACCGGGGACGGGAACATCCAGCGGGAGTCCACCGTCTTTTTATACTCCCGCAGCACTGCCACCACAGCAGGTGGCAGGACGATCTTGCGGACGGAGTTCTTCGTCTTGGGCGTGCTGATCTGAAGCTGGCCCCGCACATCGTAGACCTGCTTGTTCACATTCAGCACACCGGTTTTGAAGTTCAGGTCATCCCACTGCAGCGCCATGAGCTCGCCTCGGCGCAGGCCGGTGGCTAAGTCCAGGAGGAAGACTTCGTAGTAGCCCTCGAACTTCGCCTGAATGAGGAACCTTTGAAGTTCCTCCCGCGTCAGCACCTGCATCTCCCGTGCCTTCTTGGGCGGCAGCTTGCAGCCGATGGCCGGGTTCACGCGAATCAGTCCATCCTGCACCGCTTTCTCCAGCGCGGAGCGACAGGTGGCGTGACACATGCGCACCATTCGGTCGGACAGCCCTTCGCCGTACTTGTCGGCGAACCGCTTCCGGCCGCTTTTCTTGAGCCGACCGTAGAACTGCTGCAGGTCGTTCTGTGTCAGCTTATTCAGCGGGATGTCCCCGATCTCCGGAATGATATGCAGGCGGATGCGGCTCTCATAGGTCTCCTGCGTAGTTGGGCGGATCTTAGGCTTGGAGTGATTCTCGTACCAGTATGTCAGCCAGTCCCCGAAGGGCATCTCAGACCGCACTTTTTCGGGCTTCAGCCCGCCGCAATCCTCCTTGAGCTTTTGGAGCTTCTCGACGCACTCCTTCTTGGTTTTAGCGAGAACATTTTTCGTCTTGGGATAGCCGCTGTCATCGTAGCCGATGACGATGCGCCCCTCCCACCGACCGTCCTTGCGCTGCCTTACGGTTCCGTCGCCGGCTTTTCGCTTTCTTGCCACGGTTTCAACTCCTTTCCGAAGATGTCCTCCATGAAGCCGCCCACGATACCGCAGGCTGTCTTCTGCATATCGGTTGTGACATGGGTGTAGGTATCCAGCGTGAAGGAGGCGTTGGTGTGGCCCAGGATACCGGACAGGGTTTTGGCGTCCACACCGCTGGTGAGGGCGTGGGTGGCGAAGGTGTGACGCAGATCGTGGAAGCGAATGCTGGGCAGGCCAGCCCGCTGGAGCAGCGTTTTCATGTGGCGATACGCCGCGTTGGGATCGACGGGATCTTCCGGCTTCACCGGGTCGGGGAATATCCATTGACTGATGGTATCCGCCTTGCGCCACCGCAGGATTTCAGTCACGCTGTGCGGCAGGATGATGGTGCGCATGCCCTGATTGGTCTTCGTCTCGCCGACGGTGTATTCGCCCTTCCGCTGGCTGTGGAGGGTTCGGCATACCTTCAGCGTACCGGTATTCCCATCGAAGTCGCTCCACTGCAGACCGCAGATCTCGCCGCGGCGCAGGCCGGTCATCAGTTCTGTTTGGAAGAAGTCACGCCACACCTCGTCCTGCTCCACCACTGTAAGGAAGTCGTCCAGCTCCGCGCGGGTGAGGATGCGCTTGGGCTTGTAGTTGGGCTTGGGCGCCGTTGTCCCCTCGGTGGGGTTCCTGGGAATGACATGCGCCTGCACCGCGTCCTTCAGCGCGGCGTGGAGGGTGGAGTGGATGTGGCGCACCATGGAGTCGGAGAGCTGATGATCCATCTCGGGGTGCTCGTGGATGCGCCCCTCCGTTTTCAGGCGGCGGTACATCCGCTGGATGTCCTGCTGGGAGAGGAGGGAGATCTGCTTGTCGCCCAGCTGCGGCTTGATGTAGTATTCGATATAGCAGCGATAGCTTTTGAGCGTACCGGGCCGCACCGTACCCGCCTTGTACTCCGTGAGCCAGCGATCCAGCCACTGGCCCAGCGTCATCCGGCTGTCCTCGGTCAGCTCCACATCGCGGTAGCACTCGATGTTCTGGTGCAGCTTGTCCAGCAGTGCCTTTTGCGTCTTGGCGTAGACATGACGGAACAACGGCTCGCCGTTTTCCCGGTGTCCAATGACGATGCGGCCTTCCCAGCGTCCATCGTCACGCTTTCGCACCATGCCGTCACCGGCCGGTCTTCGTTTTGCCATGTATTTCACTTCCTTTGGATTCGTTTTCTTTTTGTAACACAAACAACTACCACACTTTTGCGGAAATAGCTATTGCTTTTCTCAATTCTTTTTCTGCGTTTTGAAGTGCAAATTAGGTGTAAATTGGATCAAAATCGGGGCATGGGGCCGGTAGAGCGTCGGCGGAAACCCTTGAAAACACTGAGGAAACTGGAACTCGGAGCGTTCCACAGGGTACAAACTCCCGAAAGGAGCGTTCCTCTGTCCCCGGTCACAAACCCTTGAAAATGCCCGCACTGCGGGCATTTGTGGGACGGACCGGGGCGTTTACGACCCCGGTCCTTTCTCCTGCTTTTCTTTCGTCGACTGCAAATCGGTCTGATTTTCGGTCATCCCGCCCGGTCAAGCATCCACGGCACATCACCCCCTTCCGAGCAGAACACGCTGCGGTAGGTACTGATGTCCGGCACCATGCCCTGTTCCAGCATGATCTCACTTTGCAGCAAGCGCACGCACAGCTCCGCATAGACACTCCGCATCTTGTCCCGGCCCTGACGAGCGAAGTCTCTTTGCTCATCGGTCAGATCACCGTAGTGTTCATCGCAGAGGAACAGGCGAAGCTCCTCTTCATCAATGGGGTGGGCATGATCCTTGTTCCACGCCCACTGGATGTAGCGCACCGTGTCATGCGTGCGCCGAAGGACCATCATCGGGTCATGGTCTACAATAAAGTTTGCAATCTGCTGCATCATGCACTTTCCTCCTTCTTTACGTTGCTCCGCTGCTCCAACTCAGCCAGGCGCTTTTGCACCCGCGCCCGCTCCACACTCTCCTCCGCCTGCCGGAATTGCCGCTGATAGTTCAGCTCCAGTGCTTCCTGAATGGGGCGGATGGTGTAGATGAGACTTCCGTTGCGCACGCGGCCGTCCTTTGTGGTGATGGTACTGGGCTCGGTGTGAATAAGCCCCTTCTCCTCCAGACCGGCCACATACTTCCGCACGGTGTTTTCGCTCAGCTGCACCGCCCGACCGATGGTGCGGTAGCTTGGGTGGCACTGGTAGGTCCTGCGATCCTCGCAGCGCAGAAGGTAATTGTAGACGGCGATCTCATGAGAGCTGAGTCCGAGATTGAAGACTTCGTTTGGGACAAGGTAGTAGTGCTTGTTCGGATCCCGCTTGGGCCAGCGTCGGAACATCAGGCATCACCTCCTGTCTGCGCATCGACCCACCGGCAGAACTTTTCTTTGGGTACCACGATGCGGCTACCGATCCGCAGCGCTGGGAAGCCCGTCTCGTGCATGAGCTCATAGGCGCTGGAGATGGACACGCCCAGCACCTGCGCCACCGTGTTCGCGTTGAGGAACAGCGGCAGCTGGTCATAGTTGGTGAATGTGGATTCTTGCATTGGATTCCTCCTTTATAGTTTTTTGTTGAGAGCTGCAAGCAAAAAGCTCCCACCGAAAAAGTGGGAGCAGTATCCATATTGCAAATTTGGAACCTCATGATAGAATAGAAGCATCAGGAGGTGAGCCGATGCCGCTGGTGAAATACAGGATCTACGAGCTGTCCGCCAGAGCTGTGATCAGCTATGGCAGACAGCAAGATGGTGCATACACCTTTCATCTCAGCGCCGCCGAGACAGAGAAATGCAAATCACTTTCCGCACCTCACGAGCAGGACGATAACGCACTGTTCTATCAGATCATGTGCGTGCTGCACGGCGATGCCTTCACCGGAAGACCCGGTGGGCAGCTGGTGACTGACCTCTCGGACATCATTTTCTATATGGACTTCTCCGGCATCTTCGACCGGAGCGGTGCCAGAAAGAAACACCTGATCCGGCAGGAGAAGGCCAAGGCCCTGTTCCGTCCCGAAGGTATCAGCCTGGACTTTGGCTCCGGGGCACATCGTTACCTCGCCTTTGAGCGTTCGGGCAGCATGAGCCGGCAGGCGCGGCTGTCCTTCATTCGGGAAGATTTTTATGACGCCGTGCGCCGCCGCATTATGATGGATATGACCATCGGTGACTGCCAGCTCAGCAAGCTCTACGCCTACAACGGACTGATGCTGTCCAGCGGTATCCGCATCGACGGTATCGGCATCGACCAACCTCACCGGGTGGTGGTCATCGACAATCCTACGCGCACAGAGCGGAATGTCAGCGTCATCACCGTAGAGGACGACGGAACGCAGAGCAGTACCCGCAAATATCACCGGGTGGAGAAAAAAGAGGACATCGAAATCACCTGCTTCGACGGCGAGGGGCTGATCTCAAAAGAATATGCCCGCGTCGTGGACGAGAAGCTGTGCGGGAAGAAAGTCCACACCTCGTTTCAGATCCGTATGCCGTATGTGAAGGGCATGCTGCACGAGGTGGACTTCAAGGACTTCCTGACCCTCTGCGGGACGGACACCATCACCGATCTGTGGGGCGTGGAGCATTCCGTCCGGGATGTGGATGTCATCCTCACCAAGAGTATGTTCAAGGGATACGGCTGGCTCACTGCCAGCGGCATGAGCTGGAATGATTATTGGAATGTGTTCCGCAAGTACCGCCATGCGCTGTACATCACCAATGTGAGCAAGGAGAAACCGGAACAGACCACCGAGCTGAACTATCAGTTTCTGACCACCGTTTCCATTCAGGGTGACGAGTTCCGCCCCGCCGATCTGCCGGACGGCTGGGATCACAGTCCGGAGACGGACGAGCGAAATTGGCTCACCAAGCAGACGGAGCTGCGGTACTATAACCTCTGCGCAAACCCGCAATTTCGGCAGAACTACTTTCTGGAGAAAGCGAATCGGGTCGGCTGGTGGGAACGGCATCAGGGCAGAGACCAGATCCTTGCCGCCGTGCTGAAAAAGAATCCGCGTTTCATCAACGAACCGATCTACACCAAGCGGTTGGAGGACGAAGCGGACAAGATCGTGGAGCGGTACGCTGTCGGCCGCCTGATCGTAGCGGGAGACAACCGTTATCTTTCCGGTGATCTTCTGGACTTTCTGGCATTTCTGCTCCCGACTGTTCCGCCGCGCAAACGCAGGCAACGGATGTTTTACAGCACCGTCATGACCGACCACTTCCCGGAGAGTTCCTTCTATGCACCCCAGGCGGCCTATGCCCATGACGACGCCTGCACGCTGCTACGCAATCCGCACATTGCCCGCAACGAGGAGCTACAGCTTTCCTTCTACGACGCGAAGGAAGAGAGAAAGCAGATGCGGCATTACTATTTCGGGCACCTGACGGATGTGGTGATGGTGGATTCCAATATGCTGGCTGCGGAGCGGCTGGGCGGCGCTGACTACGACGGCGATATGATCAAGACCATATCTGATCCGATCCTGAATGCCTGCGTCCGCCGCAACTACAACCTCTACCGCTACGAGAAACACAAATCCCTCACCAACACAGAGAACATTCCTCTGCTGATGATCCCCACGGCCCAGCCCCAGATCCGCAGTGCCGACGACTGGGAGGCACGCTTTGAAACGGTTCGCAGCACCTTTTCCTCCCGCGTCGGTCAGATCTGCAATGCCGCGCTGGATCGCAGCATTATCGCCTACAACGAAAACTCCGACGCCGAGGAGCGGGAGCGCTGCCGGGAGGAGACGGAGACATTGGCCATCCTCACCGGGCTGGAGATCGACTCGGCCAAGAGCGGCATCCGCCCCGATCTGGATGAGTACCTGACCCATAAGACCGTCAAGCGCAGCGACTTCCTCAAATATAAAACGCTGGTAGAGGAGATGGAGCCCCGGCGTGCCTGGTATGAACCAACCCACGCGGCCAGGGTGAAGGCGTTTTTCAAGAGGGTGAATTGGGACGAGGTGGACTCCAATGTGGAGCGCCTGCCGTATCTGGCACAGCAGCTGAAAAAGAACACGCCGCGCATCAAGGCAAAGCCCACCAAGGACGAAGAATTGTTTTCCTTTGCTGCCCAGCAGCCGAACTGGAGGGAACAGCTGGATTCCGATAAGCTGGCGGCGGTAGCTACGCTGCTGCAAGATTACGATGTCTGCCTCTCCCGCATCCGGGCCTGCCGCGTTCCGTTGAAGGAGAAAAAGCGGAAGAGCGATGTGGAGCGCATCCTGTATGCCAGAGGGCAGGAGGACGCATACGATCTTGATGAGTTGTACGCCCTGTTCGGCAGTCTGCCGCCGGAAAAGGTGTCCGCCCTGCTGTATGCCATGCGGGAGCAGGCCTGGCACCTCATGGACGAGGATGCACGGGAGCGTTTCCTGCGGGAATGGCTGCCGGTGCCGGAGTTTGAGGATATTTACGATCTGCTGACCGATTTCCGCTTCGGCGGCTACCGCATCCTCGGAGACATTGTCTGTGATATGGAGGACGAGAACACCGGCAGGGAGAAAAAGCAGCTGTTCCGCGAAAGCGACTCGAAAGCCTTCACCGCCATGATGAGCGCCTTCGCGGACAAATCCGCCTCCCAGAGCTACCGTGATGCGGTGACGGCTAAGTGCCGGGAGTTATTGACCGCGATTGTAAGACCGGCTTTGGCCGTGCGCTATGTGGTGGCCCTCGGCAGACGCGACCTGCTGTGGGAGCTGCTGCCGGAGTATATCGAGAAAAATGTTCTGGAGGTGCGGGATGATTAACGAATGGGAGGAATTCTGCGCGTATACCGGAACGGTTTCCTATACCGCCAGCAAGAAGAGCGATACGACCTGGCTGGGCCGATTCACCTTTGCCACGATCCTGGAGTTTGAGGGGATGGCTCGGATTCTAACCGTTCTGGCTCGCGGATACCTGTTCCACGGGGAGGATGGAGCGGTCATTTCGGGTGATCCGCATGACCGGGTCGACCATGCCCGCCGTGCGCTCTGCGCCTGGTGCAGTGTGCCAGAGGACGGAAAGCGTGTGCGGGGCAAGGAGTGGCAGTTCCAGACGGATTTTCCAGAATTGCACACAGAGTTCCCGGAGCTGGTGGATGCGGATGGGGTCGGCTGGTTTCTCCGTCATGTTCTCCGCGCGGCGGACTTCATGCTGACGCACCCAGAAAAGGTGCGCAGCACCTCACTCAAGTATGCGGAGGTTATTCAGTCCAAGTTTGCCGCCGCATGGCGAAGCAAGGTGATGCAATATCAGATCCCGATTTTTGTGTCCCAAACCAAGGGCGCATGGACGCTGCGCTTTGACGATGTCCTTGCCGATGCGCTGGAGCTGGGGCCGCTGCGCAGAGAGGGGCCGGAGCTGCCGCCTGAACTGACCGAAAAAGTAACAACAGCGCTTCCGAAGGAAATTCCATCCGAGGTTGTCTGTACGCTGATCCGCTATTATCTCGCCAACAGGCAAGATGATTGCGAGTGGGTGGTCCTGCCGGTGGCAAGCTTTGACGCCTACTTCGGAGATACCAGCTTCAGCAAGAAGTATCTGCCCAAGATCCCGCCGGAAATCATGGAGCGTAGCAGCGCCTTCGGTATCAGCCGGTATCGGATCACGGAAGAATATCTGCCATAGGACATAAACAGCGGGGCAAGCCTTTACGGCCTGTCCCGCTGCTTTCTCTGCCCGGATTGAGAGTGTTTTCCTTGTCTATGGCGGCTCAACCGTTGAGCTGCTGCCTATGCTCTACTCCTCGTCATCATCAGACCACGAGGAGATCATGTGAATATCGCCTGTGTCCATATCCATTGCCATGTGATCTCCCATGCGCATCATGAGATTCCCATTGGAGTCCATCGCCATGCTGTCAGAAATGCTCATGGCGAAGTCGCCGTCATCGTAGTCAAAAGTGTACTTTGACATACCGTGCACCTCCAATTTTAATCATCGTATTCCGGATAGTCAGGCGCCCACTCGGGCATCCAATGCGCTTTGTTTCTGCGGTTTGCATTGTGAGTTCTCTGGTGCGATCTGTGGTTCGGATTCATCTGATTGGCCCGATTGTCAGCGTCAGCTTGATATGCCTTGTTATTGGGATTATGCAGATTTGCCCAGTGATCCAGTTGTGCTTTGGTATGTGTTTTTCCTGATACCTTTCCCATAATCAGCCTCCTTTCTGAACCGAAAAAAGCCCACGCACTTTGCTTCGTGCGTGGACTGCGATCATCCGGAAGACCGCTTTGCACGCAACAAAACAAACCCGACGAAAGAACACTTTCTTCGGTTCGATTTTGTGGTGCAAAGCATCGAAACAACAGGGGGACAACGACAGTCAACCAGCAAACTGCTTTCTCAATTCCATAATGAGAATTTGATTGGAATCAATAGTTTCGAGGATTACTCATTTGTCCGCTAAATTGTCCATATCACTACATAGGTTCAATATGATTCGTACTCTCATGATACGAATGGTTGAAGCTTAGGATAGTCCAACAACTCAGCATTAACATGGTAACATAAATCGAATGCAATAGGCAACTGCAAATTGAGAAGCGATACTGCCGATTTCCGCGGTTTCTATTACAAATCCCCACACTATCGCCCCGCAAGCAGGTGCGCACATGAGTTCTTTCATCGTGCGCCGGATGGCGTTTTTCAATTCCACATCGGCAAAAAAGTGGTTGGTATCATAATATGATACCAACCACTTTTTGGTGCAGCAGCTTTCGTAATCAAGCAGCTTAACCGCTCCCAGCAGATCCTGTTTCAACCCATGCTCCCGATTTTATTGCCATTTTCGTACATATCCGCGGCATACTCGCGGTGATTCTCCCCCTCGTATGGTACCCAACCAAAGCCCGGAATATAGACCTCATCGCCGGGCTGCAGCTCTATGGTCGACTGCGGTGCGGGAGGCGCAGGCTCCGGCTGCGGCGTTTCGACCGCAGGCGTCGGCTCTGCCGGTGCGGGGACAGGAACGGCGCCAAGCTCCTCGTCCGGC
>OJAM01000675.1_pt1 | contig 14222 bp, 9 predicted proteins | sample 1589071 | NCBI WGS metagenome assembly OJAM01 (sample SAMN03283243) | human gut metagenome | biome: human-associated habitat; material: feces | host: Homo sapiens | place: Peru | collected 2012
GCCAGCAGAACAGCAGGAACAGCTTGCGGCCGGTCTTGCCGATGTACTTCTCGATCAGCATACCCATGCTCTTGCCGTCATTCTTGACGGAAGCGTACAGAGCGCCGAAGTCGGTGACGGCACCGAAGAAGATGCCGCCGAGCAGGATCCAGAGCAGAACCGGAAGCCAACCGAACGCAGCAGCCTGAATCGCACCGGTGACAGGACCCGCACCTGCGATGGATGAAAACTGATGGCTGAATACGGTCCAGCCGTCGGTCGGAACGAAATCCTCGCCATCCTCATACTTGACAGCCGGTGTCTTCGCCTGTGGATCAATGCCCCACTTATTGGCAAGCCAGCGTCCGTAAAGCAGATACGCTGCCACAAGGACAACCGCCGCGATAAGCACAATTACAAGTGTGTTCATTTTTCTAACCCTTCTCTTAAAAAAGATTCTCAGCCGAATGCATTTTTGCAAAACAAAAAGCCCTCGTCCTCACACAGCATACCCGCTTTCGGGTAGCCCGTGCAAAGACGAAGGCTAAACTTACAAAACGTATATTTGCGCCGTTGCAAATTTACTTCCGCGATACCACTTTGCTTGCCGATATTTTACTGTCGGCCTCTCGACCGCCGCCCATAATGGATGGCGCGCCCCGTTAACGGTGGGTTTCCGGCTTCGACTACTAGAAAATCTTTCACCGAAGCTGCTAACAGGTGAGAGCCAAACGTGCCTTGCTGCCGTCTCGCACTGCCGACGGCTTTCTGAAAGCGGTGATACGAATAGTCATGTCCTGCTCATTGCATTTGACTGATACATTGCTAATACAATAGTCTTTTTAAAATAATTTGTCAATAATCTTACAGGACAAAATTTATTTTTGTAGAACAGAATAAACAACGGTATATTTTGAATGTTATTTCTTGTTGAAATTGCAAACAAATTATTAACAGCATCATAAAAACAGGGTGCCGAACAAAATCCGGCACCCCAAAAAGACAATATTAAAACCTGACAAAGCTACCGCTTATTTCGCCTTGCCCATAGCTTTGACCTCGTCAAATTCATCGGTTATTTCCTTGCTCGGAGCTTTTGTGCAAAGGCTCACAACAATTATTGTGATAAGTCCCATAAGGAACGCCGGCAAAAGCTCATATATTCCGAAAACTCCGCCGAGCGGCTTTATAAGATATTTCCAAACAAATACCATTATTCCGCCGACAGCCATGCCCGAGATTGCGCCCGGGAGATTTGTGCGCTTCCAGAAGAGCGCGCATATAACGAGCGGTCCGAACGCCGCGCCGAAGCCTGCCCAAGCGAACGAAACTATGCCGAATACCGAACTGTCGGGATTTCTGGCTATAACAACGCCGAGTATCGCTATTATAACTACCGTAATTCTTGCGGCAAGCATACTCTTCTTCTCCGAAATTTTAAGTCCCAAGGTCTCGCGCAATATGTTCTCGGATACGCTCGATGCGGCAGCCAAAAGCTGTGAGTCCGCCGTGGACATTGTGCTTGCAAGAATTCCCGCCAAAATAAGACCTGCCATAAGTGCCGGGAAAACACCGTGGGTTGAAAGAAGTCCGGCTACGCGAACTATAACCGTTTCCGTATCATTTCCGTGGAGGCTGTCGATAAGTCCCGTACTTGAAAGGCCTCTGCCGACTAAACCTATAAGCACAGCCATAGCCATTGCTATAACGACCCAAACAGACGCAACTCTTCTTGAGAGTTTAAGCTTTTTATCGTCCTCAATCGCCATAAAGCGAAGAAGGATATGCGGCATACCGAAATAACCGAGTCCCCACGAAAGAGTTGTGATTATGTGCAAAAGGTTGTACGGCTCGCTCTCGCCCGTAGTTTCGGAATATGACGAAACGAACGAAAGATAACCGGGAAGCTGTTTTGCGTTTTCCGCAACAGCCGAGACGCCGCCTGCCGACACGGTGGCATATATCAGTACAAACACAATAGCCACGGTCATAATAATGCTCTGAACAAAGTCGGTGGTAGAGGCAGCAAAAAATCCGCCCGCAGCCGTGTAGCCAACTATTACTATTGCCGAAAGCAGCATTGCGGTCATATAATTCATACCGAACAGCGACGAAAACAGCTTTCCGCAGGCGGCAAAGCCCGACGCCGTATAGGGAATGAAAAATATTATTATAATCAAAGCCGCCATACACGATAATATGTTTTTCTTATCGCGGAAACGGTGCGAAAAGAACTGCGGCAGGGTGAAAGAGTCGGTTTTATGGGTATATCTGCGAAGTCTGCCGGCAGTTAAAAGCCAGTTGAGATATGTACCTACGGCAAGTCCTATGGCGGTCCAGCCGACGTCGGCAACACCCGACAGATACGCAAGACCCGGCAAGCCCATAAGCAAATAGCTTGACATATCGCTCGCCTCGGCGCTCATTGCCGTGACGAGAGGACCGAGTTTTCTGCCGCCGAGATAAAAGTCGGTTGAGGACTCGTTCTTTTTGGCATAGTGAAATCCGATTACGAGCATTCCGACGAGATAAACAAATATCGTCGCCAAAATGCATACAGTTGATGACGTCATTTCAGCACTCCTCTTAAAAGCAAAAATAAAACGAGCCGCCGAGATGCTTCGGCAGCTCTCATTCCCGTATCGCCGTGTGCGATTCCGATAAAAGCTATTTTATCACACAAATTAAAATATTTCAACGATTTAATACATAAAATCGCCGATAAATTGTAGTGTTACAATTCGAACGGTTGCCGAAAAGCAGCCGTCCTTGACATACCCCATTATTTCCGCTAATATGCAACTATGTGCGGTCAAGCCGTTTTCGACTTGACCGCACATTACCGTTCTGTCTTTTATGTTGTTTTTGAGTTTACGCAAATTGTGAAGAAGAGCCGTTTTTTTTATTTTTCGCACAAAAAAGGCAATAAATTGTCAACAGCTGTTTCTAAGGCAATACGATCAATGCTACCAGATTTAATTTGAATCATCTTCTTGATAATAAATTCTCGATTGGCTTTGTTTTTATCTGGATCAGTATTACATATTTTTGCACCTTTAAAAATACCCATAGTACCTAAAAATATTTCTATTTCTTTTTCATACAGTTTTACAACATCGTTATTATCCATAACTCCTAATTCTCCTTTATAATATGTTATCAAATTTTCGTAACAATGTTAAAAGTTATAAACGCTTAAAACATTATCGTTTCGTCCAAGTACATTCTGCTGAATTAAGATATCTTTTAGAAACATTATTTTGAATACATAAAAACTCATTCTTATTCCCGCAACAAAATAATCTGAATAATTAGAAGTAGTTGTTGCAGATATTGAAAATACTTTTGAGCCATTTAAATGTGAACAATAATTGGATTCAAAATGGCTATATCCACTGAAATCTAAAGAATATGCCGTTGCACAAAGTACTTCCTATGTACTATTCTCTTCAAAAAATATTTCTATGCCTGATGATATTTGCAAAGCATGTGATTTGATTGTTGTAATAGACTTTGGAATTATTATTTTTTAATTAAAATCGGATAATCAACTGTTATTTTTTGCTTTGTTCCACTGACGGTATATGGACCAAAGGTGCAGTTTAACAATTCCAAATCCGAGTATAACAGGCTTTCATTATCAGCAAAATCATTCAACGGACTGTTAAACTGATAATCTGTTGATTCTTGAGTTGTCCAGCAGTATTCATTAAAAACAGTATCGTATACATAATAAACTTTATTTACCTGACAACTTTTAAGAACATACTTTGATTTATCAAATGTAACAGAGCCTTTATTCATACCATCAAATGCATCGTCTATATATTCAACTGAATCAGGGATAGTTAAGGTTAAGGATTTACAAAGAGCGAAAGCACGATTATTTATTGTTTTTACACTATTAGGAATATTAACCTCATTTAGATTGTCACAAGCATCAAACGCAGATCTTCCTATTGTTGTTACAGTATTAGGTATTTCTACTTTTTTAATTACAGAATTACCATAAAAAGCACCTCTGCCGATCTCCGTGACATCTTTTCCGTCTATTTTTGATGGAATATTAAGTTTGTCAAGGGTTTTTCCGCGTTCGGATAAACCGGTGATTTTATATGTACCGGAATCGAGCAGACTATAAGTAAAATTCAATTGATCTGTTGTCACATAATTATCGCTTGTTATTTTACCAAGATTATCCGATGTTCCGTCGGTATAGGTTATTACCAATTCGCCGTTTACAAGCTCGGTTTTTGCGATTCCTCGTCCGTCGGCGCCTTTGGTGCCCTGAAGTCCCTGCTGACCCTGCTCGCCCCTGTCGCCTTTTTCGCCCTTGATATTGCCGAGGTTGGATATGGAATTATCGGACATTGTAACCACAAGTTCGCCGTCCGGGGAAAGTGTGAGCGACTTAATACCGAGTCCGTCGGTGCCGTTTGCACCGTCCTTACCGTTTTCGCCCGTTACCTTGCCGAGATTTTTGACGTCGCCGTTTGAATAGGTCAAAACAAGCTCGCCGGAGGTATTGATTTCCGCCTTGGTTATGCCTAAGCCGTCGGCGCCCTTGATGTTACCGAGGTTAAGAACCGTGCCGTTTGTAAGCATTACGGTCAATGCGCCGTCAGCCGACACATCGACATTCTGTATGCCCACGCCGTCTTTTCCGTTAAGTCCGCTGTCGCCTTTATCTCCCTTGTCGCCCTTTGAGCCTTTGATATTGCCGAGGTTTATAACGTTGCCGTTTGAGAACGAAAGCACAAGCTCGTTATCGGCATTTATTGTAACATCTGTAATGCCTACACCGTCAGCTCCGTTTGTACCGTTGATACCTGCGTCGCCTTTTTCTCCCTGTATGCCTTGGTCACCCTTGTCACCTTTTTCGCCTTGAACGCCTTGGTCACCCTTGTCTCCTTTATCACCTTTTTCGCCTTGAATGCCTTGGTCGCCTTTTTCGCCTTGAACTCCCTGTGCGCCGTCGTTGCCGACTACCTTGCCGAGATTTACCGTGGTTCCGTCGCTGTATGTTATAACAAGCTCGCCGAGAGAATTTATTTCACTGCTTGCAACGCCTACGCCGTCGGTGCCGTTCGTGCCGTCTTTACCGTCTGCACCGCCAAGGCCTGCGTCGCCTTTTTCGCCTTTTTCACCCTGTATGCCTTGGTCGCCCTTGTCACCTTTTTCGCCTTTTTCGCCTTGAATGCCTTGGTCGCCCTTTGCGCCCTTTATGTTTCCGAGATTAAGTGACGTTCCGTTCGTAAGAGTAATCAAAAGATTTCCGTCATTTGAAATTTCAATATTATTTATACCGGTGCCGTCTTTTCCGTCGGTACCGTTGAGACCCGCGTCACCCTTTTCACCTTGAACGCCTTGGTCGCCTTTTTCGCCTTTTTCACCCTGTACGCCTTGGTCGCCTTTGTCTCCCTTGTCACCTTTTGCACCGACAACGGGGCCGAGGTTTTCGGTAAGGTCGTTTGTATATGTAATTACAAGCTCACCTGCGCTGTTGATTTCGGACTTTTTAACTCCTATACCGTCCGAACCGTTAAGACCGTTTTCACCTTTGTCTCCCTTTTCGCCTTTTTCGCCTTGAGCTCCCTGCAAGCCTTGCTCGCCTTTATCGCCCTTGTCGCCTTTTGCGCCGACAACTGCTCCTACATTGGCGCGCTGGCCGTTAGAGAACGAAAGCACAAGCTCACCCTCCGAATTGATTTCGGCGGAAGAAACGCTTATGCCGTCTTTACCGTTTGTGCCGTTCACACCGTTTATACCGTCGGAACCTACTACTTTACCGAGGTTTGCCGTCGTCCCGTCCGAATATGAAATAATAAGCTCACCCGACTCATTTATAACCGCTGCGGAAATGCTTATACCGTCCGTTCCGCTCGTACCGTCTCTGCCATCTTTTCCGTCAGCACCGTTTTTGCCGTCACGACCGTCTTTGCCGACTACTCCGCCGAGGTTGGCAGTTTCGCCGTTTGTATAAGTCAACACCAGTTCGCCTTTTTCATTTATAATTGAAGAAGCAATACCGACTCCGTTGTTTACTGTTTCACCGACAACCTTGTCAAGATTTACGCTGTTGCCGTCGGAATAGGAAATGACAAGCTCGCCCTTATCATTGATTTTTGTCGATTTTATTCCTATGCCGTCCTTACCGTCTTTGCCGTCTTTGCCGCTTGCGCCGACCGCCTTACCGACATTGATTTTTGTTCCGTCGGAAAGCGTAATTACAAGGTCGCCTTTTTCCGAAAATGCTGCGGAGCTGATATCGGATTTGTCTTTTTTCGACATTGCGGTAAGGGTTTTACTCCAATCCTTTTCACTGCCCGAATAGCCGTTATCGACGGCAATCTGATATGCCGATTTACCCTGGAGAGAAACAAGCCAATCATCAAGACTTCCCGCATATCCCTGCTGCACCGCAAGCTCGTATGCGGACAAGCCGTTTTTAACGCTTGATGCCTGTACGCTTTTTCTGTTGTGCACAAAATTTGCGACTGCGAACGATATGCCGGTCATTATAGCTATCAGCAATACCGCCACAATCACTTTGATTGCCGCTTTACGTTTTGATGACGTTTTCTGTTTTTCCATTTATTTACAACTCCTTCTCAATAATAAAATACTTCATTTATGATAATACTCAATTATTGAGTATATGTCAATACTCAGCTTTTGAGTATGCTAACATTTTCACAAATTACAATGGAGGTTTTGTGGAAATGGATTACAGAACAAGGATGAGAAACATCAGGGAAGACAGAGATTTAACGCAAAAGCAAGTAGGTGAAATCATCAACAAATCCCAACAGGGCTACAACCATATCGAAACCGGAAGAGCGGAATTGAAAATCGAGGATTTAATCAAGCTCTGTCAATTTTATAATGTTTCCGCCGATTATTTTATAGGTTTAACCGACCAAGAGTAAGATCGGTTACCTCACCGCATAATGTAGCGGTGCTTTGCGGTTTTTACACTACTTTGCACGGGTCGGTGCTCAAATTTATCATATCTGTATATTGATGTTAATTTTTTTGGTGATATAATTGTGTTGCATCATACAAGGCGACACAGCTAAAAAAACAATACCGAAATAAAAAAATACGTAAATGCAAAAAGGATAATTATGCCGAAAAAGACGAAGTTAAAAAACAGTAACAAAATGGATATGATAAACGGCCCTATATGGAACAAGCTTCCGCGATTTGCGCTGCCCGTGGCTGCAACAGCAATACTTGAGCAGCTTTTCAACGCCTCGGATATAGCCGTAGTCGGAAACTTCACGGGCGCAGCCAAAACGGCCTCGGTTGCCGCCGTCGGAGCGAACAGCCCGGTAATCGGGCTGATACTCAACCTGTTTATAGGTATAGCCCTCGGTACAAATGTAATAATCGCCAACGCAATAGGCAGGGACGACAGAGAAACCGTACAGCGTGCGGTTCACACCTCGGTGCTCACCGCAATAATCGGCGGTTTTCTTGTAATGATACCCGGTGAAATTTTTGCCGTGCAAATTTTATCGGTTATGAGCATTCCGGAGGATGTACTGCCGTATGCCGTTCTGTATCTTCGCATATATCTGCTCGGCTTGCCCGTAATACTGTTGTACAACTTCCTGTCGGCCGTTTTCAGAAGCGTGGGCGATACAAAAACGCCGCTTATAGTGCTTGCACTCTCCGGATGCCTCAACGTGCTTTTGAATTTATTCTTTGTAATAGTTCTTAAAATGACCGTAAACGGAGTTGCCATTGCCACCGTTATATCCAACGCAATCAGCTCGATTGTGCTGTTTATTGTTTTAATGAAGTCCGATAAGTACATAAAGCTGTCGCTCAGGGAGCTGCGCATAGACAAAAGAGTACTCGGTCAGATTTTGGAAATCGGTCTGCCGGCAGGCATACAGAGTGCTGTTTTTGCCATTTCAAACATAATAATTCAGGCGGCTATCAACAGCCTCGGAACAATAGTTATAGCGGCGTCGAGCGCGGCATTTAATATAGAGGTAATAGCTTACGATGTCTTTAACTCGTTCAGTCAGGCGTGCACGACCTTTGTAGGTCAAAACTACGGCGCCGGCAAACTCGACCGCTGCAAGAAAACCCTGCTTCTGTCGATTGCGGAGGACACAATCGCAACAGCCGTCACAATAGGGCTTGTCCTTTTCTCGGGACGATTCCTGCTCTCGATATTCACAAGCGACCCACAGGTAATAGAGCTCGGCTACACCAGACTTTTACTGATTTTCTCGGCATACACGTTTTCAATGCTTTACGAAATTATGTCGGGGTATCTTCGTGGCTTCGGCATATCCTTGGTACCGGCTCTCCTCACAACAATAGGCGTTTGCGGCACAAGAGTATTTTGGATATACGTCGTTTTCCCGTCGTCGCCTACCTTCAAAACCATTATGTATGCGTACCCGATAAGCCTGTCGCTTACGGCGGTACTGATATTTATAGCTCTGCTCGCCTATCACCCGTCGCGCAGGTTTAAAGGCGCCGTATCCGCCGAATAATACGGCCGCGTAAAATTATATCTTAATGTAAAAAGGCACGTTAGTTTAAAAAATAACTAACGTGCCTTTGCCGTGTCTGCAAAAGGAGCCGATGTTCATTCGGCTATAATGTTGTCATATATCAGAACATTTCTGTGAACATCCTTGACGGGCTTCAAAAGACAAATAGGCTCAAACTTAATCGGGTCTTTTTTAGAAAACGTGTTGTCGTGAATTTTCATATTCCTGCACGGGCCGCTCTCGTACCAATCCCTGCAATCGCACGAGATGTAAATATCGGGCATACCGACGTTTCTGAACGTGTTACCGAAAATCTCCGACTCCTTATCGGTAGTGCAGAGAATGCCTCGCGTCGGGATCGCATTAAAGGTACATCCGCTCACGGTGAGATTCGGGTTATACGTGATGTTCTCAAAGACATACATTTCCGGCTTCATCGGCGGCAGCTTTTCTTTGAATTTCACAATGACCGTCTTTTTATCAATGTTGTCGTCCGTGCTGTCTACGGTATAAACGCCGTCAAGCTCCGATAAATCGGTTCTGCTGTATATTTTCACTTTATCGCCGTGGTAAAACGCCTTGTAACCTCCCTGCTGATGATGTACAAATTCAAGCTCGGCGGTTCGCTCGTCGCAAGCCTTTCTGAACCTTAAAAATGCGCCGTGCACATTTATTGCGTCATCGTGCGGGTGTTCAAAGTGGGAGTCGGTTATTTTCACATAGCCCTTGCAGCCGCATACGTGAATCAAATCGGCAAACGAAGAAACTCTGTAACCGCTCGCCGGCTTAAATGTCAGCTTATCAAAGCTCAGGTTTTCACACATTTGGGACAGCCACCCGAAGCCGTGCATATAGTTGACGGTTATCCTCTCGCAGAAGATATCGGAGCAGTTCTCAAAAAACAATCCGCAGTTGTCGCGCAGCTTATTACGAGACATCGCAACAACGTCTCCGACCTTGAATTTAGGCGACATAAAATATCTGCATTCGACGGTATGAGCCCCCGTTTTTTTGATTTTTAAGGCGGTTTTCGTAGGTGAGCGCAACGTTCTGAAAACCTCGTCGCCTCTGTGAATTACGTTGCAGTAGCACTCGCCGTTGGCTGTATAGTTATAGTAATTCTCTCCGCTGAACGGACTTTTTTCAAAGAACGTAAGCTTGTTATTTTTGACCTCAAAGTCGCTTCCCGTCGGGATTTTATATGTAATTTTATTGAGCGAACGCTCTACGACCTCCATTTCAAAATTCGTCGGGGAGGCACATCTTACGGTGAAATTTACAAGCCTTACATTTTTACAGCCGCGCAGAGAAAACGCACACATATCGCCGTGAATTACAAGGGTTGAACCGCAGCCGTCCACGGTAATATTCTCCTTATTCTCGATAAGCACCGCAAAATACTTGTCGGGTGCCTTAAAAGAGTCCGTATTTGTCATATGGCAAACCTTGTGAATACAGCGGTCCTTGTAAAAATGATACTCATTCTTCGGGAAAATAAGAGTGTCTCCGCTCTGTAATTCATTTATCGCTTTTATAACGCCCTCGGCAGAATTTGAGGCGTCACAGAAATCCGTGGCTTTGATATTCAATATTGTCCTCCGATTGTAAATTATAGCATAAGCTGTTTAGATGGTTTTTAACTATATGCTCGTTTTCGGCACATTCAGGTGTGCTCGCATCACCGTTTGAGTAGGGTTTTCAAGATGTAATGCCGGCTTTTTTAAGCTCCCTCTTCAGTCTCTTGACTGCCGCTGCAAGTATGATTTCGGTGTTTGTTCCGGTCGAAATAAGGCAATACACCTCGTGATAAACCGCATAAAACGCACACTTCAAATCACACTTTTCCGAAACGGGATATTTCCTTTTATATGCTTCGTAAAGCCCGAAGCACTCCCCGGTCAGGTTTCTCAGCTGGAACAAATCAAATTCTTTGTCAGCCCACTTGCACTCAAGGGGGTCGATTATCGCGGTGATATTAAGTCTTTTATCGGACATTACATTCATAACATTCAAATCGCCGTGGATAAGAGACGCCTCTTTTACTGGCTCGCTGAAAATGTAATCAAAATTTTTCCACGCTGTTTGCATAACATTAAGCGTGCTGTCCTTCAGCCGTTTTTTTCTGTTAAGCTCTGCGGCGGTCTGTAAAATATCCTGCGCAAACGGTCGGTAAAAATCAAGCCAATTATCGTACTCAGGGAAATCGAGGCTGCCGAATTTGTTGCAGGTAACGCTGTGCCAATTTGCAAGACAATCCGCTATTTCATCTGCAAATTTCGCTTTTCTTTTTTTGCTTAAAAACAATTTTGAAAAGTCGGTGAAGCAGTCTGTTCCGTTCACAAATTCCTCAATTATAAAATCCATGGGGATTTCGTCGGTTGCGTCAAAGGTAAAATAGACCTCGGGAATATGAACCAGCGAGCTTTCGGCAAGCTTTTTCAGCGCGGCGCTCTCATTATGCTGCATACCGGCGACGCGGCAGGCCTTTACCGTAAGAGTGTACGGCACCACGGGCAATTCGGCCTTGTAAACATATCCGAAGGAGCCGCCGCCTATGTATTTAATCTGCGTTGCTCGGCTCCCGTAATGTCTGAAAAGCACTTCCTTTGCAAATTCGCAGGTCTGTTCTTTTGTGTATTTGCTGACTGTTTTTTGCTGCATAGGTACCTCCCCTTTTTCACACTGTTTTTCAATTTTGTTAATACCCGTTTGTTTTCGACGTACCGATTTACACATTTATGTTTTAAAAATATAATATCAAAAAAAATAATAAATATCAATAAACATCTCTGTACAAAAAAGCCGTCGGACATATAGCCCGACAGCTCTTAGGTCTTATATGTATTATGGTGCTTTCGACGTCCGCAAGGCTCACCGAGCTCCTTTTCAATTTGCTTTTTAAGCGTAGCCAGCCTGTTTCTGACCGTTGACGACGGCATATTTTTTATCTTGCCGATCTCTCTGCTCGACCAGCCGTAGCTTTTAAGAGTCACTATTTCTCGGTCGAGCTCGCTCATTTTCAAAAGTATCTGCTGAATTTCAACAGATGTGATATCATCAAACACCTCAAGACATTTAATGCTTTCAAGCTCATCAATCGAGTCGGCAAAATTGTTTTTACGAAGTCTGTCGACAAGCACGTTTTTAGCAATTTTAAAAATCAAGGACTTTTCTTTTTTGATGTAACCGAGCGTCGGCAGATAACCCCACAGCTTCATAAAGGTGATTTGAGTCAAATCCTCTGCCTCGTCGCTGTCAAATCGCCTTGAAAAATACGAAACTATGCTTTTATAATACTTTTCATAAATTTGGTTAAACAGTTCAATGTTATTCATTTTTTTCCGTGATTTTGTTGCCTACGGTTGAATTAACTTTAACATAGCCCAAAATACTTTTGCCGCATTTCACCTCGTTGCCTGCCGCAAATGTTATCTTTTTATCGGAGAGCATTTGCTCGGTCACGTCATCAACAATATCGACATTGTTGCCTGCGGCCACCAATGTATTGTAATCGAAGCTCCTCACCGTATCGCCGTCGATTTCGATAGTGTTAGGGTAAGGCTTTATTACGACGTTATCCTCAACCTCAACACTTCTGCCGTTCATACGTGTCATCTCATAGCGTGATTTTTTTCTTTTAAGCAGAAGCCCGTTCACGCATAAATCCGGAATCTTTTCAACGGTCTCAAGAATAATAATGCCGTTGACAATATAGAGGCAATCATCGGAAACATTTTTATCGTTTAATATAACCATTCCGTTTAAAACGCTGTATTTGCTGTAGCTGACCTCTATAATGCTTGCAACATTTCGGATTGTTATCTTGGCATAGGCATTTTTCCATTCATCACTCGCATTTTTCGGAATAAGAAGCATCGCACAGCTCTCGATTTTCTTGATTTCCCTTAACGCCTCGGCAGTAAAATTTTGCAAATCAAGAAGTGCTATATTTTTTATGGTTTTTCTAAGCATAAACATTCCCCTTTAAAAGCTTTGAAACACACTTCGTTTATTAAGACAAATTCAAAATAAGAACTGTCCGTATTATTTCAATTTGTTTTTACTTGCGATTACACACCCGAACGACATGCAAAGTAACGCTATTATCCGCACAACTCCGTCGGCGAACTGAATTAAAACAATTTTATCCATAATTCAATTTTCCTCTTAAAAGTTATTGAAGCGCGTTTCACTTATTAAGACGAAATTGAAGAGGAAACTGTCCGCATTATTTAAAAATTTATCGGAGTCCGCAAAATGCGGTATCGCAAAATAAACAATAAGGGCTCCGTTTTACGAAGCCCTTGAGCAAGTGTGTTCATATCAAGCGAAAAATCGAAGCCGTGTGATTTTACGTTCATTTTTCCTCGGCGGACATATTTTTGCGACTGTTTACACGCAAAATCACTTTATTTGAAATATACTTGATTACAATCGGAACCGCTACCGCCAAAATCACATAGAAAAGATAAATTCTGGAATCTCTCCACGGGTATGCGTACCACAATGTACTCTTAAACGCGGCGACGTCAAATCCCGATATATCGACGAATTTTGACATTATATAAATCACAAGATTTATGGAAAACAAAATTATACCATGATGCATCATTATGGAAAATGTGTTATCCCCGATTTTTTTCACAATTGAGCTTTTGCAGAAGGCAGGCGCAAGAATTTCGCATATTGTCGCCGTCAATAATATTTCGAGAATTGTAAGCGCCGTCAAAATGAGCGGATTGCCGGTAAATTTTGCAAAAACCACGCCGATACCAATGTCGCCCTTGCTCAACACCAACAGCGCATAAACGCAGCAGGTTATAACTCCTATAAGTACCGCCTTGTGCTTGCCCAAAAGACTTTCATATTTTTTATACACAAAGCCCATTTGAAAATACGGCAGCAAAAATCCTGCCTTTACCAAACACAGATATACTCCGCTGTTGTAACCCTTTTGCGCGAAATATATGGAAATCACCGAAATTATAAATGTTATTGCCAGCAAAACTTCTTCATTCAATATATGAAGAAGCTTCATAAGTCTTCGCATAATATAAGTCAGAACGGATACGATGAACAGAGACAGCAAAAACCACGCAGGTATATTGAAGTGGAACTGATGCCCATCCATCCACGGCCTTACAAAGAGCGAATAAAGGCTGATGGGATCACCGTAATCTATAACGCCTATGCCCCTGAAAAACGTGTTCAGAAGTCCGTAGACAACATTCCAAATAAAATACGGGACAACAAGCCGCAACGCTTTTGTTTTTATGAAAGAGAAAAAATTTGCGTCATCTGATTCTTTTTTATAAAAATAGCCCGATACAAACACAAAAATAGCCATGTAGTAGAAATACGGAGCAATCCAATTCCCCATTGGGAACTCGATTCCGCCACCTTCGCAATGCCCTGCGACAACGGCTATTATGGAATATGTTTTTATTAAATTCATTTTTGTGTTCGATTGACGAGTGCGGACCTTTTCTATCTTAGCCGCTTGATTCGCTATAAATTTATCAAACATAATACTCCCCATATTCCTCAAAATATTAAATATACATCGCCCGTCTTATAGGCGTCTGCTATTCTCTCACAGCTGCACTCTGCAATTAGGCGGTTTCGAATATTATACTACGCCCTGCAGGAAATATCAACATCGGGATTATGAGGCGGCGTGTAACTTTCTCTCACGCTTTGCGGCGGCTCTGCTCTCGACAAGCCCGA
>OJAM01000678.1_pt1 | contig 14201 bp, 11 predicted proteins | sample 1589071 | NCBI WGS metagenome assembly OJAM01 (sample SAMN03283243) | human gut metagenome | biome: human-associated habitat; material: feces | host: Homo sapiens | place: Peru | collected 2012
ACGAAATGCTCACGGGCCGCCTGCCGTTTGAGGGGGACAGCGCTGTCTCCGTTGCGATCCAGCACTTATCCTCCGTGCCGCTCTCGCCGCGCGAGGTCAACGCAGAGGTGCCGGAGGCGCTGGAGCTGATCTGCATGAAGGCGATGGCATCCGATCTGGATAAGCGTTATCCCTCTGCCGATGCCATGCTTGCAGACCTTGAGGAATTCCGCAAGAATCCGGAAGTGGATCTCGACTTTACCATCGAGGATCTGCACCGTGAGACTGAGGACGAGCCGACGCAGTACATCCCCGCCGTGCATGCAGTGCCGCCGCGCACACAGCGCGCAGCGGAGGAACCGGAAGACGAGCCGGAAGAAAAGGGAGGGCTTCGCCGCGCACTGACGATCGCGGGCGCAGTCATCGCCGCAGTCGTGCTGGCGGCGCTTCTGTGGCATACGGTTTTCAGCAGCATTTTTGGCAGTGAGCCGGTGCAGACAGAGTTCGTCGTACCAAAGCTGATCGGCATGACGCTTGACGAGGCAAAGGAGGATCCGCAGGTCAAAGGAGTCTTTGAGATCGAACAGATTGGCCAGCGCGCAAGCGAGTACGAGGCCGGCACGATCATCGAGCAGTCTCCGGAAGAGGGGAAGACCGTAAAGGGCAACCGTGTGATCTCGGTGTTTATCAGCAGCGGCGTCAAGAGCGACAAGGATCATGCACAGCAGTGCGATCATAAGGGCTGCAAGGAACATTGCGGCGTTTCTTTTCTTGGTGATGGTCATTTCAGATTTCCTCCTAAATATTTCTCAGGTTTCTCAGGCTTTTGCGGGTTTTACCTTTTTGGGCAGCGGAGCATTCAGCTCGCCGTAGAACATTGTGGTAAGCAGAGTAAGTACGTAGGACTGGATAAGCGCATGCAGCAGCGTGAACAGTACGGCGACGATGACCGGCAGAACATAGCTGAGGGATGCATAGTAATACACAAGCTCCGTCACGAGAAGGCCGCTCAGCAGCGCGCCGAAGAGACGGAAGCTCAGCGACAGCGGCAGCGAGAACTTCTTGAGGCCAAGGCCGATGCCCTTGACGCCGTTGCCGAGGATACCGCCGGCGAAGATCACGAAATAGGACAGGACGCCCAGCGAGATCGCCGCGTTGACATCGGACAGCGGGGCGGGCAGCGAGACGGAGTGACCCGAGATCGTCATGACCTGAACGCCGAAGAGTTCAAAGAGCGTGCCGACAAAGATGTACACACCGGCGCCGAAAGCATATACGCCGAGAAAACTGTTGCGGCGGGGGCTGTTGGTTTTCGCGAGATTGTCAAAGGTCGACACCAGCAGTTCTATCGCAGACTGGAACTTGCCGGGAACCATCTTGAAGCGGGGGATGGCAAAAATGCGGATCAGCAGCGCCGCGAGCAGGAGGCATCCCGAAACGACCATCGCGGAGATCATCGCCGGGGAAACATCCTTGAGTCCGAAGAGGCTGCATCTGTTCTCCTCATGGAGAACGGCGTCGCGCATCATTACCTTGACTGTCTCAGTCTTTTCCGGCGACGGCACGACGAACGAGCCGACGAGGAAAACGAGCGTGATGACAAGCCAAACAATAAGGAAGCGCGTCTTTTCTTTCTTTCCCATGTTTTTATCACCTTCATTTTCTTGCGTTCTGCGACAGCAAAGCCCGGCAAAACGGGCTGCCGGGATATAAGCTTGCAGCCAGGAAAAATACTCCCTGCTACAGCTCCTTAGTATATCCATAAGAGGACCAAAAATCAAGTGGCACGGCAGAGAATTTGTTTAGTTTTATACAAAATTAACAAACTTTTCGCGCCAGTTATTGCCGCTAAAATCAACGATTGTTGAAAGATTCAAAATTTTCAAGCAAGCTTGCCGGACACATAAAACGCATGAACATAAAATAAATGTTGGGGGCAGCTGCCCGGATGGGGTAACTGCTCCCAACGATGTTAACGTATGTTCTGCGCGGATGAATCAGAAATCGAAAAGATTTATCTGGCTGGTCTCGGGCATATCGCCGAGAGCGCCGAGCGCCTTGAGCTGTTCAAGATGGCTCTGGCTGACCTTGGGGCAGGCGCGGCCAAGCTCCTCAATGGAGATGAAGCGCGCCTCGCGCTCCTTGCAGTGGGCAAGGTCGAGCGCGGCGGTCTCGCCGAGGCCGGAGATCGACACGAACGGCGGGCGGAGCTTGCCGTCCTCGGTGATGAGGAACTTCGTCGCATCGGACTTATAGAGGTCGATCGGCGCAAACTCAAAGCCGCGCATATTGAACTCATAGACTGCATCCATCGTGACGAGCAGATCCTCCTCGTTCGCGGTGAGATTCGGGCGGCGGCGCATTTCGTTTATCTTGCGGCGCACGGCGTCCGCGCCGCCGGTCATCATCCCGGCGTCGAAGCCGCCTTTCTGGCTGCGGCGGTAGAAATAGGCCGCGTAAAACGCAAGCGGCTGGTGCACCTTGAACCACGCGATGCGGAAAGCCATCATGACATACGCCACGGCGTGCGCCTTCGGGAAGAGGTAGGCGATCTTGCGGCAGGACTCGATGTACCAATCGGGCACGCCCCTGTCGCGCATCTGCTGTTCGGCGTCGCCGGGAAACTCCCCGCTCTTCTTGACCTTGCCCTTACGCACGGCCTCCATCGTCTTGAATGCGAGGGACGGCTCGATGCCGACGGAGATAAGGTAGAGCATGATATCGTCACGGCAGCCGACGGTCTCCAGAACGCTCGCCGTGCCGCTGACGATCAGATCCTTCGCGTTGCCGAGCCACACGTCCGTGCCGTGGGAGAAGCCTGAAAGGCGCAGCAGCGTGTTGAAGTCCTTGGGCTGCGTGTCGACGAGCATCTGGCGCGTGAAGCGCGTGTTAAACTCGGGGATCGCGACGGCGCCCGTGGGGCCGAGCACTTCGTCGTTCTCGTAGCCGAGCACCTTGGACGAGATGAAGATCGACATCGTGTCGGGGTCGTCGAGCGGGATAGCGCGGGCGTTCACGCCCGTCAGATTTTCGAGCATGCGGATCATCGTCGGGTCATCGTGGCCGAGCATGTCGAGCTTTAAAAGGTTGTCCTCCATGCAGTGATATTCGAAATGCGTGGTGATCGTGTCGCTGTCGGGGTCGTCCGCAGGGTGCTGTACGGGGCAGAAATCCTCGATATCCATGTCGTCCGGCACGACGACGAGTCCGCCGGGATGCTGGCCCGTCGTGCGTCGCACGCCGACGCAGCCCGCCGTCAGGCGGTCGATCTCGGCGTTGCCCGCGGCGATGCCGTTTTCCTCGAGGTATTTTTTGACGAAGCCGTAGGCCGTCTTCTCCGCGAGCGTACCGATCGTACCCGCGCGGAACACCTGCGTCTTGCCGAACATTTCGACCGCGTGCGCGTGGGCGCGCGCCTGATATTCGCCCGAGAAGTTCAGGTCAATATCCGGCACCTTGCCGCCGCCGTAGCCGAGGAAAGTTTCAAACGGGATGTCGAAGCCGTCTTTGACATACTTCGTGCCGCAGACGGGACACATTTTATCGGGCATGTCCGCGCCGCAGCCATACTCGCCCGCGTGGAACTCGACGTTGCGGCACTTCGGGCAGCGGTAGTGCGGCGGCAGGGCGTTGACCTCGGTGATGCCGGCCATGTACGCGACAAGCGACGAGCCGACCGACCCTCGCGAGCCGACGAGGTAGCCGCACTCGAGCGAGCGCTGCACGAGCTTCTGCGCCGACATGTAGACGACGTCGTACTTGCCCAGAATGCTGCCGAGCTCGACGTTCAGCCGGTCGACGATCAGCTGCGGCAGATCGTCGCCGTAAAGCTCGTGCGCTTTCCCCCACACCATGCGGTTAAGGTCTTCTTCCGAATTTTCAAGCCGCGGCGGGAACAGCTTGCCCTTGGGCAAAAGCTCGATATCCTCCACCTGCTCGGCGATGGCGCGGGTGTTCGTCACGACGACCTCGTAGGCTTTCTCCTTGCCGAGGTAGTCAAATTCCTTGAGCATTTCGTCCGTCGTGCGGAAGTAGAGCGGGACGGGCTCGTTCGCGTCGGCGAATTTCTTTGACGCGAGCAGGATATGGCGATAAACCTCGTCTTCGGGGTCGAGGAAGTGGACGTCGCCCGTTGCGCAGACGGGCTTGCCGAGCTCTTCGCCAAGCTTGACAACAGTGCGGTTGAAGTCCTTGAGGTCTTCGTCGTCGCGCACCGTGCCGTCGCGCACCATGAAGCGGTTATTGCCGAGCGGCTGAATTTCAAGATAGTCGTAGAACGAGGCGATGCGCTTGAGCTCATTCCAGTCCTTGTGGTCGACGATGGCGCGGAACAGCTCGCCCGCCTCGCAGGCAGAGCCGATGATCAAGCCCTCGCGATGCGCGACAAGCTCGCTTTTCGGGATGATCGGCACGCGCTTAAAGTATTTGAGGTTCGACGCCGAGATGAGCTGGTAGAGGTTCTTGAGGCCCACCTTGTTCTTGGCGATCAGAATGATGTGCTTTGGGAAACGGTTGCGCTTGACGCCGAGCGGGCGGAGCTTCGTCATCTCGTCGTTGATCTGCTGGAGGCGCGTGACGCCGCGCTCTTCGAGCATGACGAAGAACTTGGCCAGCATCTGCGCGACCGGGACCGCATCGTCGGACGCGCGGTGGTGGTTGAACTGCGGGAGCTGCAAGTGGTCGGCCACGATGTCGAGCTTGTACTTGCCGAGCTCGGGCAGGAGATTCTGCGCGAAAATCAGCGAGTCGAGATACGTCGGCTCGAACGGGATGCCGCACTTTTTGCAGCCTGCGCGGATGAAGCTGATATCAAACTCCGCATTGTGCGCAGCGAGCGGGCGGCCGCCCGCAAAGGCCAAAAACGCGTGCAGCGCGTCCTCCAGCTTCGGCGCGCCGCGCAGCATGTCGTCTGTGATGCCGGTCAGGCCGATGATCTCAGGCGAAAGCCGGCGCTCGGGGTCGACAAAGGTTTGGAACGTGTCGACGATCTCGCCGTCTTTCAGAATGACCGCACCGATCTCGGTGATGGCATCGTGCGCGACCTTCAGACCCGTTGTTTCAATGTCGAAACAGCAGATCTCAGTCGAAAAATCGCCGTCCTGCGGGCCGTGCACACAGATACGGTCGTCGATGTTGTTGAGAAAATAGCCCTCACAGCCGTAAAGGAGTTTTATTTTACCCTCGCCGGTGTGCCAGGCGTCCGGGAAGCTCTGCGCTACGCCGTGATCCGTGATGGCGATGGCGGGCATCCCCCACTTGATCGCGCGCTTGACGACCGCGGCGGTGTCGGTCAGCGCGTCCATGTTGGACATACGGGTATGTAAGTGCAGCTCGACGCGCTTTTCCTCGACCGTGTCCGTGCGCTCGGCGTGGTCGATCTGCATGATGTCCTGCGGGTTGAGCTGCATATCCTTACCATCGTAGGAGAGCTCCATGCGGCCGCTGACGCGCAGCCACATGCCGACGCTGATCTTGCCGAGAAGCTCCGTCGCCTCGCGCTCTGGCATGCTGCGGCGGATGAAGAGCGAGCCTTCGTAGTCCGTCATTTCGAGCAACATCGTCCAGACGCCGGCGCGGCGCGTCTCGTGGCAGTCGAACTTGAAGACCTTGCCCTCAACGACGACGTAACCGGCCTTTGGCGTCAGCTCGCTGATGGGGAGCACTCTCCCCTTTGCAATCTCGCGGCCCATGATGACACTGCCGCTGCCGCTCACCTTGCGGCCAGCGTTCTTCAACATGTCGGGAAAGGCCTCCGCCGTTGATTTGACGTGGATGTCCACGCGCTTTAAGTCGTAATTGCGCGCAAGAAGCTGCTCGACCGTTTCGCGCGTCGAGTCGTTCATCTCCGCGCGCACGGTCATGTCGAGCGTCATCGTGCGCTTTTCCGGCTCGAGCACCATGTTCGTGACCATCGCGGCGTTGAGCGGGACGCGCAGGTCAAAATCCGGCGAAAAGTCGGTGAATAATTCAAAAAAAGGAATCTTTTGTGCCATAGCCACAACCTTATCTCAGTATCGTTTCCGCTCGGTCAGAGTTTTTTGATTTCCTCCATCAAAGCGTCGACAAGCTTTTCCTGCGGCACTTTGTAAAGGATTTTTCCTTTTCGGAAAATCATGCCCTCACCTTTGCCGCCGGCCACGCCGATATCAGCGGCTGAAGCCTCGCCCGGTCCATTGACGATGCAGCCCATCACGGCGACGGTGATGTTCTTTTTACAATCTGCCAAACGGCGCTCCAGCTCCTCAGCAATAGGGATCATGTTGTACGCCGTGCGGCCGCAGGTCGGGCAGGAAACGAGGTTCACGCCGCTGCGGCGGATGCCGCAGGCCTGCAAAATGCGCTTGGCGGCGTAGACCTCTTCCACGGGGTCCGCCGTGAGCGAGACGCGCATCGTGTCGCCGATGCCCTCGCACAGAAGGCCGCCGATGCCGATGGCGGACTTCAAAAGCCCCATCGTGGGCGTGCCCGCCTCGGTCACGCCGAGGTGGAGCGGATAGTCGACCTTTTCGTGCAGAAGGCGATAGGCCGCCATGTTGAGCGGTACATCAGAGCTCTTGACCGAGATGCAGATCTCGGTAAAATCGAACTTTTCAAGCAGCCGCACATGTCTGAGCGCGCTCTCGACGAGCGCCTCGGGCGTCACGCGGCCATATTTTGCGAGCAGCTCCTTTTCAAGCGAGCCGCCGTTCACGCCGATGCGGATGGGAACGTGATGCGCCCGACAGGCGTCGATGACCGCTTTGACGCGCTCGTCTCCCCCAATGTTGCCGGGATTGATGCGAATTTTGTCCGCGCCGCGCGCCGCCGCTTCGACGGCGAGACGGTAGTCGAAATGAATGTCCGCGACGAGCGGGATGGAGATATTCTCCTTAATTTCACTCAGCGCGTGCGCGGCCTCCATATTCGGCACCGTGACGCGCACGATCTCGCAGCCCGCCTCTTCGAGCGCGTGGATCTGCGCGATGGTGGCCTTGGCATCCTCAGTGTGCGTGTTGCACATCGACTGGATCGTGACCGGCGCGCCGCCGCCGATAGCGACGCCGCCTGCGATAATTTGCTTGCTCATAAGATCATCCTCCTCACAGGAGCTTGACAATGTCGTGGAACGTGACGAACAGCATCAGCGCCATTAAAAGCGCAAAGCCGATGCCGTTGATGACGTTCAGATATTTGGACGGAATTTCCTTTTTGAACAGCGCCACGGCGATGCCGTTGACGAGCAGGAACAGCACGTGTCCGCCGTCGAGTGCGGGCAGCGGCAGCAGGTTCATCACGGCGAGGTTCACCGCGATCATCGCGGCGAAGTAGAGAATGCTCTCGAGTGCCGCGCCGAAGCCCGCCTCGGCCTCGGTCTCCTTGCCGACCTCCGTGATGGTCGAGACGATGCCGACCGGGCCGCTCAGATCGTTCACGCCCGCCGCGCCCGAAAGCAGCATTTGCAGGCTCAGTCTCACGATGCGGACATAGTCCATCGTCTGGTACCAGCTGTATTGCAGGCGCAGAAGCGGCGTCGCCTCGACGATCCCACCGTAGGTAAAGCCGTAGGCCTCGTACTCCTTGCCGTTTTCGTCGGTGTAGACTTGCTTCGTGAGCGTGCGGTCGAGCTTTTCGCCGTCGCGCAGGACGGTCATGTCGATCGTGCCCGTGTCGCCAAGGCCCATGATGAGCGACACGTCGCTCTTTAAATAAATGCGCTCACCGTTGATGGCGTAGATCGTGTCGCCGGGCATCAGGCCGTCCTCTCCCTGCTGCGGGAAATCGGGGTTCAGCTCGACGATCTCCGTCGTGTAGAATGCCTGCGCACCCGCATACAGACAGATGACGATGATGAGGCCCGTCAGGAAGTTCATGAACGCGCCCGCGACGAAGATGATGAACTTCTTCCACCAGACCTGGCGGCCCAGCGCGCGGTCGTCGTCCGAATCCTCGTCCTCGCCCTCCATGGCGCAGTAGCCTCCGATGGGCAGGAGCCGCAGGGAGTATTCGGTGTCCCCTTTCGTCTTATGGAAGAGCTGCGGGCCCATGCCGATGGAAAATTCGTTGACGCGCACGCCGCAGGCCTTGGCCGCCAAAAAGTGGCCAAACTCATGCACGGCGATGAGCACGCCGAAAATCAGGATCGCAATGAGAATATAAACCATGGTCTCTCCTAAATTTGGTCAGTTGAGCTTTTCGCGCACGACCTCGCGCGCGAGTCGGTCTGCTTCCAGAATATCCGAAAGCTGCGGCTGATATACCGTCTCGGTTTTATCGAGCGCCGCTTCGATGAGGTCAGGGATGGCACAGATGCCGATCTCGTCGCACAGAAATGCCGCGACAGCCTCTTCGTTCGCGCCGTTCATCGCCGCGCAGTAGACATTGCCGATGGCGGCGCACTGCTTGGCGATCTTCAGGCAGCGGAAGACCTCTTCATCGGGCTCGGCGAACGTCAGCGGCGGGCACTTGAGAAGGTCAAGCGGCTCCGCGGGCGAAACGGCCCTGTTGGGGTACGTCATCGCGTAGCGGATGGGCAGCTTCATGTCCGGTGTGCCGAGCTGGGCGAGCATCGCCCCATCGTGAAACTCGACGAGCGAGTGCACGATGCTCTGGCGATGGATGACCGCGTCGACCTGACGCAGCGGCAGGCGGTAGAGCCGCATGGCCTCGATGATCTCAAGGCCCTTGTTCATCAGCGTCGCGGAATCGACGGTGATCTTCGCGCCCATCGTCCAGTTGGGGTGACGGAGCGCGTCGGCGCGCGTCTTGCCCGCAAGCTGCTCGCGGGTAAGACCGTAGAACGGCCCGCCCGAGCAGGTCAGGATCAATCGCTTGATCTCGCCGCGGTCACGGCAGCCCTGCACACACTGAAAAATTGCGCTGTGCTCGCTGTCCACCGGCACGATCTCCGCGCCGTACTTCTCCGCCGCGTCCATCACGAGCGTGCCCGCGCACACCAGCGTCTCCTTGTTGGCCAGCGCGATGCGCTTGCCCTGTTCGATGGCGGCAAGCGTGGGCTTCAGACCGATCATGCCGACCACGGCGGTCACCACCGTGTCGGCGTCCTCCGCGGTCGCGGCGGCGAGCAGACCCTCCATACCGGAGAGCACCTGCGTTTTCGTGTCCCGCAGGCGCTCGCGCAGCTCGGCAGCCGCCGCTTCGTCATAAAGCACGGCAAGACGCGGGCAAAATTCCCGCGCCTGCTGTTCGATGAGGTCAACGCTTTTATTCGCCGTCAGCGCAGCGACGGAAAGCCCCAGCTCGCGCGCCACCTCAAGCGTCTGGCGGCCGATGGAGCCGGTGGAGCCAAGTAAAGCAATACTCCTTGTCATAATAGGCCTCCACAGACCGCAGCCCACACGACCGGCGCGATGAAGAGCGTGGAGTCAAAGCGGTCGAGCATGCCGCCGTGCGTCAGGAAGAGGTGGCTGTAATCCTTGATACCGGCCTCGCGCTTGACGAGCGACATCGAGAGGTCGCCGAGCTGGCCGAAGATGTTGGCCACCACGCCGACAAGAATCAGCATGAGGTAGTTCGGCGCATAGCCGAGCCACGCCTTGCCGACAACGCCGAGCAGCACCAGCGCAAGCGCGCTGCCGATGGGCCCGCCGATCGCGCCCGCCCAGGTCTTGTGCGGGCTGACGTGCGGCGCCATCTTGCGCTTGCCGAACCACATACCGAAATACATCGACAGCGCATCGCCCACAAAGGCGACGCAGAACGGCGCGAGCACATAGAGCTTGCCATAGTTTTCGTCCATGCGCAGCAGGAAAATGCAGCTGTACATCGCCGGAAACACAATGCCGCCGACGATCGACACCGCCACATCGTGGAACGTGAACGGTTTTTCCTTTCCGTAAGAGATAACCGCAAAGAGGAACGCCATCATCACAAGAATCCAGCGGAAGATCGTAACGGTCGAAATCGGAAGATCGTATGTGCCGCTCATCTCTTCCTTAAAGAGCCATATCTCCTGCATGACGACCGATGTGACAAGTCCCCAGTAGAAATCCGCCGGGACGTTCTCTCCCGCCGTGTGCAGCAGCTCATAGGCCGCAATGCCCGCGATGCCGCAGACGACGAGCATCGTCGCCCATGCGGGGCAGGCAAGCAGCACGGCGAGCAGCGCCGGCAATCCAACGATCACCACCAACCATCTTTGTTTCATTTCTGTTTCTCCTATTTCAGTCCGCCAAAGCGCCGCTCGCGCTGCTGATACGCGACGAGCGCCTTGTCGAACTCTCTTTCTGTAAAGTCAGGCCAGAGCGTGTCGCAAAAGTAGAACTCACTGTACGCGCACTGCCACAAAAGGTAATTGCTGATGCGCTTCTCCCCGCCGGGACGGATGAGAAGGTCAGGATCGGGCAGGCCGTCTGAATAGAGGTAGTGCGAAAAGCCCTCCTCGGTCAGGCTGTCCGCGTCCCGCTCCCCTGCCGCGCAGTCACGTGCGAATGCGCGGGCGGCGTGCAGGATCTCGTCGCGCCCGCCGTAGTTGAGGCAGACGTTGGCCTGAAAGCCCTCAATGCGGGATGAAATCTCATTCGTCTCATCGATGAGTTCCCGAAGTTCCGGCGTCAGCACGCTTAAATCGCCCAGAAAGCGCAGACGGTTGCCGTCCTTTTCCATCGTGTCGATGCACTCGTGCAGATATTGCTCGAGTAAGTGCATGATGCCGTCGACCTCGTCCTTCGGGCGCTTCCAGTTTTCGGTCGAAAAGGCGTAGACCGTCAGATAGTCGATGCCCAGGTTCTTGCAGTAGGTGCCGAGCTTTCGAAATGTCTCCGCCCCCGCCTTGTGACCGGCCGAGCGCGGGAGGCCGCGCTTTTGCGCCCAGCGGCCGTTGCCGTCCATAATGACGGCAACATGACAAGGCAGGTTGTTCAAATCAACCTGCCCTGCCTTGTTCTCTTTGGAAAAGAGCCCCATATCAGACCGCCATGAGCTCCTTCTCTTTCTTCTCGAGAAGGGCGTCGACCTCTTTGCACATGTCGTCGGTCAGCTTCTGCAGGTCCTTTTCGGCGACCTTCAGGTCGTCCTCGGTGATCTCGCTGGCCTTCTGCTTCTTCTTGAAGGCCTCCATCGCGTCGCGGCGGATGTTGCGGATGGCGACCTTGCCGGTCTCGGAATACTTATGGATCTGCTTGACGAGCTCCTTACGGCGCTCCTCCGTGAGCTGCGGGAAGTTCAGGCGGATGGACTTGCCGTCGTTCTGCGGGTTGATGCCAAGGTCAGACTCCTGAATGGCGCGCTCGATGGGCTTGAGGGCCGTGCCGTCCCACGGGGTGATGACGAGCTGGCGCGGATCGGGAGAAGCGATGGCCGCGATCTGCTGGATGGGCGTGGGAGAGCCGTAGTAGTCGACGCTGATGCGGTCGAGCACAGAGGCGTTGGCGCGGCCTGCGCGCACAGAGGCAAAGTCCGCGTTCACCGCGTCGATGCTCTTTCTCATTTTGTCGGAATAAACCTTGTAATCTTCTTTATTCATGGGGATACCTCCTCAAAAATTTTTATCGTAAAACCGCAGATGCGGGGTCGCTCAGTTTTCGCCGACGATGGTGCCGATCTTCTCGCCCTGCACCGCGCGGATGATGTTCTCCGGGTCCTTGAGCGCAAAGACGAGCACGGGAATGTGGTTGTCCATCGAAAGGGACGTGGCCGTGGAGTCCATGACCGCAAGGTGCTGGGCCAGCACGTCCTCATAGGAGATAGCGTCGTACTTGATCGCGTTTGCATCCTTGGCGGGGTCGGCGTTGTAAACGCCGTCGATGTTCTTGGCGAGCAGGATCACGTCGGCATTGATCTCCGCCGCGCGCAGCACCGCTGCCGTGTCGGTCGAGAAGAACGGAGAGCCGATGCCGCAGCCAAAGAGCACTACGCGGCCCTTTTCCAAATGCCGGATGGCGCGGGCGCGGATGTAGGGTTCGGCGACTTCTTTGATCTCCAGCGCCGTCTGCACGCGCACGTCGACGCCCTTCTGCTCGAGCACATCGGCGACCGCCATGCAGTTCATCGCCGTGGCCAGCATGCCCATGTGGTCGGCACGGGTGCGCTCGATGTAGCCCTCGCCGTTTTTCACGCCGCGCCAGAAGTTGCTGCCGCCGATGACGACGCCCATCTGCACACCCATGTCCGTGCACTTTTTGATGACGTCGCACACCTTGGAAACGACGTCGAAGTCGAAGCCGAAGTGCTTGTCGCCTGCCAGCGCCTCACCGCTGATCTTGAGCAGCACGCGCTTATACTTGAGTTGAGCCATGCTCATAATCTCCCCTTTCAGGTACAAGTTCAAATTTTCACAGCTACTATTTTAGCGTATTTTTGCTCTTTTGCATAGGGGGAAAGCGTAAACTTTTTTCACAAATTCGCTCTTTCCTTTTTCGTCAAGTTGAACCGCCGTGAATAGCGGAAAAAAGCAGCCGTTTCATACGGCTGCTTTTTTAGATTTTTCGTTTACTTGATGTCCTTGATGCGGATAAGGTCCTTCAAAAGCTCGACCGTGCCATCGATGCCGAGCAGGCTCGAATCGATGCAGAGGTCATAGCTCTTGGCATCGCCCCAGTCCTTGGCGGAATAGTAGTTATAGTAGGAAGCGCGGGACTTATCCGTCTTCTTGATGCGGTCTTTCGCCTCGTTCTCGCTGATGCCGTTGCGGGCGGCAACGCGCTTGATGCGGTTTTCGAGCGGAGCCGTGATGAAGAGATTGATGACGTCGTCGCGATCCTTGAGCGCGTAGTCCGCGCAGCGGCCGATCAGGACGCAGGGGCCCTTGTCGGCGAGCTTTTTGATCGTGTCGTAGGTCGCCAGGTACACCTGCTGTTCGATGGAGCCCTTGGGCGTCACATGGTTCATCGAGAAGGAATAGGGGTCCATCGCGATGGAATAGAGAAAGCTCTTCGGGCGTTCGTCAAAGGAACGGAACAGCTCTTCGCAAAGTCCGCTCTCCTCTGCCGCCTCCTTGAGCAGCATGTCGTCGTAATAGGCGATGCCGAGCTGCTTGGCAAGCATCGTGCCGATCTCGCGTCCGCCGCTGCCGTATTGTCTGCCAACCGTAATGACCATAAAGATTCCTCCTTTTTCGCGCCTTGAAACAAAATCGGTGCTATTTGGATTATAGCACCGATTTCGTAAGAAGACAATATTTTTTCCTGTTTCGATTTTGTAAAGGCGCGGCCTTATTCCGGAAGCGGCAGGCCGAGGCGGCGATACATCGTCTTTTTCACCGCGCGCAGAATATTTTCATAGCCCGTGCAGCGGCACAGATGGCCGGAGAGGAGCTTTCTGAGCTCGTCATCGGTGTAGAGGCGGTTCGTCTCCAAGATCTCGACCGCAGTCATGATGAAGCCCGGCGTGCAGAAGCCGCACTGGATGGCGGCCTCCTCGATGAAGGCCTGCTGAATGTCGGACAGCTCGCCGTTCGGGCCGATGAGGCTCTCGAGCGTGCGGATCTTTTTGCCGTTGGCCCAGACGGCCAGATAGATGCAGGAGTTGAACGCCTCGCCGTCGATCAGGACGGTGCAGGCGCCGCACTCGCCGACCTCGCAGCCCTTCTTCACGGAGGTCATGCGGAAGTCGTTGCGCAGCATATCGGTCAGGCTGGCGCGGACGTCGACGATCTGCTGCACGTCCTTGCCGTTGAGGTTATATTTCACAAGACGGTACTGGTTTTCCATCAGAAGGCACCTCCTGCACGTTTTACGGATTCGATGATGCAGCGCTTGGCGCTCTCGACGGCGACGTGCTGACGCAGCGCCTTGGAGGCGCGCCACGAGTCACGCGGATTGATGTCCTCGAGCACCTTCTGCGCGAAGGCTTCGACGTTTTCCATGGTGACGGCCTTGCCGTTGAGGAACTCCTCGGCGTGCGGGGCGCGCATCGGGATCGGGCCGGCGACGCCGTAGGCGATGCGGACGCGGTCAAAGGTCTTTTTGTCGGCCGACAGGCGCACGTTCACGGAGCAGCCGTTCGTGGCGATGTCCAGCGCGTTGCGCATGGCGTATTTGATATAGTAACCGTAGGTGTTCTCGTAGCTGGCCTTCGGGATCAGGATGGCGGTCTGGATCTCGCCGTCATGGATGTCGACGACCTTCGCCTTGAGGTAAAAGTCCTTGATCGGGACGCGGCGCGTGCCGTTCGGGCCGGTCAGCTCAACGAAGGCCTCCCACGCATGGAGCGTGGAGGCGGAGTCGGCCGAGGTGACGCCGTTGCAGGTGTTGCCGCCGATCGTGCCGATGTTGCGGATCTGCGGG
>OJAM01000679.1_pt1 | contig 14181 bp, 11 predicted proteins | sample 1589071 | NCBI WGS metagenome assembly OJAM01 (sample SAMN03283243) | human gut metagenome | biome: human-associated habitat; material: feces | host: Homo sapiens | place: Peru | collected 2012
ATGCCTATGTAGGCAATCTTCACCTTCTCTCCCTTGGCGTGCTTGGTCTCCTTGCTGGTCATTGCAAACACGTTTCCAGGGGTCAGAGTCAGCCCGGCCGTAGCCAAGCCCACTCCCTTCAGGAAATCTCTTCTTGTGGACATACTGTTATGTTTTAAGGGCTAAATTGCTTTATCTTCCCCACAAATTTAGCAATAATAATCCCACCCAGCACTATAAAAGAGACAATTTTTGCAAATAGAACCCCTATTTTTGCCTTTTGAAGCAAGCAAAACGGCTTTTTGAGAGAAGGATGGCGGCCTGAAGGGCCTCTGCCGACAACCTTCTCCTTCAAAAACGGAAAGAAGCCTCATCGCACAACACTTTGGACAAAAAGAATCAGAGCAGAAGCCTCCCGAAGCCATTGGAACAGGAAGGAAAATCAAGCGGACTACACCTTGGAGCAGCGGATGAGCGCATGGGTGCCATCAGCCAGAGTGGTGGCAAAGAGATAGATGTCGCCTCCCTCGGCCAAATGCCACTGCTTGCGCAGCTGAGCCACCGTGGAGGGGAAGTTGCGCACAGCCAGATTGGCCTGCCGCACATCGCGCAAGAAGGACTTGAGTTCGACGCTTCCGCCGTTGCTACGGAAACCATCAAGGCTTGGGACTACGACAGCGAAGAATATACGAACCAGAATGTTACCATGATTACCGTGAAGCCCGGCTCTTCCGTAACGGTCACGGGCGACTCCATGTTTACGCTTTCCGAGCTGACCGAGGACGGCTATGGCGAGGATTACATGGGGGCGGAAATCAAGACGGGTGCTGTTGATGATATTTTCACCAATTTCCCCGCCGGTGCTCTTTTCGTGGTCGAGTATGGCAAGACCTATATCAAGCTGGGCGGTGTGGATGAGCAGCCTACTGCGCCCGCGCAGCCTACCGCTCCCACGCAGCCTACCGCTCCCGCACAGCCTGAGCAGCCCGCAGCGCCCGTTGCCGCTGGTTCTTACACTGTGAAGAAGGGCGACACTTATGGCACGATCGCGCTGAACAATTACGGCACCTATGGCGTATGGAGTGAACTTTACAAAGCCAACAAAGGTGTAAAGCTGACGGAGGGCGCAACGCTCGTTCTGCCCGAAACGCTGGGTAAGGTTGCCCGCATCAACGCTCCTGCTGCCGCCAGCGGCGAAACCCTCTATACGGTCAAGGCTGGCGATACGCTGGGCGCTATTGCCAAGGCGACCTATGGCGATGTGATGAAGTACAAGACCATTTTCGAGCGCAACGCCGACCGTCTTGTGAACGCCAACACCATTTACGAGGGACAGGTCATTGTCCTGCCCGTGAAGTAAGCACAACAGGAAACAATAGAAATAAGTAAAGCTCCCCCGTCCACTTCCTCTGAAATGGACGGGGGAGCTTTTTTTACTACCAGATTTTCTTATCTTAACAGTGTTGCCGATTTTCGGTCGGAGCGTTTTCTTACAGGCTTTGGTATTCGGTCCTCATTTTGTCCGAAGCTGCCAGAACGCCACGGCGCTTGCCGCCGCCACGTTGAGCGAATCCACGCCGTGCGCCATGGGGATCTTCACCGTGTAGTCGCACGCGGCAATGGTGCGCGGCGAAAGGCCGTCGCCCTCCGTGCCGAGCACGATCGCCAGCCGCGGCTCGGCAGCGAGCTGCGCGTCGTCAATGCTTACGGAGTTGTCCGTCAGCGCCATCGCCGCAGTCCGGAAGCCGAGCGCGTGCAGACGCTCAACGCCCTTTTGCGGCCAGTCGGCGGCGTCCTCGCCGATGCGTGCCCACGGCACCTGAAAGACCGTGCCCATGCTCACGCGCACCGCGCGGCGGTAAAAGGGGTCGCAGCAGGTCGGCGTCACCAGCACCGCGTCGATGCCGAGCGCGGCTGCCGAGCGGAAGATCGCCCCCACATTTGTGTGGTCCACGATGCCCTCGAGCACCGCTACGCGCCGCGCCCTCGCGCAGACCTCCTCCACGCTCGGGAGCCTTGGCCGGCGCATGGCGCACAGCACCCCGCGCGTGAGCTCAAAGCCCGTCAGCCGTGCGAGCGTTTCGCGTTCGGCGGTGTAGACGGGAATGCCGCCGCAGCGCGCAAGGATGGGCTGCGCGTCGCCCTCGATGTGCCGCCGCTCCATCAAAAGCGAGAGCGGCTCATAGCCCGCGTCGAGCGCGGTGGCGATGACCTTGGGACTCTCGGCGATGAAAACGCCCTTGTCCGGCTCCAGACGGTTTCGCAGCTGCGCCTCGGTCAGGCGGGCGTAGACGTCCAGCTCCGGCGCGGCCAGGTCGGTCACTTCGATGATGTGCGGCATAGTCTCGGCTCCTCTCCCCTCGCCGGAACAAGCCGGCAAGAGCGGAAATTCTGCTCCCAGTATAGCAAACGCACCGGAACTTGTCCATCGAAACTTCTCCCCTCGCCGCCGTTCGACGGAACATTCGCTATATTTTTTCGTTTCAGGTGTTGACACGGTGACCGAAATATGGTATATTAATCGTTGCCGATATCCGCCGGTGTGGTGGAATAGGTAGACACAGGGGACTTAAAATCCCCCGGTAGCGATACTGTACCGGTTCGAGTCCGGTCACCGGCACCAGTATTTCCACAATTCCATATCGCGGGATAGAGCAGCTGGTAGCTCGTCGGGCTCATAACCCGGAGGTCGGAGGTTCAAGTCCTCCTCCCGCAACCATATTGAGTGACCAAAATAGATACACTCACCCGAAACCCCTGAGAAATCAGGGGTTTCGGCGTTTTTATGCCCCGTTTTTTCAAAGCGTGTTTTATAGATACACAAGGGCATTTCAGAGCGTTAGGCAGGACTTGAACTAAATTCTCGGCTGATTTGGCTGCTTTATGGTGGGCTTTACGCTCTCGGATACTTTTTATTGCTCATCTTTCCTGAAAAATTTGAAACTTTTTATTGAAGAGGTTGGTATCCTATTTGATACCAACCTCTTTTCCGTTTATCAAATCCTTAGGGCGGAGATGAGCATCCAATGAACACAGAAGCTGTAATCTGTCCCCTTTGCGGCGCAATCAACAATGACCTCTAAGGCCGGATGCATATCGGTAAGGTAGTCAGCACACAATGAAGCATGGGATAATCGCAGACACGCCCCTTTTAATGTCTTTACTTATTGACAATTATAGATGTATCGTCTATAATAACAAGCACAAAGATGATGTAGAGGTGGTGTGCAGAATGGGACGAAAGAGTGTTGCTGTGCTGCCGCAGACGCAGGCGATTTTAGAACAGCTCGGAGAACAGATCAAACTTGCCAGATTACGGCGGCATCTGTCTGCCGAATTGGTCGCGGAAAGAGCTGGTGTGAGCCGAGCCACAGTGTGGAATGTTGAAAAGGGAAACCCCTCTGTCGCGATTGGGATCTATGCCGCAGTCCTGCACGCACTGAACAATATGGATAAAGACCTCCTGCTCGTTGCAAAGGATGACGAGCTGGGGCGTAAACTCCAAGACCTTGAACTTACCACTCGCAAGAGAGCACCACGAAACGGAGGTGATTAACCGTGGCATCAAACCAAAAAGTAATTTATGTCTATGAGAGCTTCAAATCTATAACGCCAAACTTCCTGGGGACTCTCTTCGTGGAGAACGTCCGCGGCCGGGAGAGCTACTCCTTTGAGTATGATGCTGACTGGTTAAAAAGCAGCGCAAACTACATGTATCTCGACCCGGATCTTCAACTGTATGCCGGGCGGCAGTATCCCTCCGGCGCAAAAAATGTGTTCGGCCTTTTCGCTGACTCTTCCCCCGACCGCTGGGGTCGCCTGCTGATGACGCGCAGAGAAAGAATCCTGGCGGAGCAGGAAGGCCGGAAGCCTCGAAAGCTCTTAGACAGTGACTTCCTGCTGGGTGTCTATGACGAGACGCGGATGGGCGCGATCCGCTTCAAACTGGACAAAGACGGGCCGTTTCTCTCGGATGATTCGGAAACCCCAACACCTCCCTGGACCAGCCTGCGAACGCTGGAGGAGGCTTCCCGTCAATTTGAAAACGATGAGTCCGGTCTCGAACAGAAATGGATCAATCAGCTCATCAAGCCCGGTTCCTCGCTGGGTGGCGCTCGTCCGAAGGCCACCGTTCTGGACACAAGCGGAAATCTGTGGATCGCCAAGTTTCCGTCCAAGCACGATGATGTTAACGTGGGCGCATGGGAAAAGGTCACCCATGACCTTGCAAGACTTTGCGGCTTGGATGTTCCCGAGTCCATGCTGATCGACTTCTCCAAATACGGAAGCACCTTCCTTGTACGAAGGTTTGACCGGAATGGTGCTACGCGGATTCATTTCGCATCCGCCATGACAATGCTTGGAAAAACAGATGGGGCTTCGGCGGCGGACGGGTCCAGTTATCTTGAGCTGGTGTCCTTTATCAAGGCCAACGGCGCTGCTCCCAAGAAAGATCTGACGGAGCTGTGGAAGCGGATCGTGTTCAACATGGCTGTGTCCAATACGGATGACCACATGAGAAACCACGGCTTTATCCTCAAGGCAGATGGTTGGCACCTCTCTCCCCTGTACGATGTAACCCCCGTCCCGGAGGGTGACGCGCTGTCCCTCTGCGTAAACGAGGACGATGCAACGATCTCCCTCGACCTTGCGCTGGAGATCGCACCGTATTGTGAGATCAGCACCAAGGACGCAGCAGCTATGGCGGCGGATGTCCTGAAAACCGTCCGAGATAACTGGAATCGTCTGGCAGCAGAATGCGGATTAAGCCGGAACGCACAGGAATATATGCGGCCGGCCTTCTCGCTGGCTCTTGAAGAATAGAAGAAGAGGGGAAATGTAAGGATACATCTATTTTGGTCACTCTTAAAAATGCCCAATTCTCCGCTATCATGGGAAATTGAAAGCAAAAAAAATGGCTGAAACAGCCCAAAGCCGCTTCAGCTCTCGTTTTTTCCTGTTTTCAGCGTGTATCTAAATTGGCCACGCATGACATAAAAACAGCCGTTTTCTATATGAAAACGGCTGTTTTTTATTACTTTTTAGGAAAGTCCAATTTTGGACTCACCGGAATAATTCAACTTTAGTTCAACTCGCCCTCAAAATTCAAGCCTTTTTCAAAAATACGTCGGCCAAAATGTCAGCGTTTTTCTTGTCGGCAGCCTCCATCACATGAGCATAGATATTCACCGTTGTGCTGACCATTCTGTGTCTGACCGGCATGGGAGGCGCTATTCTGGGGCTGACCGGCCCGATCATTGCCGTGCTTGCGCTGACCAGCGGCTTTACCGCTTTCGGTGCGCTGGCACAGTGGTGCAGCTATCTGTAAATACTTTGGCGGAGCCACCGGCTCCGCCAAAATAAATTTATCCAAAAGAGAGGCTTCCGCGCAATTATGACTGAACGGAAATACATCGAGGGACACCTGCTGGCCGGTGTGCTTGTGCTGCATGAGACCGTCACATGGGCCGGTGTCGCGGGGATCCTGTTGGTCATCTCCGGCATGGTGCTGGGAACGCGGCAAGGCACGCAAAAGACTCCGGCAGATGCTGCATAGGGACGTCAGCGCTCCGGCTCATAATGCCGGAGCGCTGCTGAAAAATACTGGGAAAATTGCAGAAGCGGGCTTTTACAGATGCAGCTCCTTCAGCCGCCGGAAGCTGCGGCTGGCCAGCCGCAGACCGAGAATCGCCAGCACCAGCGCCGCCGCGCCCAGCAGATATGTGGCGGTGTCCACGGCTCCCCTGTCGCACAGGTAGGAGAAGATGCGGTAGCCGCCCATCACCAGCAGGATGCCCGCCAGCAGAAGCCCCACCAGCACCGTGGAATTTTCGCAGTTGTCTATCTTTTTCATAAGTGCCCTCCCTGCCCGTTTTCCATGGTATTGTATCACGGTTTCCCGCAAAAAACAAGCCTCCGGTCAACGACCGGAGGCTTGCTGCTATGCGGAAAGCGGGCGCTTACTTGGCGTCCTTGATGGCGGCCTGCGCTGCCATCGGTACATAGCGCCAATCATTTCATATCCTCACGCTCACATGCAAGCCCGCCCACTTGTAGACTCTCCTGCGGGTCGAAAAGCTGTAGATAGGGGCGGATTTATTATTCCTGTCGCGCAGGCCGAATCATGCTTCAGCCCAGATCCACGTCGATGGCGAACAGCCCTCCGGCACCGCCGGAATATAGATACAACACATTATCATCAGACTTGAACTTCCCTTCCCGGGCGAGTTTGATCAAGCCGGCAAAGGCCTTACCGGTATATACGGGATCCAGGAAAAGGCCCTCATTGGCCGCCATCATGCGGATGGCGGCGTTGCCCTCCGGGGAGGGAATGGCATAGCCGGGGCCACACATATTCACCAGGTGCACATCCGACTCGGTGGGCACAAAGTCCAGCTCCAGCAGCTTGGCTGTTTCCTGCATAATACGTGTAGTGATTATCTCAAAGGGATCGCTGTCCACCATCAGGCCCACTACCTGGGTCTTCGGCATAAAAAGCTTAGCTCCCAGTGCCACGCCGGCGTGGGTACCGCCGCTGCCCTCGGCACAGCAGACGTAATCGAAATGCATACCTGTGTCGGCAATTTCCTTCATGCAGTTCACATAGCCCAAGGCGCCGATGGCATTGGAGCCGCCGCAGGGGATTTTATAATACTTCTTGCCGCTGGCTTGACCCACGCGATCCATCTCGGCGTAAATGTCGTCATAGCTGTCCGTGTCCATGAACCTGACGTCGGTATCCATGAGGTACTCCAGCAGCTGGTTGCCCTTGCGCTCGGTAACGCCGCGCTTTTTCAGAATCAGGATGGGCGTCATGCCCAGCTTTTTGGCGCAGGCTGCCGTCAGCATTGCGTGGTTGGATTGTGCGCCGCCGGTGGTGAACACGATCTCTGCGCCCTGTCGCTTGGCGTCTGCCAGCAGGAACTCCAGCTTGCGCACCTTATTGCCGCCCAAGCCGATACCGGTCAGATCATCGCGTTTGATCCACACATTGGTTCCCAGCAGACGACTAATATTCTCCAGCTTCTGAATGGGGGTGGGCAGCACCGCAAGGGGAATCCGGGGAAACTCCTGTAAACTCTTCATATTTATTCTCCTTTCATGGTATCAAAATATGTATGGATTCGGTCTGTCAGCGCAGACCGTACTCCTTCAGTCTTTCGTAAAACACGGACCGAGACAGATCCAGCTGCTTCATAGCTTTCTGCCGATCTCCTCCGCACTGAGCCAGTACCTGCTGGATAAAGCGCTTTTCCTCCTGTCGTAGGTGCTGCCGCAGAGTCAGTGGCGCAGACTCCGTTGGCAGGTGGATATGCTCCGGATAGATGATGTCCGAATCTGACAGCGCCGCCGCTCCCTCCAGCACGTTTTCCAGCTCTCGCAGATTGCCGGGCCAATCGTAGTTGATCAGCTTGCTGAAAGCCTCTCCGGACAGTGTTTTTTCAGATATATGATAGCGCTGGCAAATCTGCTCTGTCAGCTGGTTGGCCAGCAGATAGATGTCCTCTTTATGGTCACGCAGGGACGGCATCTCCACCGAAAAGGCTGAGAGCCGGTAATACAGGTCCTGGCGGAACCGACCGGAATCCACCTCGTCCCGCAGTTCCGGCCCGGCAATAAAGAGCAGCCGCACATCCACAGGCACCGGAGTAGAGGCGCCCACCGGCATGATCTCCCGCCGACGAATGGCATACAGCAGCTTGGCCTGTACATTCATAGGCAAGCCGCCCACTTCGTCCAACAGCAGCGTACCGCCGTCGGCCTCCAGGAAGGAACCGGGTACGCCGCCTTCTCTGCCGAACAGCTGCTCCTCCAGCAGACCCGGCGCCACGGCAGAGCAATCCGTTTGAAGAAAAGGGCCGCCCCTGGGCTGCACTTGCTGAATGCTCTTGGCCAACTTCGTCCGCCCTGTGCCCGTCTCGCCGATGATGAAAATATTACAATCCATCTGACTGAGCTTATAGGCCCGCCGCCGGACGGCGCGCATGGCGGCGGAGCTGCCGTAGGTCTGCAGGGAGCCTTCTTCCTCCGGCAGGCTGCGCTCGGAGGACTCCCGGTATTTCCGCTCCGCTGCGGCAATGGCTGTGTTGCGCTCCATAATCGTGGTGCGTATGTCCTCAATGTTGCGGAACTTGACGATGATCCCCGCGATCTCCTCCCCATCCCGAATGGGCAGGATGGAGGCCAGCAGGGCAAATCCGTTGATTTCATAGGCAACATCCGAGAAGCCGGGAGCCTGCCCGTCCAGCACCTGCCGCAGGTGCTCCTCGAAAAGCTCGCCCTCAAAAAAATCCTTGAAGTGGTAACCCACCACGCAGATCTCCTGATCCGGGCCCTTTGCAATATAGGTGCTGCCCCGCAGCAGACTACCAAGGCCTTCTTTTCGGGCGGAGTAGCCTTTTTCTTCCCAAAACTTCACCTGCCGGGTCCGGTGGTCCAAAATGACCGCCTGACAGATGGAAACAAAATAAGTAATGGAGTATACCTTCTCCCGCACCTCCACGGCAACCTGCTTGTCACCAATGTGTACGGAAATAGGAACGCCCTGAAAGGTTACATCCAGGTGCAGCCCCACGGACTCACCGCCCCGCAGATATTTGTACACAGGCTTGACGCCCGGCCCCTTGTATACGCCCACCGCCGCCAGAATGTCATTCGGCCGCAGGCGCGGATCCCGGATGCCAATCACCGCCAGGTCCTCCGGCGTCAGATTGCCGTCATCGGCGCCCATGGCGGTGGTGGCCAGAATCACCAGATCACCCGGCTCCAGCCGACCGGCTGAATGGGCGTACAGGCTGTGGTTAAATAGGCCAAAGCGTTCCTTGGCCTGCTGATTGATATGAGTTACAATCCCCTGTCGATCCATGGTGAACATGGCGTGGGAGGATGAGTCCATGACATTTTGCAGTATATCCATCCTGCATACCTCTTTTCACCCATTTCTGCGGTGTTCGTTCCTCTCTGCCCTGCTGTATTCGCAGTTTACACAATAATTTTACACGATTACCGCAACGTTTTCAATGGGTATAAAATCAAAGCCCGCCTGGGCGGGCCTTGATTTTATTGCTTTTGCTTACAGGTCACAGGCGCACAGATCCTCGAAGGTTTCCCGCCGAATGGCTACATAACTCTTGCCGCCGCTGAGCATTACGGTGGCGGGTCGCGGCAGGCGGTTATAGTTGGAGGCCATAGAGTAGTTGTACGCACCGGTGGTACACACTGCCACAGTGTCGCCGCGACCCACGGAGGCAGGCAGCATCACATGCTCCTGGATAATATCGCCGCTCTCGCAGCAGCGGCCCACCACAGAGGCCTCGAAGTCACACTTCTCATTCATTTTATTAGCCAGCAGGCAGGTATAGTTGGCTTTATACAGCGCATAGCGTGGATTATCCGGCATGCCGCCGTCAATGGAGACATAGTTTTTATAGCCGGGGATCTTCTTCACCGTGCCGCAGGTATACAGAGTCATGCCTGCCGCGCCCACGATGCTGCGGCCGGGCTCCATATGGATCTCAGGCATTTCAATGTTCAGCCGCTTGCAAGCCGCCTGGATGGCTGCTGCCACCTGACTCACCTTGGTGTCCACATCCAGGAAGGGATCACTCTCCACATAGCGGACGCCATAGCCGCCGCCCAGATCCAGCTGCTGCGCCATATAGCCGTGCTTTTCCTTCATAGCGGCAATGAACTCCAGCATAATGACGGCCGCACGCTCAAAAATATCCTCACCGAATACCTGGGAACCCACATGACAGTGGAAGCCCATCAGCTCCACATGGGGCTGCGCCAGCGTGAAGACGGTGATCTCCTCGGCCTGTCCCGTCTCGATGGCGGAGCCGAACTTGCTGTCCACCTTGCCGGTGGCGATGGCCTCGTAGGTGTGGGGATCAATGCCCGGCGTCAGGCGCAGCAGCACCTTCTGCTTGATGCCCCGGCGGCCGGCCTCGGCCTCAATGGCCTTGATCTCCTCCACATTGTCCGCTACAAAGTAGCCAATATGGTTATCCATACCGTACACAATATCCCTATCGGTCTTATTGTTGCTGTGGAAGTAGGCGTGGGACAGATCGTAGCCCGCCTGCAGGGCGGTGTAGATCTCGCCTGAGGATACCACATCGATGCCCATACCCTCCTCCCGCATGATCTCGTAGATGCGCTTGAAGGAGTTGGCCTTGCTGGCATACAGGGGGCGGCTGGTGGGGCCGAAGTGCTTCTTGAAGGCATTCTGATACACGCGGCACTGATGGCGGATATAGTCTTCATCCAGCAGATACAGCGGCGTGCCGTACTGCTTGGCCAGAGCCACGGTATCCTGCCCGGCAAAGTGGAGGTGGCCATTGGCTCCGATAGTAATATTCTCACAGATCATAGCGATATCCTTTCTTTCTCCCACTGATTCGATTCTAATGTATGTGTAAGGCTCACAGCGAGCCGGATATACAAATTTAAGGCTTTTGTTTGTATGTAAGGTGGATACTATCTTGTATGAATGTGTCAATGAAATTGGGCGCAGGGGCTGCGGCTCAACCACACCACAGCCCCCTGCCCATTCTTCCGAGAGCAGAGGAGGTACTGAAATAGATTACTCAGCCTTCTCGGCGACAGCAGCTTCCTTCTTCTTGGCCAGAGCCTTTTCCAGCCAATCCTTGCCGTCCGCAAAGCGGGAGACGATGTAGGTCACCACATAGTCGCCGGCAGAGTTGATCATGGTGGCGGGAGGATCGACCAGGTTGCCGATGGCCACCAGAATGGGGAATGCCAGTTCCATCTGATTGGGGAAGAAGATGGAGCAGATGATGTACTCGCCGATGTAGCCGCCGCCGGGCACGCCGGACATACCGACGGAGGACAGCACAGCCACCAGAACGATGGGAATCAGCTTGCCCCAGCTCATATCCTGACCGAATACGCCCCAAACAAAGGCGATCTTCAACACGCAGGAGAAGCAGGAGCCGTCCATGTGCATAGTAGCGCCCAGAGGCACGACCATCTCAGCCACGTCCTTGCTGACGCCGGTATCCTCAGCCTCTTCCAGGTTGGTGGGGATGGTAGCGACAGAGGAGCAGGTACCCAAGGAGACCACAGCGGGCTTAGTGATGTGCTTGAACATGGTCTTCACTCCGTGCTTGCCGCCGCCGAACCAGGCGAACAGCGGGAACGCAGTAAAGATGTAGACAAAGCACAGGGGATAGTACACAGCCATGGCACGCCCATAGGAGCCGGCGATCTGGGGACCGTAGTCAGCGACCAAGCCGGCGAAGATGGCGAAGAAGGCCACGGGAGCGTAGTAGGTGATGATCTTGATGAACTTCATCATGACATCGGTCATGCTGCTGAGCCACTTGGCGACCAGGGTCTCAGAGCCGCCCGCCATGTTGGTGGCGAAGCCGAACAGCACGGAGAACACGATCAGGGGCAGCATGGCCTTGCGGGTCAGCAGACCCACGAAGTCGCTGGCGGTGAAGAAGTTGACGATCATGTCGGAGATGGAGGCGTACTCGCCCATTTCCTCAGAGGGGATGTCGTTCCAGGGAACCAGTACCGGGGGGAAGATCTTCATCAGTGCGAACATGATGACAGCAGCGATGGCACCGGTGATGACGAAGGTCGCCACCGTGGTGCCCATGATCTTACCGGCACGCTTCATGCTCTTCATGTTGGCGATGGAGCCCGCAATGGACACGAACACCAGAGGCACCACCACGCAGAACATCATGTTGATGAACACCGTGCCGAAGGGCTTGAAGAATGCGACTACTTTCGCGGGAGCCAGCCAGCCGACGATGGCGCCCAGCACCATCGCGCCCAGCATGATGCCAAGGAAAATATAATTCTTGACTACAGCTTTCTTTTCCATTAGTTTTTACTCCTCCTAACTGATTTTGGTTGATTTGATTTGCTCTCTATGTAAAGCATATTGCTTACATACTTAATAAAGAAGGATCCAGAGCCTCGTCGGTGATCTCGCCCTTGCAGACAATATTGGTGGGGCCGGTGAGAAATAGATCGGTGACATGTCCGTTTCCGTCCCGCTCTACGTCAATATACAGGGTACCGCCGGTCATATCCACCCGGACGTTTTTTCCGGAGACCTTGCCCAGCAGCGTCAGCACAGTTACCACAGAGCCGGTACCGGTGCCGCAGGCATAGGTGAAGTCCTCCACCCCCCGCTCATAGGTGCGCTCATATACATGGTCCGGGCCGATGATCTCGTAAAAGTTCACGTTAGCGCCCTTGGGGAAATCCTTATAGAACCGCAGCTTACGACCCAACCGGAACAGTGTCTGCGTGTCGAAATTCTTCAGGTCCTTCATGGGCACTGCCGCATGTGGGATGCCGGGGTCTCCCAGCTCCACATAGGCGCAATCATAGGTCGCGCCGTCCACCTCCGCCTTGCCATCCAGACGCATGTTGCAGGGATCGTTGAGCCGCACACGGTACAGCCGGCGATCCACTCGCCAACCAGTGACCAGGCCCGCCGTGGTCTCCACCTTCTGCACCTCGCCGGCCAATCCGTTTTCATAGCCATATCGGCAGATGCAGCGGGCACCGTTGCCGCACATCTCCCCCATGGAGCCGTCGGAATTGAAAAACAGCATCTTGTAGTCGCCACCGTAGGTGGGCTTTTTCACCACCATGAATCCGTCGGCACCGATGGACATATGCCGCTCACAGACAGTGCGGATGATCTCCGGCCACTTCTCATCGGGTATAGCATCCTGTCGGTCATCCACCACAATAAAGTCGTTGCCGGCACCGTTCATTTTCCAAAACTCCATGGCGTAACGCCCTCCTTTTTGCTTGTAATTGCATTGTACATGTCCTCTATAAGCTTGTCAAATTTTTGTCATAGTCCTATTATTCGGATGCACAGTCCTAAAATCAGGACTATCGCGCATATTTTATGGCACTTTCCTACCAAGAGATAGTCTATACGCAGTGGCCGACATATGCAGGCCCCCGGCTTCCGCGTAAAGCAGATCCCGGGGGCCGCCATCCTATAATTATCTTTTCCCTTCTGCTGGCGCATTCCGTTTTATCGGACCCTTCCCTCCTGCCTCAGGATCCTCCTGTAAAGCCATAGAGCTGCCAACATAGAGACGCAATCCACAATGGGCTGCACCATGGTACAGCCGTACATGGGGAGTAATCCATTCAGCAGAAACAGCAGCGGGATATCCAGTACGCCCTTGCGCAGCACGGAGCAAATCAGGGATTCCTTCACTCGTCCCATAGCCTGAAACTGGGTGATCATGGGGTAGCACACGGCCATCATCGGCATAGCCAGCACCATGATTCGCAGAAAGGACGCTCCGTAGGCAACGGTGGCTGGTGTGTCAATAAATAGTCCCACCAGCACCGGCGCCAGCAGCTCATAAGTCAGCACACACGCCAGCGAAAAAACAACCGATACGCCGCAGCCCAGCTTAAATACCTGATGCCGCCGCTCCCGGTTGCCGGAAGCGTAGTTATAGGCCAGCAGCGGCAGTATACCGCCGGAAACGCCTATGGAAAAATACAGGGGCAGCATGTCCAGCTTCTTTACGATACCCAGCGCAGCCACTGCATCGGTGTCGTAGGCGGACATGAACTTCATCAGTGCCCCTACTGCCACCATGGTCAGCAAATACTGGGCACAGGAGGGAAAGCCGATTTTCACTATGCTGCCCATGTGCTTAGCGGTATACCGCATGCTGCCGGGCCGCAGCGATACCACAGAGCTGCGGCGCCTGTTAAAAATGCAGAAGAGCAGAAACAACATACCAATACCATTGGAGATGGCTGTAGCCAGCCCCGCCCCCTGGGCTCCCAATCCCAAAAACTGCGGCAGCACGAATAGTGGATCCAGGGCAATGTTGATAAGGCCGCCCAGAGATACGCCTGCCGACGCTATCCCCGCACTGCCCTCTGCGCGCAAGAGGTTTGCAAGCAAAATGTTGATGATGGCGCAGGGACCGCCCCAAATAACTACCCATTTGGCATAGTGGAACGCCAACGCATACGTCTCCGACGTAGCTCCGCACAGATGCAACAATGGAGATGCAAGCCAAGCGAATACAACGGAAAATAACACCGCCGCAAGCAGACACCACCAAAAGGAGATGGCCGCAATGCATCGGGCATCCGTGTCTTCATGCCGTCCCAAGGCCCGGGCCATGCAGCTGGCCCCACCTACGGCAAACAGATTGGCAATGGCCG
>OJAM01000680.1_pt1 | contig 14144 bp, 15 predicted proteins | sample 1589071 | NCBI WGS metagenome assembly OJAM01 (sample SAMN03283243) | human gut metagenome | biome: human-associated habitat; material: feces | host: Homo sapiens | place: Peru | collected 2012
GCCGAGCGAAAAGCCGAGAAGGAGCGCAAAGCACGTGAGGAAGCCGAACGCAAGATTCGCGAGGCGCGCGAAAAGGCGGAAGCCGAGCGCAAGGCTCGCGAAGAGGCAGAAATTGCACGCAAGGCTCGCGAGGAGGCAGAGCGCAAGGCGCGTGAGGAAGCCGAGCAAAAGGCTCGCGAAGAGGCTGCGCGCATAGCCCACGAGGTGGCGATACGCAAAGCACGCGAAGAGGCAGAAGCCAAAGTTTTGGCACAAGCCAAAGCCATGATCGAGGCCGAGCGCAAGGCTCGTGAAGCAGCCGAGGCCAAGGCAGCCGAAGCAGCGCGCAAGGCAGAGGCCGAGCGTGAGGCACGTGAGCAGGCCGAGCGCATAGCACGTGAAAAGGCCGAGGCCGAACGCGTAGCGCGTGAAGAAGCCGCACGCATAGCCCGCGAGAAGGCTGAAACAGAGCGCAAAGTCAAGGCCGAAGCCGAGCGTAGGGCACTTGAAGATGCAAAACGTAAAGTGCAAGAGGCCCGTATGGAAGCCGCACGCATAGCCCGCGAGAAGGCTGAAACTGAGCGCAAAGTCAAGGCCGAAGCCGAGCGTAGGGCACTTGAAGATGCAAAACGTAAAGTGCAAGAGGCCCGTGAAGAAGCCGCACGCATAGCCCGCGAGAAGGCTGAAACTGAGCGCAAAGCCAAGGCCGAAGCCGAGCGCAAAGCACTTGAAGATGCAAAACGTAAAGTGCAAGAGGCCCGTATGGAGGCCGAGCGCAAAGCCAAAGAAGAGACTGAGCGCAAAGCCAAAGCCGAAGCCGCACGTAAAGCCAGCGAGATGGATAATGGCAAGAAAAAGGGTGCAGTTGCTCCCACTCCACCAGCATTTCACCAAGATGCTGATGCCGTTACCACTTTGCCAGCAAATGAAACGATGCAGCAAGATGCCGAAACAGCCATCACCTCACCTGCTGAAGAAACGAATCAGCAAGATGCCGACACCGTTGTTATCCCACCTGCTGAAGAAACGAATCAGCAAGATGCCGAAACAGCCATCACCCCACCAGCACATGAAACGATGCAGCAAAATAGCGGAGTGAAAATCACTTACTCTGAGTCGGAAGACGTAAAGCCAAAGTCGAAAAAATGGGTATGGATTTCATTAATTGCAGTTGTTGTCGCAGGTATAGCAATTGGCATATATACAAGTCAATACTATTATGGGGAAGGGAAAGCCATGCCGCAAGACAGCATTGCTTTCGGCAGTACAGATAGCGTTGCATTGCGTCCCACTTCAGTAGAGAATGAGGAAATTGTGCTCAACAAAGGGCACGAGACCAAGCGCCGATTTGTCTATTCTGGAGAGGTGGACGAAGAAGGTTTGCCCGATGGTGTAGGCAAAGCTTATTACCACGCCACTGCTTCGTGCGACAGTTGCGTGTTTGAAGGCACATTTGTGCATGGTATCACCAGCGAAGGCGAAATGAGATTCACCAATGGCAACTCCTTTAAGGGCACTTTCACCGAAGAAGGATATTACAAACAGGGCACATGGGTAGAAAAAGATGGCTATTACTTTGAGGGCACTTTCAAAGAAGGCGTCACCTACAACGGCTCATGGTTCACCCCAAAAGGTAAAAAATACAGCAAAGTGGTTAACGGCAAAAGTGTATAAAAAAACCGGATGATATAGGTTTAGAAAAATAAAGGGTATATGATGAAAAGGGTTTTTACTGTTGTGATGATTGCGCTACTGTCGTGCACCGTGTCGTGCGCACAGGGAAGTGGCTCGCAGCGTCAATCCCCATCCTCATCCTCATCCCCATCCCACCGCCATGGTGGTGGTGGCAAGGTTAAGCACCCCAAAGTCGATGACGGAACATACAAGCCCAAAGTTTTGCAGTTTGAGGTTGAGGGCGTTCCGTTTGAAATGGTGGAAGTGCGAGGCGGCACATTCACTATGGGTGCTTCTTCTGCATCTGAATCGTGGGGTGATGACCGCCCCACACACAAAGTGACTGTGGATGACTACTATATAGCCAAAACCACTGTCACCCAAGGATTTTGGAAAGCGATAATGGGTACCACACTAACTGATTTTGCCTCACAATTGGGTGTCTGCACTTATGGTGTGGGCGATGACTATCCAATGTATTTTATCTCTTGGGACGATTGTGAGGAGTTTATTGGCAAACTCAATGAAATCACGCAAATGAATTTCCGCCTGCCCACCGAGGCAGAATGGGAATTTGCCTGCCGAGGTGGTAAAAATAGCAAAAAATACAAGTACAGCGGAAGCAATGACATTGATGAAGTGGCATGGTATAGCGACAATAGCAACGCATCCACACAACCCGTAGCAACAAAAGCGCCCAACGAATTAGGCATCTACGATATGAGTGGCAATGTGTGGGAATGGTGCTCCGATTGGTATGGATTTTATAGCCGTGATTCACAAGACAACCCTACCGGGCCAGCAAGTGGCGACGATCGGGTGATGCGCGGCGGAGGTTTTAGTTCTTATGCCGATGAAACCTTGCTGCACACTCGCAATTACGGCAATCCTGCAAAGTGCTACAACAACTTCGGCTTCCGCCTTGCTCTCACCTATTCGGGGAAGCGTCCAAAGCGTTGATGTGAAGATGCGGTGTATAACTTTTTAAAATCAGAAGTGATGAAAATGGGAATAAATATGAAACGGATTTTTACCTCGGTGCTGATAGCATTGCTGTCGTGCACCATAGCGTGTGCGCAGGGAAGCGGTTCGAAACGCCCACGCCATGGCGGTCGCAGTGGTCATGTTGGCAAAGGGAAAAAAGGAGCCTCTAACGGAAAATCGAAATACACGCCTGAAATTCTGCGATTTGTGGTTGAGGGTGTGTCGTTTGAGATGGTGGAAGTGCGAGGCGGCACATTCCGCATGGGTGCCACCTCAGAGCAAGACAGTGACGCGCTTGACTGGGAGAAACCTGTTCACAGTGTGACATTGAGTGGATACTTCATCGGAAAAACAGAGGTGACGCAAGCGTTGTGGAAGGCGGTGATGGGTAGCAATCCGAGCTGGTTCAATGGCGAAGATTTGCCAGTGGAGTTTTTTTCTTGGAACGACTGTCAAGAGTTTATCCGAAAGTTGAACTCCTTGACAGGTCAGAACTTCCGACTCCCCACCGAGGCAGAATGGGAGTTCGCTTGCCGTGGTGGCAACAATAGCCGTGGCTATAAATACAGCGGTAGCAATTACATTGACAATGTGGCTTGGTACAGGGATAAATCTGGGGATAAAACTCACCCTGTGGCTACGAAGTTGCCCAACGAATTAGGCATTTACGATATGAGCGGCAATGTGTGGGAATGGTGCAGCGACTGGTATGGAGGTTACACCAGTGGCGCACAGACCAATTCTAAAGGTCCTTACGATGGATCGCACCGTGTCATTCGTGGTGGCGGTTGGGTTAGCGATGCGGGGCTCTGTCGTTCTTCTTACCGCTACTACTTCAGTCCTGGCGGTCAAGGCGGTTTCCTCGGGCTTCGCCTTGCGCTTTGAGGTTGCTTTTAGCGACGGAACTTGATTTGGAAGAAATCCTGCTATATTTTTTTTGAAATAAAAATGTTATTAATGAAAATGGAAATAAATATGAAACGGTTGTTTACCGTGGTGCTGATTGCATTGCTGTCGTGCACCATAGCGTGCGCACAAGGAAGCCACTCGCAGCTACAAGGTCACGAACCAGGCCACAAACCTAAACCCCCAACTGAGGCTGCTGGTTATGATGTAGTGTTCAATTGCAATGTGCCGTTGGCTATGCTGTCGATTGATGGTATACCAAATGGAACCGCGAGTGGAACACGCTTTTTAAAGACAGGCAAACACAATATTGAAGTGACGTTAGATGGTTATGTGGACTATTCGCGCACGTTTGTTGTGAACTCATCGTCACGCAGGGTGAACATCACCTTAGAGAGGGCTTTTTATACGCCGAATGTGAAGACGTTTTATGTCAATGGTGTGTCGTTTGAGATGGTGGAAGTGCGAAACGGCACATTATTTCGTGAGGGCTACGCTTCTGCAGATAGTGATAAAATTTCTGTTTACGGTGTAACCTTGAGTGGATATTACATCGGCAAAACCGAGGTGACGCAAGCGTTGTGGAAGGCTGTGATGGGCAGTAATCCGAGTTATTTTAAAGGCGACAATCTGCCGGTGGAGTGTGTTTCGTGGAACGACTGCCAAGAGTTTGTCCGTGAGTTGAACGCCCTGACTGGTCTGAACTTCCGACTCCCCACAGAGGTGGAATGGGAGTTCGCCTGCCGTGGAGGCAACAATAGCCGTGGCTATAGATTCAGTGGCAGCGATAATTTTGAAGAAGTGACTTGGTATGGGGGCAACTCAGGTCAACGAACTCACCCTGTGGGCACAAAGTTGCCCAACGAATTAGGCATCTACGATATGAGCGGTAATGTAAAAGAATGGTGCAACGATTGGTTTACCGACTATAAAGATGGTTCTATTAGGGTCTTTCGCGGTAGCGAGAGGCGCTTCGATTGGTGCTATGAAAACAGGCAGTGCACAAACAGGACACCGACGGATCGTACCGCCATCTTTGGTTTGCGTCTTGCCCTTTAAGTTTATTTTGAAGTCGACAAGTCAACAGGTCAATAAGACAACAAGACAATGTGTCAACGAGAAAGGGTGGCGACGAATCTTTGAATCAATGAATTTTTCAGGATGAGTGGCTTCTTTTCATGGGTTTGGTACTTTATGGCGCGTGGTTGGTACTTTATGGGTTGCGAGGGGTTTGTGGTTTAAAATTAAGTGTTTACCTTTGCAATGTGAATAATTAACAACAATAAAAACTAATAACAAAAAATATTTCTATTATGGATAACGATGCAACTAAGATTTTCAACGAGAATGAGAATCAAAACGAGAATGTAGGTCAAAATCCGACTCAGAATGAAAACGGAGCCCAGACTCAGAACGAACCTCAGCAAGAGCAAAAAGAAGTGCCTCCCGCATATCCACGGAAACAGAAAAGCACAAATAAAGGTGCCCGCGCGGCTGGCATAGCAGCAGGTGCAGCATTGGGTGTGGGTGCAGCAGTGGCTGGCAAGTATGCTTACGATGCCTATACCGACAATTCAGAAGAGGAAGCACCCGCGCAAGAAGAGACCGCTAAAGAAGAAGTAGAACCAGAAAAAATAGCAACCGATGAGTTGGAGGTGAGCATAAAGTCGAGCCAACCAGTTTACGCATCAGTGTCGCATCATGGCACACATGTTGAAACTCCCCCCTACGACGAAACCGATGTGAAGGTGGTGGGTATGCCTGCCGATTCGAGTATTGTGAACTCTGGCGACGGAAACAACATCTCGGTTGTCAACAACAATGTCACTGTCATTAATGTGCAGTCCGACGACGCTCTCAATGATGCCTCCGACGTAAAGGTGGTGGGTGTGCCTGCCAGCACGGATGTGCTGAACGCTGGCGATGGAAACACCATCACAAACGAGAACAACAACTTCACCTTCGTGAATGTGGAATCAAGCGACACAGTTCACGATCCGCTTACTCAAGATGCTTCTGTATTAAACGTTGAACAATCGATAGAGGAAACCATCGTGGAAGAAGTGCAAACCACGGAAACTACACCTGCCGGTTACTCACAAGAGGCTCTTCACCAAGCCTTCTACACACCAGAGGATAGTGGCGACGCGGCCGACGCGTTCGACACCGACATTGCTTGCGCCGACAACTACGGATGCGACGAACCTGCTCCAGAAGACTATATGGACTGTTCGTCCGACGACGGCTTCGACGATTGTATGCCCGACGCAGATGCTGGCTTAACTGATATTTAAACACTAAAAACGGAAAAACGATAAAAATGGGATTACTAACGGTAGTATGTCCGAATTGCCGCTCGCGCCTATCGATTGAGGGTGCTCCCGGCATTCAAGACAAAATGCTCACTTGCCCCATCTGTAAATTTAAAGCGAAAGTGAGCCTATACCAGATAGGCCAAGCGGGCAAAGGCGGTCAGGGCGCTGACGACTGCAGCACCCAGATGGGGCCATCGCAACAGATGGTGAACACCGACCCCGGACAAATGAGAGTGATGCAAACAGGGCAAATCTGTGAACTCCGTGTGGGCTCGCAGGTGCTGGGCCGACTCGCAAAAACCGGCACCGCCGATATGCAAATAGGAAGCGACAAATATAACGATGAGTATATGAGCCGCCGACATGTGCAAATCGACGTGGTGAGGACGATGTATGGCCTTGAGCATCATCTGGTGGAAATTGGATCGAAAAACATTATCCAACTTAATGGAAAAAACATTATGCGTGGCGATGTGATTATCCTGAAATTTGGAGACCGACTCACATTGGGAGAAACTGAAGTGATATTTGAAGCAACTGATAACGACGCAACAAGAATTGTATGAAAATAACGATTAAACAACCCCTTAGTTTTTCAGAAATTGGACTCAAGGACAACCAAGAAGACTTTCTGTGGCCTTTGCCCAATGCTGTGACCGTGGACGACCGCGTGTTTTTGATGTGTGATGGCATGGGTGGCCATGACAATGGTGAATTAGCGAGCAAAACAGCCGCCACCGCCCTCGGTAAATATCTCACCTCACATCCCTCTCCCGATGGTATCGTCACGAAGGCGATGTTTGAGCAAGCCCTTGCCTATGGCTACGATGAACTCGACAAGGTGGACAATGGTGCTGTGAAGAAAATGGGCACCACCATGACGTGCCTCGTGCTGCACCGTGGCGGCGCGCTGGTGGCGCATATCGGCGATAGCCGTGTGTATCACATTCGACCATCGCTTGCCGATGAGCATGGACGCTCAGGCATTATATACCAATCTGCCGACCACTCGCTGGTGAACGATTTGCTGCGATCGGGTGAAATCACCGAGGAGGAGGCTGCCGATTTTCCACAGAAGAATGTGATTACGCGCGCCATGCAGCCACATTTGGAGCGTAGATACAAAGCCGACATCCTCAATATCGACGATGTGCAGGCAGGCGACTACTTCTTCCTGTGCTGCGACGGTGTGCTCGAGCAACTCACCAACGACACTCTCGGCAACATACTGAAAAACCAGACTTTGGACGACAACGCGAAAATCAACGCCATCAAGAAGGTGTGTGATGGCAAAACACACGATAATTACACTTGCTGGCTCATTCCTGTGCTTGATGTGCAGAAAGAGGAGACCGACGTGGCTCAAGACGACGAGGAACAGGTGGCGGTGACCGTGGAACAAGCCCCCCATGAGACTCCAAATGATGCCGAAACCAAGGTTAACGCCGAAACCGAACGCTTGGCACGCAAAGAGGCAGAACTCAAAGCGCGCGAAGAGGCACTGAAGCGACGCGAGGAAACCGCACGCAAAGATGCCAAACTCAAAGCGCAGCAGGAGGCCATGAGGCAACGCGAAGCCGCACAAAAGGCAAGAGCAATGGCGGCTGCCGCACAAAAGGCTGGCGGACAACGACAATCGTCAGGTGTTCCGCCTATACCCCCAAAACAAATTGCCCAACAAGAGCGTGCTGAAGAAAAAAAGAAAATGGTGAAATTTGCATTGTTGTCGTTTGCTGTGTTTGCCGTTATAGTAGGTGCTTTTATGTTCTTTGGCTCATCCGAAGAAAAGCCGAAATCTGAAGAGGTTTCAAAAGTAGGAAATTCGGGGAATAATGATACAAATCATTTTAATTTCAAATCCAACCATTTTTTGAATAGTAGCAAAAAGAGTGCACCACCAATCCGAGTAACGAAAAAAGATACCGCAAAAACAACACCAAAAGTGACAACGCCTACACCGCCACCTACATCGTCACTCCAAACGGGCACTGGCAATAATGGTGGTGATCCTAGCAAAAATGGAACTGGCGAGCCGGGCAAGGCACATGAGGGTGTCAATGACAACCATGCCAGCGAAGATGCAGAACATGAAGCACCTGAAACATCTTCAAGCGATGATGAAATAGACTATAAAGATATATAAGTATATATTTTAATTACAACAACGGTTATATGGATTAAATATGAACGACAACAAGGAAATTAGTGTCTTGTATTTCAATACACGCGATGAGTTGATTCGGGTGGATTTGAGAAAGGTGGGCTTTTTTAAAGCCGACCGCAACTACACCGACGTGTACTTTCTGAACAACCATCGTGTGACACTTCCCACCAATTTGATGTCGATTGAAAAGATGCTTGACGACGACCGCATGAGAGGAAGAACCATTCCTTTCGTGCGCATTGGGCGGAGTGTGATAGTGAACTTGTCGCACATCATACACATCAATGTGCCTAAGCAGGAATTGGTGCTTAGTGATATGACCTCGCCTTGCATACTAAAGGTGGAGGTAAACAAAGAAGCATTACGAAAACTAAAAGATTTATATATAGCAAATAAGAACAAATGACTATAATAGTAGGACGTGGCAGAAGCAAAGCCACGCAAAGAATTGAAATTACCGACCCCACTGTGAGCCGTGAGCATTGCTGGCTCACCGACAATGGCGACGGTACCTATACCCTGCTGAATAAAAGTCAGCAGGGTACTGTGGTGAATGGGAATAGGGTGATGAAAACGATAGTCACGCCAAACACATATATCACGCTCAGTGGCACCACCACCTTGAAAGTGGCAGACTTGCTACCGTTGGCGGCACCATCTCCCGCCCCACGGCAAGCACCATCATTTGCCCCTCGCCAGGCGCCATCATCACCACCACGCCCAGTGCAAAAACCATCCACCTCTACCTATTCAATAGCACACCTTGAAGCAGTGTGGGATGATTACCACGAAACGCTATTAGACATTCAACGCCGACAGCGAACCACCACTTTGTTGCGCAGTGCCTCGCCAATGTTCACATTAGGCAGTGGCGCTTTAGCCGGGATAGCGCATGGAATGGGCAATAATGACGTTGTTGTGATTACAGCGATACTCGCTGGTATAGGCTTTATTTTGATGTTTTTTAGTTTCTTTAAAGGTTTGAGCGACAATAGTATAGATGAAAAAGAAGAGGCTACAGAATTGTTCAATAGTTATTATGTTTGCCCCAATCCAAAGTGCCATCACTTTATGGGCAATCAGGCCTATCAAATAGTGAGCCAACACAAAAACTGCCCGTGGTGTAAATGCAAATTCACCACTTCCAAGTAAAAATCTCCATTTCGCTTCCACGCGAAATTGGGTGATTAGGGAAAGTCAAAACTAATTCGTGAAATTTGTGCTAATTTGTGGCTGGTTTTTAACCACGAATTGCACAAATCCCACGAATTATTTTTATTACCGCCTAACCCCTCATATTGGTTCAGTGGATAAATACCGGTGGATGGATTATGCATTGTTGCCGAATTGTGAATGGAATCAAAAACAAAAACATAAAAAATAGCCTTGGAGCAATGTGGAATGCTTCGCATTTGGCGGTGCGACTGTGCGCTTTGCGTCATTGGAAACGAGTTTCCATGCCGCCAACCACACATTCCCTCCGACACCCTCTCACGAGGGCTATCCACATTGCCCCAAGGATAAAAACCGCTCGCCGTTGCACGGCGAAAAACCCCTGATGATAACATAATTTCTTGGTAAAAAACCGCATCAAACCTCCCAAAACAATTTTGCATGGTTGGGATGCGACACTTCGCATCTGTGTCAAATGGTTGATATTCAATATGGTATTACAATTATGGGCGGACGTGAAGTATCACGTCCCTACCGGGTTGGTTTTTCGCCGAAGGCGAGCGGTTTTTATCCTTTTGGCGATGCCGCCGCCCTCTCTGGGTAGGGCGGCGTTGGTGATGTGGTGTGGCTGATTCAAGCCTCAGCCTCAAACCACAAACCAAAACCGTCCCTTTGGTTTGCAAAAAAAATATCTTTGACTGCCATAATTTGTCAGCCACATTTACTAACTTTGCAAAACAATCTTGATTAGCATGAGAATACTCCATTTATCAGACACCCACAATTGTCATCGTCGGCTAAAGGCATTGCCTGAGGCTGATGTGGTGGTACATTCCGGTGATTTCTGCATGGTCGGAAATGAGGCGGAAGCGATAGACTTTCTGAACTGGTTCTGCGACTTGCCATATCGTCAAAAAATATTCATATGTGGCAATCACGATGAATGTCTTTATGGTGCCGATGTCGACGGGTTGGATGAGAATGTGCATTATCTTTGCAACTCCGGAATCGAGATTGATGGTATCCTGTTCTATGGTGTGCCAATGTTCATGAGCGATTGTATTACTGAACGTCAAAGTCGCAACTACGATAGAATCCCCGATAAAACTGATGTGCTGATTACGCACTCTCCGGCCTATGGTATCCTTGACTATGATGATGAAATAAACTACGGTTCGCGCGAAATTTTATCAAAGATAGAAACTCTCCACCCCAAAGCTCATCTTTTCGGGCATATCCATCGCCAGCATGGTATCTTGCGCCAAGGTGACGTAGTATTCTCCAATGGCGCAATCATGAACGAAGATTATTCAAAACTAAATACCCCCAATTTAATTGAAATATAATTATGTCAATACCTTCGCTTAAACGCCTTTTATGGGTAATGAACGAGATTCTCGCTGCATCATCCTTCGGTATAACCCGCAACGAGATAAGCGACAAATGGGCTAATTCAATAAAGAACGATCAGAACGAAACAGAAATTTCGGAGCGAACTTTCCATCGTATCAAAAATGATTTGATGGAACTGTTCGAGTGTGAGATTATCTGCAATCCTACTACCAAGAGATACTCGGTACAGATTCCGGATGATTTCGGTTCAGATGAGCAGCTTACATTGCTCGGCATACTTCTGATGAAGGAAAAGAAGTCACGAAAAGATACAACTATCAATGAAATTCTACAAATGCTCACCGTAGGTAATGACATTCCTAATGATGATATGCGCGCAGCCCGCGACCTTTCATCAGCTTTAAGCCGATTGCCTCAACTGTACTCATCTCAATTCCTTGAACTTGCCAATCGCGGAGGAATCAATGGAGCAAATCAATCGGAAAAAGATGAATACTATTGCAACTATGTGTGCGTATGGAATGACAAGGATTTCAAGAACACGCGCCTGTGGTTGTCAATCGGATTTTATGAAAACGAAGTGGATTTCTATGTAGTAACTGATGAAGATAATCCTGAGGAACGTCAACGCAATGCATTTGACATCGGTCTTAAAGATGGAGTCCGCTATCGCGGTGGCTACTATTGGCACAAGCCTTCCGACAATAATTTGTTCTCATTGAGTTTCGACAACAAACCGAATATGGAAGAGGTGAGGAAAAGAGCCGAAATACTTCTATCCAGAATAAAAAAATTGACTCCAAGAGGTAAAAAGATTGAGCACTGACAAAATTTGGCAGCGAATAGCCATAATTTTGTGCTGTAAAACATATCAAGCACCTGCGATATAGCATTGCCGTTCAGAAATCTTTTTGTAATTTTGCAATCAAACATCAAAATTTGATTACAAAACAGACAGACTAAAACGACATACGATATTGCATAACTTGCAATGACCGCCATCCGATTCGGTTAAATCTGGTAAATCTAACGAGGAATCAGCAGATGGAAGTCAGTGGTAAGCCGTGTATCCTCCATGCGAGGGCGCAGGCTGCTTTTGCTTCAATCTTGATTCCGGGCTTACCAGAGCCTTACCGAAAGAGCGAACCAAAAGAGTGTTGTGTCCTCTTTTTTTGATGCAACCGGGAAAGCCGATGCCCGAATGAAGTAAGCACCTTTAGATATTAGAGAGTATGGCTATCTATGAAGTTAGCGCAAAGCGCAAATTCAACAGCGGGGTCGTGAAATTCGAACCTGGCATGTCAATCCGTATCCACACAGATATGGTCTCATCATCAATCTGGACTCAAGCCCGCTATCGCCGAGCTATGGCTGAGGCTTTTGTTTCCCAATACGGACTATCCTGTCCCGTAGAGAAGTTCGAACAGCAAATCAACAACGTAAACTTTGACTACATACTAATCTCGAAATAAATGTATACTTACGACAAGAATCAGGAAATCCTTGAAAAATGGACAACCCGAGCAGCTGAAATGGGTGATGGTGATATTTATCAAGATGGTGTTTACTACAAAGGAGATCGCTATCCCATAGACAATGGAAAATTGGAAAGAGATTGCGGTGGAGAAGATAAGCAATGGAATAAGGCATGTCGCCGAATTCTGTTTATATCAAAAGACCCCAAAAAATCAGGAAACCCATATGATATGCGTTGTTGCGAACTTACCCACAATGCTGATGGTTCATTAGCTTTCGGCGGGAGATTTGTTAAGAATATGCTTCGCATTACAGCCGGACTTGCAACTATTTCCGCCGAGGGTTATTTGCCTTGGGACAAAGTAAACGATGTCACATTCTGCGATAAGGTGTGGAATGAAACAGCAGTTGCACGAATCAATTTGAAGAAAAACGACGGAGGTGCAAGCATTGATACCGCCGTCCTGGCATCCTTCGCAGAGAAGTATAAAGATTTAATTGTCAGTCAAATCAAACTGCACGATGCTAACATCATAGTTTGTTGTGGCGGGAGCAGTTACATCAAAAATTTTGTTGTCGACAACATTTACAATGATGCCGAAAAGCTCAACAACTGGATATACTATTCTCAATCAAAGAATGTTTGGATTATAGACTCTTACCATATGAATCCTCGCAGCGCTACAACTGATGAGGCTCTGTACAACGACATTATGTCTAATTTTAATGAGGCTCTGAAAGTCAAGAATATTTCAACCCCTGAAAGATGAAAAACATAGTACTCGCTATCGGCAACGGAGGATGCAACATTGCCGATAGCATTCGCAAACAATACGATAATTTCGTGATGCAAATAACATCGACCCGGTGACGAAATTGGTCAAACGCGCCTTATATTAGATGGAAGGTGCCCCGGAAGGGGTCTTGTAGGTTCGAGTCCTGCCCGGGTCGCAAATGATTTTTCCTTGCTAATCAATTATAACAATGCTTGGATGTGACTTAGAAATGATGCGCAAACGCTATGACTTTCTATCTGAACTTGTCAAAGAATACGAGTCGGTGGATGCATTCTTTGCTGATAAGAAGGAGTGGTTTGATATTGTCGGAATCGAATTGACAAAAGCAGAGAAATTTTTGGGCGTCTATTTCGAACTCGGCAATGGTCAGTATCAGTGTTTTTCAATCGCCCAAGAGTCAGACCAAACAATGCATGTAAGTCCATTAGTTGAGTTTCAAAATTGGAGTTGTGATAATGCGGAAATAAATATTTTAACAAAAGAATACGTTTAATCAACCAAAATATAATGGACAATACAACTATTTGGAACGGTCATACTGTATATGGCGATGCGAAAGAAATAGACGCAGTCATTGCCTCAGACGGATTAATCAGTATTGAAAAACCTGATGTCATGTCGTTATTCTCCGATGATGGAGCTGTTTATGTTTATACCGCCAAGGGTTCAACCCTACATGAGGCGATTGACAAAATTCGCAACTCTATTTGTACCAAAGATGTTGGATTAACCAAACTCCTCATTCAGGTATGGGCCGGAAAGAGTTTTAAGATGTCAAATCTCACCCCCATCACAGAATTGCTGAACAATTCCAACTCAGACATAGAATTGACATGGGGTGTGTGCATAGAGGATAATTGCTCCAATGAGGTCAAAGTGACAATCCTGGCGTCATAAAAAATAAGAATATATCATAAAAAGACGTGGGCTGTCAGCATTTGGCAGCCCACGTTGCTAATTTTGCAGAGTGAACAGAACCATAATTTGTGGAAACTCAAATAATTCGTCATAAACAAGATGAAGTCAATACAATCATATAAATCGATTGATGAATTACAGGAACAAGCAAAAATCTGGATGCTGAGTCCGTGCAGAGTCTTGAACGATATTGATGATATTGAGGTTATTAACTTCTATGTTGCATCCTCCATTCTAATAAATCAAAGATTGAGAGAGTTAGCAAATTTAATGGGCATTGAAGGATTTACTGAATCAGAAATCGTTTGTTTCTCGCCACATTCTTTACTATTGCTGTCCGGTAAAACTTAACCGAGCATAATAACCCTGTCCGAAGCCCTGTGAAATAAGGCTTCGGACTTCTTT
>OJAM01000682.1_pt1 | contig 14098 bp, 19 predicted proteins | sample 1589071 | NCBI WGS metagenome assembly OJAM01 (sample SAMN03283243) | human gut metagenome | biome: human-associated habitat; material: feces | host: Homo sapiens | place: Peru | collected 2012
ACCTCCTGAACGGGCGGTGGCGACCAGTCGCATCTACCTGTTCCGAAAAAACACGGTGCGCCTGGGCTGGGGGAACTCTGCCCAGAAACGGCCTCGCGGCGGGCAGAACCGACGTCCCGGACGGCGCGGGAGGCGGTCTTGGGAACAACTAAATGCACATTCGGAACAACTCAATGCGACCATGTGCCGTCAAGGCACAGTTTTAGTCGCATTTACTCTGACAAGTCACCCTCGACATTGAAACCAAACTTCGGTCGGTGCAAAACATCCCTGTATTCAGAAATGATCTCGTCGTTCACAAGTGCTGTTACCGTCCCGGAGAGCAACGCCCTGTACACCCGTGCCGGAGGGGAATCTGAGTTTCTCGTCCAGTATGCAGAGACGAGAACATTTGTGTCTATGACCGCCTTGACGTTCATCTTGCACCAGCCATCGCGAGTTCTTTTGCCTGTCGCTCACGTCTCTCTTTGCGGGCGGCGGCAATTTCGGCATCAATCTCTTCCATCGTCATTTCAGGAACGCCGCGAGATTGCACTTCTGCACGGATGCTCTCAAATGCCTTAAGTGCCTCTTCGCTTGTAACGCGCTTCTTCATTGGTGAGGCGGATACGGGATAGTCGTAAATCTCGAAAGGAATCCTACGACTCCTCAAAGCGGCCTTTGCGAACACGACAAACGCCGTGGACATCGTCATCCCGATGTTCTCGCAGAACTGGCTGAAGTCCCGCTTGAGACCCTCATCCATTCTTATGCTAAATGCTGTCTGTGCCATTTTACACTTCTCCTGTCAATCAAAACGCACACATTGTATCGTATTGAGCCGTCACAGTCAAGGTGGTGCCGCGAAAATCACTGGGGAACCTCCGTTCCTTATTCCCCGTTCTCTCCCTGCGCGACTGTAGGTTTCAGCGACGGGATCGCATCGAGTAACACCGTCGGCTACCAAAATAAGACCGTCACGATCAACAATCGTTCCATGCGCTCGGCGGCAACCTTTCTCAAAATTGGGGAAAACCCGACTGCGATTAAACTCTCCGACATCAAACAGACAGCAGGAGACCCTGGCGACCTCACGCTTTGTACCTACAACGACAACGTGACACGCCTTGCACAGTACATTTACGTATCTGCGGAGGTTGCAGCGGAAGCAGAGATTGAACCCGGCTGGTACATTCTTGATGGTGATGGCAACCCCGATGTCGAGGCTGGCGTTAAGGATGTAGATCTGCCATACGGTCAAGGTTGTGTTATCAACTCGGCGAGCAGCACCGCTGAATATACTTCTGCAGGAGAGGTTGATTCAATCAAGCGTGAGTTTTCAGTAACAATCAACGCTCGTAAAATGATGGGGAACGTTCTCCCCCGCGACATTCGACTCAGCGAGTTGAAACAGACGGTCGGGGAACCCGGTGACCTTACCCTCTGCACATACGATGACAACGTGACTCGTACTGCACAGTACATTTACGTGTCTGCGGATGCAGCGGCAGAAGCGGAGATTGATGCTGGTTGGTACATACTTGATGGCGACGGTAATCCTGATGTTGAGGCAGGTGTTAAAGACTTCACAATTCCGTCGGGGCAGGGATTCGTTGTGAACTCCGCGAACAGCAGCGCGGTACTCCAGTTCCCGAAGGCGATCAACGATTAAGGATTTGAACTGTCGAGCACGGTGTTTGACGGCTCAATAACAAACAAAGGAAGATGAAAATGAAGAAACTCATGTTTATGCTGGCGGCTGTCGCGATAGCGGCATCTGTCCATGCCGCATCGGTCACATGGTCAACCGTGGCCATGTACAATGCGGAAGGTGCAAAGGTCAAAGCAACGGCTACGATGTATGTTTACCTCATGGATGAGGCCACATACGATGGCTTAACCGATGTTTGGGCGACATATGGGGATGATGTCAAAGCGGGTGGTACAACTGCCGCAAATGTCGGTGGCACCAAGTCTGCAAGCCCCACCAGTAAGGCATCTGTCAGCGCACCCAAGGATACGGCTGTCGCCAATACAACCTATTACGCTGCGATTATCGCGACGTATGGTACGGGAGATGACATGAAGTATTATACAGAGAAAGTCTCCGTCACTACCGGTGATGACGGTAACGCCACATTCAATATTGGAGGTGGCAAACTTGACTCTGCTACTGCCGCTGCGAGCAATTGGCAGACTGCTGCAGTGCCAGAACCTACGAGCGGATTTCTCATGTTGATCGGCATGGCCGGTCTTGCGCTCCACCGTAAACGTGCCTAATGCGTGAGGGTCACGCTTGTCGTGACCGCCTAACGCAAAGAAGCCGTCCTCTCACGAGGGCGGCTTCTTTGTCTTTATGCGGTCGCAGAGGACTGCGGCCCTCCCGAATTATGCACGACGACGGCGCAGGGCAAGGCCCGCAAGGCCGACGAGCATCAACAGACCGGAGGTCGGCTCCGGCACAGCGGCGGTCTGCCACGCGGTGGCAGCAGCTGCAGCGGTGTCAAGCTTGCCACCACCCATAGTAAACGCACCCTCACCATCTTCACCCGTTGTAACCGACGCTTTCTCGGCATAGTACTTCATATTATCGCCCGTGCCATAGGTCGCAATGATTGCGGCATAGTAGGTCGTGTTAGGTGACGTAGTCTCCGGGGCATAAATGTTGCTGGCTTTATGCGTGAACTTACCGGTCGTCTTCGAGGCAGCGGCACCCGTACCACCCGCCACGACATCGGCACCGTAAGTGCCCCAGATGTCGGTGAGTTTACCGTAGGCATCTGCGCTGTCGAGAAGGTACACATACACAGTACCCTTATCGGCAATCTTCGAGCCTTCAGCATTGTACATAGCCACGGTTGACCACGAAACACTTGCCGCCTGAACAGCCGCCGCCATCGCAACCGCCGCCAAGGCAATCATCATTTTCTTCATTTTTCTTTTTCCTTTTTTGTTGTGAAACCATCGAACACCATGCTCGACAGTTCAAATGGTTATTCTTCAACGATGGCCTTCGGGAACTGAAGAACGGCATTGCTACTGGAAGAAACAATTACAAAACCCTGCCCCGACGGAAGCGGGACGTCCTGCGGTCCAGCTTCAAAATCGGGATCGCCGTTCTTGTCGAGGATATACCACCCCTCGGGCAGTTCGCCACCCGTCGCTTCAGTCGAGAAGAACTGGTAACTCGCGGTACGCGTCACGTTCTCATTGTAGGTACAGAACGTCAGGTCGCCAGGGTCGCCAACGGTCTGCTTAATTTCGCTCAACTGAACCGTACGCGGAAGGACGTTACCCATCATCTTGCGCGTATTGATGGTAACCTTGAACTCGCGCTTGATCGAATCGACCTCACCAGCAGACGTGTACTCCGCCTTGCTGCTCGACGAAACAATCACACACCCCTGACCATACGGGAGATCTGTGTCCTGCGGCCCAGCTTCAAAATCGGGATCGCCGTTCTTGTCAAGAATATACCACCCTTCAGGGAGTTCGCCACCCGTTGCTTCAGTCGAGAAGAACTGGTAGCTTGCTGTGCGCGTCACATTGTCATCGTAGGTGCAGAGCGTGAGGTCTCCAGGGTCACCAACGGTCTGCTTGATGTCGGAGATCTTGATCGCCGTCGGATTCTCGCCAACCTTGAGGAAGGTCGCCGCCGAGCGCATCGAACGGTTGTTGATCGTGACGGTCTTATTTTGGTAGCCGACGGTGTTACTCGATGCGATCCCGTCGCTGAAACCTACTGTCGCGCAGAGCGGTTTGGGTCGGCGTTCATTTCATAGAATACACACCTCACCCAAAAGAAAGGAAATCAATGATTACACCCACAATCGAACAAGTCATGAAGTGTTACAAGACGGTGGCACAGACCGAGCGCATGAAGACGGGCCGTCCGGGAATGGAAACGGTCTCGAATGCCCTGCGCGGAACGAAAAACGTGTGCCGCTCGGCAGGGATCGAATTGACTGCGCCCGTGACGGAATTGACGCGCAGGAAAATGGATGTGGCCCTTGCCTCGTTCATGAATCGCGGATTGACGCGAATGAGCGCGTGGAGTTATGTCTGTCAGTTGCAAAGCATTTTTGCCCGCTGGTGTCTGCCCTATTACAAGGATGCCGGATGGAAGATTCCGACTTTGGAGTTGCCGTCCTTTCGGGCAAAAGCACCCCGCTACGTGCGCCCATCAACGGAGATGCTGACAAAGGTGAAGGCATGGTATGCGAAGCAAACGGGAGAGCATTGGTTCGCGGCGACGATGATGCTGGAGTTCGCCATGCGCAACGGCGATGTGCTGCGGCTGAAGAGCGAGAATTTCGTGGAGAAGGACTCGCGCCATTATCTTTCCTATACGCCGCATAAAACCGAACTGTCGAGCGGACGGCGTGTGTACTGGCCGATCCATGAGACGATCTGGAAGAGGTTTTCTGACTACGGCGGGCTGTCGTGTCTTGACGTGACGGACGAGACCTTCGATGACCTGAACCGCGATCTGCGGTCGCTCGGCTTTCGCGGACACAAGGGGGCGTATGAGCTTCGCAAAATCTGCATCGATCACGTCTATCAGAAGTATGGTGCGGAGATGGCGGTTTCGCTTTCGGGCGATGACATCAAAACGATCTCGCGCTACTACGCCGATCCCGCCCAGCCCAACATTGGCGCGGTGCGCATTATCGATCTTTTGTGATTGGCTGGGTTGACCGACCCGATATAATGGTGGACGTGTTTTTCGCGTCCTTAGTTCTCGCCGCCGCAACAGCGGTGCAGCCGTTTGCCGTCGAGGCAGTCAATCGTCGGATCGCATCCGCAGATGCGTCTGTCGCGTTGTCTCGCTTCGTCGGCTATCCGGCTGGCGCGAAGAGCGACAAGTTCACGCCCAACCCGAAGATCCAACAGGCGATGGATGGCCTTTGCCCCGGCTACACGTTGGAGGAGTTTGACTTCTCAACCATTCAGCCCCCCGCCCCGAAAAACTGAAAATACCCCCTATCTTTTCCGGGGGGATATGATAAAATACCGAATTGCTTTCCCCGAAAGGGATGGTGAACCGAAAGGTGGGCCGTTCTGATTGGGGCGGGCTTCGATCTTTGAAATTCGGTGAAATGAGAGCATGGATGCCATGCTGGAAGTGATTGTGTCGAGAACGTGAGTTCACGGCAGATTGCGGATGGCAGGGCGAGTGCGATCCCAATCGGATGAGAAGATCGAAGGCAACAAGAACACTCCAACGGAGGAACTACGTGCTGAAAATCATAAGTCCGGGAAATCCGAGAGCGTACTTCGACAAGTACACTCCCGATGATGAGGAGGCAAACGAAATGGTCTGCCAAACTGGCGACCCCGACGCTGCCGACTCAGTGTACACGCGATGCGATCCGTCGCCTTACGATGGTGATACGGACGCGATTCTGGAAGATGACGAGACAGGTGAACAGATCCGCTACGACTTCGGTGACGGACGATGCTACACGATGGGTGGCGACACGCTGCCCCAGAAGTACGTCGACCGAGTCAGAAAGAGCGGACTTGTTCCAGACGGTAATGCAAGTTCACTCGAAGACATCAAAGTGCTGATCGTGTCTTTGGAGCCGCTTCTCGGCTCTGTAGAGAACGTGACGATGGTGGAATAAGGAGGATCGGGATGAACTCGAGCAAACGAACGAGCGAGAACGACGAGACCAGATGCGACGAGATGTCCATTAAGGTTTTCGTCCGGGTCGATCCGAACACAGGACGGTTCGCGAGAGGCGATATCCTGCGGATTCGTGATCGCAAGTGACAGGACAATCTGTGGCCAATCGGCCAAGCAAGCTATTCTGGTGAATTGATCACGCGGTAGAGACTACGGCGGTGATCAAGTCATGTATGAACGATCAAAGCGGGCAACCGCAATGATCAACGATCTGTGAAGGGTCGAGGCGGTACATCCGCCGAGGTCGACTTCCGTGAACGATCAAGGCGGGACGCCGCTGCGATCAGTAACTGCGAATGGATCAAGGCGAAGACGTCCGCCGCGATCCACAACTGAAACGAAGGCGAGGAATCCGCAAGGGTTCCTCGCCTTTCTACTTCCCGCACAAGGGGTAAAAATCCCCGCTCCATCCGCGAGTATGATTCTCCGCTATCTCTCACTTCACTGCAATTTCATCCGCCCGACACAAGCGAAAGGTGCTCTAATATTCGGCGCGGTGGTGAAGGAGAGATATTCGCGTCAAAGGTGAGACGCGGGTCTGTTGCGCTCAAACTCCACCACTTGAGGGCACACGGTGTCTGAAGGGGCCTGGCGCGGGTACTTCGCGTGTCGGGTTCCCGTGGGGTACAATCGCTAAAACCTGGAACCTAAAACCTAACTCGCCTCAAACCTAACCCGTCGGAATTCTACTTGGAGGTTCCCCAATTTTTGAGGCATGAAAATCGCCGCGCCCCTGAAAACAAAGGACGAAGTGGCGATTTCCGTTTTGCGTTAAGTGAAAATCCGGCTATGGGAGCGCGGAGGCGTTCCCTGTCGCGAGGCAAAAAATGATGGATTCCTGGACGTCGGTCATCCCGTGTTCATGCCAAAGAAGGCGAAGAGCGACGCCTCGTCCCTCTTCTCGGCTTCCTCGGGGTCGAACCCGCGCCATTTGCGGCCTCTTTTCAGGATGTCGCTTGCGCCGTCCGCGATGGCGTAGAAGTGGAATTCCGGCACGCCGTGTATCCTGAACGACATGCGCGCGACGCTTCTTGCGATGACGTCGTGCTTCTCCGAGTTCCCGATCCACGTCATGCTGAAGTAGATGGTGGCGAGGACGATCGCGGCCAGGGCCTTGATCTTTCCGTACTTGAACAGGCGCATGTCCTCGATGCTGTAGGACTGCTTGACGTGGCGGATGGTGTCCTCGACCCTCCAGCGGGTGATGTAGCCCTCCACGACCTGCCAGAGGGCCTCGCGCGTCGTTGTCTTCGCGAGGGTCGTCAGCAGCATCATCGGCCTCTGCCCGAATCCCCTCACGACGACCATGTGCAGGAGCCTGTCGGGGATGTCGGGAAGCCGCACGGGCACGACGCCGAACTCGATCGTCACGCGACGCTCCTTCCCGTGGTGGTCGAACGTCACGACCTCCCTGTAGCGCATCCGGCACTCCCAGGCGAGTTCACCGCACATGACGTTGCGCTTCCAGCTGCGCACGTAGCGCTCCTTGAGGCGGACGATGAAATCCAGCCCTTTTTCGAGGAAATGGCGGTAGAGCTCGATGTTGTCTCCGCCACGGTCGTACACGAATACCCCCCGCTTCTTCGTATGCTCCGTGATTCCATCCACGATGGACTTCACCTCCTCGTTCTCGCTGACGAACCCGGGCGAGTCCGCAGACCACAGCCGGAAGTGCAGCGGGACCGGCCTCCTGCCTCCGCTTTCGCAGGCCACGGCCATGCAGCCCCAGAAGCCGAGGTTGTCGCCCACCTCGCCCTTGCTGCCGTCCCAGACCTTGGCGAGGTACTCCATCTTCTTCGCGTAGGGCTTCTGCACGTCGGACGGGTCCAGGATGACGAGCGTGTCCCTGTGGACCCTCTTGGCGCCCTCGGAGGCGATGAAGCGGTGCAGCCCCGCCTCCAGCCCGTCCGCCGAGAGCATCCGGCTGAGCCTGTCCTCGACCTTTTTCGGTGTGGTTTTCTCCTTCAGCGCGCGGACTACGGACGAGAGCTTCACGTCCTTCTCGACCATGATTCCGTAGACCATGTCGCCTATGAAACGGGCGACCGGCTTGTGGAAATGGGGAGAAATCCTCCCCAGAAAAGATTCAAGTTGCCCGAGCAGTTTCGCCGCAATTGTGGTACCATACATGGCGTCGCCTTTCGTGTTTGGTTTTTAGCGCTTCGCATTATAGCGAAGATCGAACTCGAAGGGCGACTCTCTTTCCCAAAAATCGGCTCATAACCGCGCAGACCGTCGCAACGTCTCGCCAGCGAAGAAAAAAATGGGGAACCTCCAATTCGTCCCACGTTGACATGGTGGCCGAGCGGTGCTACGCAAAGTGCGACGGCGAATTGTGGAAAGGATCCTTTGACAATCTCGTCACGAATGCCGTGATTGTCGCCTGCATGAAGGCAAATGCGTTTAATCCCAATGTCATGGTGGCGTTCACGGGCGATGAAGAGACCGATGACGGATTCGGCGGCGCGGATGAGGTCGCCGAGTCGCTTTCGGGAAAGGGGATTGCCGTCAAACATGTCGTGGTGACGGACGTGACAGAGGAAGGTTGGGAGGATGAAAAGGCATTCACAATCGAGAACGTGTTGCCTGAAGATGACGAGTTGCGCCAGCAGAGGACGGCGGAATCGCTGAAAGGGGCCGTTGCCGATATAGACGGCAATCCATGCGTGATCGTGGACGGCGAACCGGACGAAGCATGGGAGTATGACGAATATGATCTGCCATGCTGCTCCGTCTGCATGCCGTGCAGGGGAGACATGCACTCAGAGGAAGGCGTAGAGATACGCAGAGCAGGGATCAAGGCGTATGCAGAAGCGCTTGTCGCAGTGACAAATGCTCGTATTGCGATGTAAGACATGGCATGCCCCGGGGGTATAGTATCAGAAAGGAGGAGTAGCATGAAATTGCCAACACGTGAAGAGCGGCAGGGGTGGAAGATTCCTGAGATACGCGCGCATGTTGTGGGGAGCTACTATCTCATGGACTTCGCGCTAGATGAGACTAGATGAGATACGTCCGACATACCACATGGACGAATCGTGCCAGGGATCGGTGCCGTAGGCGCTGGAGGCGTTCTTCGAATCGACGTCTATGCAACGCCGTCTCGATCGAGTGTTAAGGGAGGGGGCTTGACGCCGCTGATGGGAAATCAATGACAAGAAATGAACTGAAAATAGTTTCCGGCGGGCAGACCGGTGTTGATCAGGGGGCGCTCCATGCCGCCATCGATCTTGGCCTTGCGTGGGGCGGCTGGGCACCGAAAGGATGGCGGTCGGAGAACGGGACGATCCCGCTTCTGTATCGCACGAAGATGCAGGAGCATGCGAGCGCAAACTATCTCGGAAGGACTCGCCGCAATGTTGTCGATTCTCACGCCACGCTTATCATCACCAACGCCTATCCGCTCACGGGCGGCACATTGAAGACGCGGTTCTTCTGCCAAGAGGCGATGCGGTCGCACGTTGTCGTGTCGCTGGGCGAGGCGGATGCCGTCGGCAAGGTGCGAAAGTGGCTCGGGCAATTCTTCGAGATCAAGCATCCCGTGCCATTCGTCCTGAATGTGGCTGGTCCGCGTGAGAGCAAGGCGGGCGGCATCCAGAAACGGACGCGCCGTTTTCTTGTTGAGGTGTTGCAGGGAATGATGGAGGACAGACGTGCAACCACTGGCGAAAGAGGAGGAGACAAATGATAAAAAAGTGGTCAGTGCTGATCGACGGGATTGGCCTTCGCATCGTCATGTCCAAGGACATTGATGGTGCGTATCTTGCTGCCATGAAGGAATATGGATGCAAGATAGAGGACATACTGGCCGTCTTCTGCCATGCCCCGTTCAGGGCATCGAAGTGATGCGGACGCTTCTGCCGCTTCCAGTTTAATGTCATCCTCGACCGGTACCTCCAAGGATATTCCGTCCGTATTCATCACCCTCTGCATGATGTCCCCCGCGATTGCGCCTCTTGCAGAAATTGCTTCCCAGTGACGGCGCGATCTTCATCAGCATCGACGACAATAAGTTTTCACGACTTCGATTCAACCGTTCGCTTTCGGCGCGGGACGTCCAGTTCGACATCGGCCGCATCTCCGGCTTCACGGGCCGGGGCGCGGTGGTTGCGTCCGAGATCCTGACGGGACCAGGCGCCTACGCGACCAACGAGGAGAATCCCGACAACATCAAACTCGTTCCGTTCGCGCCAACCGTCCGCACGGGTTGCCTCACAGCCACCCTTCCGCCCCACGCGGCCGTCGCCTTCCGGTTCGAATAGACTGCGGCGGCGTCTCCGCGTCGTGCGTGACGCATTCGAAAATAAGTGGTAGAATACAAACCATGCAAATCACAGAAGTCTTGGCGCGCAATGCACGGGAATGGCCGAACGACGTCGCGTTGGTGGAGATCAATCCGCAGGAACTGGAGAACCGCCACACGACGTGGCGGGAATACTCGCTGATCGAATCGAGCCCGATCGAGGCGTTCCGCAGCGAGATCACCTGGGCCGAGTTCGAGGAGAAGGCGAACCGCTTCGCGAACCTCCTCCTGAGCCGCGGCTACAAGAAGGGCGACAAGGTCGCCATCCTGCTGATGAACTGCCTGGAGTGGCTGCCGATCTACTTCGGCGCGCTGCGGGCGGGCTGCCTTGCCGTGCCGCTCAACTTCCGCTACACGGCGGACGAGATCAAGTACTGCCTCGAACTCGCGGACGCGGACGTCCTCGTCTTCGGCCCGGAGTTCACGGGCCGTGTCGAGCAGATCGTCGACCGCGTGCCGCGCGTGCGCACGCGCTTCTACGTGGGCGACGACTGCCCCTCCTTCGCGGAGCCGTATCGCGGCCTCGCGTGCTACTGCTCGTCCCGCACGCCCGCCATCCCCCTCGCGGACGACGACGACGCGGCCATCTACTTCAGCTCCGGCACGACGGGCTTCCCCAAGGCCATCGTGCTGCAGCACCACTGCCTCATGCACGCCTGCCGCGTGGAGCAGAACCACCACGGCCAGACGAAGGACGACTGCTTCCTCTGCATCCCGCCCCTCTACCACACGGGCGCGAAGATGCACTGGTTCGGCAGCTTCCTCGTCGGCGGGCGCGCCGTTCTCCTCAAGGGCGTGAAGCCCGAATGGATCATCCGCTGCGTGAGCGAGGAGAAGTGTACGATCGTGTGGCTGCTCGTCCCGTGGGCGCAGGACATCCTCGATGCGATCGAGCGCGGCGAGGTGAAGCTGGAGGACTACCGCCTCGACCAGTGGCGGCTCATGCACATCGGCGCGCAGCCGGTGCCGCCCGCGCTCATCCGGCGCTGGAGGAAGGTCTTCCCGCACCACGCCTACGACACGAACTACGGCCTCTCCGAATCGACGGGGCCGGGCGCCGTCCACCTCGGCGTCGAGAACATCGACCACGTGGGCGCCATCGGCGTCGCGGGCTACGGCTGGCAGACGAAGATCATCCGCCCGGACGGCAGCGAGGTTGCGCCCGGCGAGGTCGGCGAGCTCGCGCTCAAGGGCCCCGGCGTGATGAAGTGCTACTACAAGAACCCGGCGGCGACGGCGGAGATCCTCTCGGACGACGGCTGGCTCCGGACGGGCGACATGGCCGAGGTGCGCGACGGCTTCATCTACCTCGTGGACCGCGCGAAGGACGTGATCATCACGGGCGGCGAGAACCTCTACCCCGTCCAGATCGAGGACTTCCTGCGGGCGCATCCGGCGATCAAGGACGTCGCCGTCATCGGCCTCGCGGACGCGCGTCTCGGCGAGATCGCGGCGGCGATCATCGAGGTCAAGGCGGGCATGTCGCTCACGGAGGACGAGGTGAACCGCTTCTGCCTCGACCTGCCGCGCTACAAGCGCCCGCGCAGGATCATCTTCGCGCCCGTGCCGCGCAACCCCACCGGCAAGATCGAGAAGCCGAAGCTGCGCCGGATGTACGGCGCGGCCTCCCTCGTCGCCCAGCAGAACGGCCTGTGAACGTGACCGAACGATATCCGCCCTTCGCGTGCGACTATTCGCGCGCGCTCGCCGCGCGCTGCCCGGAGTTCGCGAAGCAGGTGAATCCCGATCCGCGCGAGCTCGAAGACGACGGCTACGATGCGGACCCCTTCGGCGAGGAGGACCGCGCGGCGGGCTGCTACGGACTGAAGCAGCGCTTCCCCGACCGCGTGCTCGTGATGGCGAGCGACAGCTGCTTCATGAACTGCCGCCACTGCACGCGCAAGGGCCTCCTCCACCGCGCCGAGATCGTGCGCACGGACGAGGAGCTGCAGACCTGCCTCGCCTACGTGCAGGACCATCCGCTCGTGCGCGACGTGCTCATCTCGGGCGGCGACCCGCTTGTCCTCCCCGACGACGAGGTCATGCGCTTCGTGCGCGCGTTCGCGGGTCTCGCGCAGATCGACGTCGTGCGCCTCTGCACGCGCGCGCCGTGCGTGAATCCCGCGCGCGTCACGCGCGAACTCGCCGCGATGCTCGGGCGCAGCGGCAAGGTGTGGGTGAACACGCAGTTCAACTGCGCGGGCGAAGTGACGCCGGAGGCGGCGGAGGCGTGCGGCAACCTCGTGCGCGCGGGCATCCCCGTCTCGTGCCAGACCGTGCTGCTCGCCGGGGTGAACGACTCGGCGGAGGCGATGCTCGCCCTCTTCCGCGCGCTCCAGCGCGCGCGCGTGCGCCCGTACTACGTCTTCCAGTGCGACCCCGTCGCGGGCATCGCGCACTTCCGCGTGCCGCTTGAACGGGCGCGGCAGATCGAACGCGCGTGCGCCGCGCGCATCGGCGGTCTGGGCCTCCCGCGCTTCGTCGCGGACCTCCCCGACGCGGACCGCAAGACGCCGATTTCCGAACTCTAATCATGGGTATTGTCTAGAAGGAGAACGAAATATGAAACTGACGCTCAACCGCGAGTACGCCGTCCGCCACCTCGGCGTGTCCGCGCTCTTCGCGGGCCTCGCCGGCTGGTTCCTCTACGACGCCGTCTTCGTCTATCCGTACCTCCCGGCGGACGGTGCGCACCACACGACCGTCGAGTTCCAGTACAGCTTCGCGGCGCTGCTCGCCACCGCGGCGTTCTGCATCGCCTTCCGCGTGTGGGCCAACCGGAAGCGCGTCGTCGAATGGGACGACGAGAAGCTGTGGGGCCCCGGCGCGGGGGACGTCGAGACGCCCTTCTCTGAGATCGTCGGCGTCGAGGACGCGCAGTGGGCGCGGAAGGGCATCATCGTCTTCCTCGTGAAGGACGGGCGGCGCATCAAGCTGGACGCCTGGCACCATGCGGGCGTGAAGGAGCTCGTCGCGAAGATCCTGCCCGCGAAGGCGGCGGCGGACAACGGACAGGCGAAAAACTGAGGAAGGAGCGGCGGCATGGAACGGACGGCAGACGAAACGAACGGCAAGAACTACAAGTGGGTGGCCCTCGCCCTCCTCTGGGTGGCGTTCTTCCTCCAGCAGGGCACACGGCAGATCTACAGCGGCACGAACAGCTTCATCCGGGACGGACTGGGGCTCAGCAACGAGCAGATCGGCCTCATCGGCACCGTCTTCATGTTCGTCTACGGCATCTGCGTGCCGTTCGCGGGGCTTGCGGCGGACCTCTTCCGCCGCAAGTGGATGGTCGCGATCGGCGTCCTCGTCTTCTGCGGCGGCATCTTCTGCTCGGGCTTCGCGGCCTCGTTCCTCTCGCTGCTCGTCTTCTACAGCATCCTGAACGGCCTCGGGCAGACATTCTACTACCCGTCCGCCACCTCGCTCATCGGCCAGCTCCACAAGGAGTCGCGCGCGACGGCGCTCTCCCTCCTCCAGCTCGGCCTCTACCTCGGCATCATCGGCTGCACGTGGGCGAGCGGCTGGATGGGGGAACTCGGCGCGGACGGCTGGCGCACGCCGTTCAAGCTCTTCGGCGGCATCGGCGTCGTCTGGGCGCTTGCGCTCGTCTTCCTCCTGAAGGACACGAAGCCCGTCGCGGCGCCCGGCGCGACGGGCAAGCCCGGCATCGGCGAGACGGTGGGCGCCATCGTGAAGAAGCCGTCGGCGATCCTGCTCGCAATCGGCCTTGGGATGTTCATCTACGTGGACGGCGGCTTCAAGACGTGGATGCCGGACTATTTGCGCTCGGAGGCCTTCGCGGCCGACTTCCGCTGGCTCGACGCGCACGTGCCGTGGCTGCGCGGCGCGCCCGCCCTTTTCGCCGTCCTCTGGCACTACCTCGGCGCCATTGTCGGCGTGATGGTGGGCAGCCGCATCTCCGACCGCTTCGCGAAGGTGCGCCCCGGCATCCGCATGGAGGTGAACATCGCGGGCCTCGTCCTCGGCATCCCGTTCATCCTCTTGATGGCGCGCGCGCAGTCCCTCGCCGCGTGCTGCGTCGGCATGTGCCTCTTCGGCGTCTTCCGGGGCGTGTACGACTCGAACCTGCTCGCCTCGCTCTTCGACGTCATCAAGCCGCGCTT
>OJAM01000684.1_pt1 | contig 14074 bp, 8 predicted proteins | sample 1589071 | NCBI WGS metagenome assembly OJAM01 (sample SAMN03283243) | human gut metagenome | biome: human-associated habitat; material: feces | host: Homo sapiens | place: Peru | collected 2012
CGTCCCGAGCGCCGGGAGCGTCCCGCCCCCGCCGCCCCCGCCATCGACCTGCCGGAGTGCGACGACGACAACGCCAAGCGCATCATCGCCTTCGTGTCCGGCCTGCTGGAGCGCATGGACAGCTCCGCCGAGGTGAAGGTCTATGAGCAGGAGAAGGGTCGCTACAAGGTGCTGCTGGTGGGCGAGCGTCTCGGCCAGCTGATCGGGCACCGGGGCGAAACGCTGGACGCCATCCAGCAGCTGACCAACTACGCGGTGAACACCGGCACCGACAAGCGCATCCGTATCCAGATGGACGCGGAGAACTACCGTGCCCGCCGGGAGCAGAGCCTGGAGAGCCTTGCCCGTAAGGTGGCCGCCAAGGTGCAGAAGTACCGCCGCAGCGTCACGCTGGAGCCCATGAACGCCTACGAGCGCCATGTGATCCACGCCGCCCTGCAGGACGTGAAGGGTGTGACCACCTATTCCGTGGGCGCCGAGCCCAACCGCCGCGTGGTGGTGGCCTTCGACCGGGGCGAAGCCCGCTGAACGAAGCCAATATGACAAAAGAGACAGCCGCAAGGCTGTCTCTTTTTCGTTGCCGTGTTTTATAGGGGACGGCGTCCCCGACGTCCCGTCGTAGGTGGCTGCGTCCCTTTGTAGGGGCGGACGACTCTGTCCGCCCCACATGACCGCTGCGCCCCGTATACGTCAAGGCGGGTCGACGCAGGCAGGGCGGAAAATGTCCCGCCGGAGCCTCAGAAGCGGATCTTCTCCCCGCCCTGTACCCTCTTCCGTATCTCCGCCAGCTCCTTGCCGCTTAACCCCTTGGGGTCCCACCGGCTGACGCTGCGGCGTCGTCCGCCGTTCTCCGCCACACGGCTGCCGCCGCTGGCGATGGCCTGGGTCATCTGCTGCCGCGCCCGCTCCACGGCGAACTCCATGGCGCGGCGCAGCTGCTCGTCCTGTTCCCGCTGCCGCAGCAGCTCTGTCCGCACCGCCTCCTGCCGCAGGCGCTCATTCTCCTGCCGAAGGCCGCGCAGCCGTCCATCCAGAATTTTCCGGACGCGGGCGTCAAACTCCCCCTTGTACCTTCCGCGGATCAGCGTCTCAAAATCCTCCCCGGCGTCGGGAGCCGTCGTATCGCCCGTCTGCTCCTCCGCCGCAGTCTCCTGCGCCGTCTTTTCCAGCTCGTCCATCCGAACTCTCCTTTCCGTGGTAGGTCACGACCCTATTTCGACACTCTCCGGATATTGCCCGGCCAGCATCTCCAGCCCGCACCGCACCAGTGCGAACTCCCGTGCACAGTCTCCCGCGCCCGCGATGTCCGCGTATCCCTCTCTGATGTCCCCCCGTGCCAGCTGTCCCTTCTCCTGCAACACCCCGGCCAGTGCGTACACCAGCGCGGACACTGCCGCGCATACGATGTCCTGTCCCGGCTGCCCATGCCCGGCATGCCCCCGCACCGTCAGGTGCGTGCCGCCGCACACCGCCCGTATCATCGGGGGCGCACCGCCTGCCGCGTGGCCTGTCTCTGGCGCTCCACCGCACCGTTGACGCGTCTGTCCGTCTTACCGCCGCCGCTGTCCCGCTGCCGCAGCTCCCGCTCCAGCGTCTCGCTGAGATGCGTCCCCTGCGCCTTGTCCAGCAGCGCCACCGCCTGCCGCAGCGATGCCGTCAGCCACTCCTTCTGCTCCGTCTCCTTCTGTCCCTGCCGGATAACCTCCGTCAGCGTCTCCTTGTGGCGGAACTGCATCAGCTCCAGGCACCGCAGCGCCTGCTCTGCCATATCGCTGCGGAAGAATCCCATCTGGAACAGCTGCAAAGCCAGCTGGTTGTACTCCATGGTCTGATACGGCGTCTCATCCTGCGCCGTCACCTCCAGATCGAACTCCGGCACCCGATAGCCGCCGGTCAGCAGCGCGCGGGGCTGCAGGCCCCTGTTGTCGAACATGGCGAACTGCCCACCGTTCTTTCCCAGCAGGCGGAACTGCCGGGGCATGTCGTAAAATTGCCGCACCAGCTCAATGCACAGCGTCAGCACCTGTGAAAACGCCTCGTACCCGTCGTCGATCATGTTGCGCGACAGCTTTCCGCCCGCCTCCTGCAAGGCGGCGATGGCCGTGGCCGCCGTGACGCCGCCGGCGGTGCCGCCGCTCATCACGTCCCGGTTGCCCGCCGTCTCCTTCATCTCCGCGATCTTGTTCTGCAAAACCGCCACATACACGCTGTCCAGCGAAGGCACCCGAATGGGCGCGATGGAATCCGCCCCCAGATTCCCGTTGGTGTGTACGAAGGGTCTTGTCCAGTCCGCGTACTCGTTCTCGTTCACCGCCCCGTCGGAGCGGATGAAGAACCGGGGCGTAGCCGCCGCCAGCGTGTTTTTCAGGATGGCCTGGTTCATCAGGTCGATCTGCTTCTGCGCCGACTTGCACAGATCCACATAGCCGTAGCCGCAGGGCGTTCCCTCCTCCGGGAACAGCACGTCGAACACGAAGGGGTACTGCCCGTGGTCGTACCAGCCCCTCCCGGCGCAGGCCGGGTCGTTTTCCGTGGCGTACAGCACCGTCTCCCCCACGAACTTGCAATACTGCAGCACCGGGTGTCCGTCCTCCTCCGTGCGGTAGTACCAGTCCACCACCAGCGACTGGCCGGAGGTGTCCACCCTGTCGTCGTAGAGGTAGCGGCTCACCTGGGCCGCGCCGCCCCGGCCCAGCTTTCCCTCCAGCTGGGGATACTCCCGCAGCAGCCGGTGGTCGGGCACCAGCTCCACGGAGAAGAAGTTCTCCGATGCCTGGATGTCCTGCACCCCCGGCTCCCAGAACAGATTCAATACATCCATGCTGCGGATGTCAATGTCCCCCAGCCCGTGGAGCTTTCTGTCGTCCCAGAACACGCCGTACACGGCGCAGCCGGACTTCAGCTTGTTCCACCACGCCCTGGAGTACTCCCTCTTGAACCGGTTGTTCTTCAGGATCACCGGCAGGATGCGGGTCAGCTTCTCCGCCTCCTCCCGGTCGTCCGGCTCTCGGGGCAGCACCGTAGGCTCGGGATAGCTGTCCATGGCGTCCGCGTGCTTGGACAGGATGCAGTTCACCAGCCATCCGCTGGCCGGCTGCGGGTCGGCAGGATTACCGCCCTCCCCGGCCTTTTCCATCTGTTCCCAGTGCCGCAGCTTCCAGAACTGTTCATTGTCGATGATGCGCTTGTCCAGATTCTCCTTGCCCTGCCGGTACTTCCGCAGGATCTCCGCCGCCCGGAGCACCTCCTGCGTGCCGATCCTGGGCCGCATGACCTCCTGTTCCATGTCGCACCTTCCTTTCCTTATTACTGTCTCTGTCCGCACCCGCCGTTTTGTTGCACGCGCCGGTGCAGCGCCCCTCATATCCTTCTCACGCCGCCCCAGCTGCCGAACCGTCCCGTCCGCAGCTCCAGCGGATCGTCGGCGATCTCCCGGCTCTCCGTCCGCACCGGCGCGATGGGCCGCGTCATGCAGAAATACCGGCTCTCGTCGGCCACATGATCCTCCTGGCTGGTATCCACATCCTCCGGCGCCGTCTGGCTGTACAGCAGCCCCGGCACCGTCCGGATAAATGCCCTGCAGTTCTCGAACACATACAGCATGGGGTACCCCTCCGCGTCGAAGCTCATCCGGTAGTGCATCTGCATCCATCCGGCAATGCGCCGGTTGTCCCCCTTCACGAAGTAGATGCGGTGCTTCAGCGCCGTCTCATAGATGCTCTCGCCCCGGCTGGCGTCCCAGATGGCCGGGTCGGCCACCCCCTGTATCTGCCGCCCCCGCAGCAGCGGGTGCTCCTCCTCGATGCGCCGTATCTCCGCGAACTGCTTCTCCGGCGTCCACAGCACGCCCTCGTCCGGCGTCCCCGTGCAGCCGTACAGCTCCGCGATCCGGTACACGCATCCGTCGTGATCCACCGCCCACCAGCCGCAGGAGAAGGGCTTGGCGTACCCGAAGTCGTAGCTTCTGTACACGTTCCACTCCCTCGGCACGTCAAAGGGCTTGATCACGTGGGTCCACCGCCTGTCCTCATAGTGGGCCGGGTCGTCTGTGAACTCCTGGAACACCTGCCCCGCCAGCACGTCCCACTTGCCCTCCAGCCACGCCGCCCGCAGCTTGGGCGGCAGCGCCTCCAGCTGCCTCACGTACTCCGGCTGGCTCTCCAGCAGCACCCGGTTGTCCGTCACCCTGGCCGGGATGAACGCATAGTCCTCCCCGTCCTCCCCCGGCTCATACCGCCGGTCGATGAACAGCCGCTTGATGTACCCGTGTCCCGGCCCGCCGGGGTTGCAGGTGTAGTACACCCGCTTGGGAAAATCGTTCACGCCGCGCACGCAGGCACTGAGCTGCCGCATCCACTGCTCCTTCAGCTGCGTGGCCTCATCGAATCGTGCGGGAGGCTCCATGTACTGGGCTTCCTGGTCCATCCAGGCAAGCTCCACCATGGATCCGCCGAAATTGGCCGGAGGCAATGCCTCAAGCATTTCACGCTTGCCATAGAGGAATCCGACGCCGGTCGGGCCATACATTTTGTGGGCGCTCCATGCGGCGAAGTCGACGTCCAAAGCGTGGAAATCCACTTTGAGGTGCGGCACGGACTGGCATGCGTCGAGCACGAACACGGCACCCACCTCGTGAGCGCGGCGGATAATCGGCGCGATGTCGGTAATCGCTCCTGTGGTATTGCCCACATGCGTGACGGCAACGATCTTCGTGCGATCGGTGATTACTTCGTCCGCGGTGTCGGAACGCACACGGCCTTCCTCGTCCAAGTCGAACCATTTGAGCGTGGCGCCGGTGCGCAGCGCAAGTTCCTGGAACGGCAGCAGCACGGAATGGTGTTCCGCCTTGGTGACGACGATCTCATCGCCCGGTTTCAACGCGAAACGCTTGGCGGCCTCTCCCCCGTGTCCAAGCGACGCGTTGCCGAACGCGGTGGCCAACAGGTTCAGTCCTGCGGTGGCGCCGGCGGTGACGACGATCTCCTCTTCGCCTTCCGCCGAATTGGCGCCAACCAGCTTGGCCACTTTGGCGCGCGCATCCTCGAACGCCATGGTGCTACGCGCGGCAAGCTCATGCGCGCCTCGGTGCACTCCGGCGTTGATGGTGCGGTAGAAGTCCGATTCCGCGTCGATCACGCACTGCGGCTTCTGCGATGTCGCGGCGGAATCGAGGTATACCAGCGGATGGCCGTGGATTTCCTGGTCGAGAATCGGAAATTGGCTGCGGATCGCTGCGAAATCGGTCATGCCAATGCGCTTTCCGAATCGGAGCCTTCCGGCAGGTATGCGTCGTAGCCGGTCTCCTCAAGCTCGTCGGCGAGTTCCGGACCGCCGGTCTTGATGAAGTGGCCGTCGGCGAACACGTGCACGATGTCCGGCTTGATGTAACGCAGGATGCGGGTGTAGTGGGTGACCATGAGGATGCCGAACTGGTTGGCTTCCTTGGCACGGTTCACACCTTCGGAAACGATGCGCAGCGCGTCAACGTCGAGGCCGGAGTCGGTTTCGTCGAGGATGGCGAACTTCGGCTTGAGCAGTTCGAGCTGCAGCACTTCCGCGCGCTTCTTCTCACCGCCGGAGAAGCCTTCGTTCACGGAACGGGTGGCGAACTTCGGGTCCATCTTGAGCCGCTTCATGGCTTCGGACAGTTCCTTCGTCCACGTACGGATGGCCGGCGCCTTGCCGTCCACTTCGGTTTTGGCGGTGCGCAGGAAGTTGGTCATGGACACGCCCGGCACTTCGACCGGGTACTGCATGGCCAGGAAGATGCCCGCCTTGGCTCGCTCGTCCGTGGTCATCTTGAGGATGTCCTCGCCGTCGAGCAGCACCTGGCCGGAGTCGACGATGTACTTCGGGTGGCCGGCCAGCGTGTATGCCAGGGTGGATTTGCCGGAACCGTTGGGGCCCATGATGGCATGGGTTTCACCGGAGTTGACGGTCAGGTTCACGCCTTTGAGGATCGGCTTGATGCCGTCCTTGGTTTCGACGTGCGCGTACAGATCTTTGATTTCAAGGGTTGACATGGTTTCTCCTGACGATTATTTCTCTTCCAATACCTGTGCGATCGCGTCGCTTTCGCCGCGGGCCAGGCGCTTGTCGATGACGTTCATAAGATGCTCGGAAATCGCCGGAATGCCGATTTCCTCGACGAGCTCGCCGAAGAAGCCACGCACCACGAGCTTGCGGGCCTCGTTTTCCGAGATGCCGCGCGATTCGAGGTAGAACAGCTCTTCGTCGTCGAATCGTCCGACGGATGAGGCGTGGCCGGCACCGATGATGTTGCCGTTTTCGATTTCCAGATTCGGCTCGGAATCGGCGATGGCACCTGGGGTGAGCACCAGATTGCGGTTGAGCTCGTAGGAGTCGGTGCCTGGCGCGGTAGGCTCGATCAGCGCGTTGCCGACCCATGTGGAGTGCGCGCCCTTGCCGTCGAGCGCGCCCTTGTAGACCACGCGGCTCTTGCATTCGGGATGGTTATGCACCACCATCGTGCGGTGTTCGATATGCTCGTCCGGGTCCACGAAGTAGATGCCGAGCATGTTGAGGTCGCCCTGTTCGCCGCCGAAGTCCTGGTCCATGCGAATGCGCACGACATCACCACCGAGGGTGACCACGGAATGGCGCAGGGACGCCTCCTCGCCCACGTGGATGCGCTGGTTGCCGACGTGTTTGGAGTCCTTGTTCCATTCCTGGATGAAGGTGGTGGAAATGTGGGAGTCCTTGCCTGTGGTGATTTCCACGCCTTCGGCGAGACGTGCGTCGCCGTCATGTTCGACGACCACGTCGGCATGGGCGCGGTCGGCTGCGATGATAGACAGGTGGAACGCGTCAAGGTCCCTGCCGGTGCCATGCATTTTGACGAGCACCGGCTGGTCGATCTCACCGTCGATGGTCAGTATTCCAGCGCGTTTGCCGGAATTCCATTCGACTGCGGACACGCGGTCGTTCGGCTTGGAGACGATGCCTGTGCCGGTATCCCCCACCGTGCCTTCGGCATACGTGACGCCTTCGGCAAGCGGCGACCCGTCAATCATGGAAACGGTGACCTGCGTTTCATTGGATGGTTCGAACACATCGAAGAACTCCTCGATGCGCTCTATCGGCGTGTAGCGCCAGTCCTCCTGTTTGCGGTCCGGCTTGGCAAACGCTTCGATGTCGAATGAGCGTGGAGCGCGGTCCGCGGATGACGGCATGGCCGCCGGATTCGCGTACGGATCGGACGGATCCGCGACGGGGATGTTGATTTCCTGAGTTTGTGCCATGGTGATCAGCCCACCGATCCTTCCATCTGCAATTCCACCAAACGGTTCAATTCGAGCGCGTATTCCATCGGCAGCTCGCGACTGATCGGTTCAACGAAGCCGCGCACGATCATGCCCATGGCCTCGTCTTCGGACAGGCCGCGGCTCATCAGATAGAACAGCTGGTCTTCGGAGACCTTGGAAACGGTGGCCTCATGCGCCATGGAGACGTTGTCCTCACGCACATCCACATGCGGGTACGTGTCGGAACGGCTGAATTCGTCGACGAGCAAAGCGTCGCAGACCGTCGAATTGGAGGACCCTTCCGCGCCCTTGACGATTTTGACGAGGCCACGGTATGCGGAACGTCCGCCGCCACGGGAAATCGACTTCGCCACGATGGTGGAGCTGGTATGCGGGGCGAGGTGAATCATCTTCGCGCCCGTGTCCTGATATTGGCCCTTGCCTGCGAAACCCAACGACATGGTGCTGGCCTTCGCATACGGCTCGGCGAGGATGCATGCCGGATACTTCATGGTGGCTTTCGAGCCGATGTTGCCGTCGACCCATTCCATGGTGCCGCCCTCACGCACGTAGGCGCGCTGCGTCACCAGGTTGTACACGTTGTTCGACCAGTTCTGCACGGTGGTGTAACGCACACGGGCGTGCGGCTCGACGAAGATCTCCACCACGCCGGAATGCAGCGAGTCGGTGGAGTAGATCGGCGCGGTGCAGCCTTCCACGTAATGCACGTAGGAGCCTTCATCAGCGATGATCAGCGTGCGTTCGAACTGTCCCATGTTCGGCGTGTTGATGCGGAAGTATGCCTGCAGCGGGATGTCCACGTGCACGCCCTTCGGCACGTATACGAACGAGCCGCCCGACCATGCGGCGGTGTTCAATGCCGAGAATTTGTTGTCGTTGCTCGGAATGCATTTGCCGAAATACTTCTTGACGAGTTCCGGGTACTTTTGCACGGCGGTGTCGGTGTCGACGAAGATGACGCCCTGCTCTTCGAGATCCTTCTGGATTGAATTGTAGATGACCTCGGACTCGTACTGCGCGGCGACGCCGGAGACGAGTCTGCTTTTCTCCGCTTCCGGAATGCCGAGCTTGTCGTACGTGGAGCGGATTTCGTCGGGCAGTTCCTCCCAAGTGGTGGCCTGCTTGTCGATCGGCTTGACGTAGTACTTGAAATCGTCGGCGTCGAAGTCCTTCAAATCGACGCCCCACTGCGGCATTGGACGGTTGATGAAATCGCGATACCCTTCCAATCGCTTTTCCAGCATCCATTCCGGCTCGTGTTTGTCGGCGGAGATGGCACGCACGACGTTCTCGTCGATGCCTTTCTTCGCCGCCTCGCCGGCGAAGTCCGTATCGTGCCAGCCGTAGTTGTAGTCACCGAATTGCTCGATGATCTCGTCATCCTGCTTGATCTTGTCTTCGTTCACGCGCGTGCGATCAGCCACATACTGGCTCATCTCCACGTCGGCCGCGGCGTTGGACGCTTGGTTCTCTGCCACCGTATGCTGCCTCCATTCACTCATTGATACCTATGACAACCTAACAGAACACACAGCGAAACACTAGACCTTATTCGAAATTCGACAGTATTCGGCCGTGATTTGCCTTACAAAAAAGCGGAAGACCATGCAGATTCGGTCTTCCGCTTTGCGGTGAATCGAGCTTATGCGCTCAAATCGTCTCAGCGCGCCTGCTGGTGGTCCAGAGCGGCCTTGACCAGACCCGCGAACAGCGGATGCGGCTTGGTCGGACGGGACTTGAATTCCGGATGGGCCTGGGTGGCCACGTAGAACGGATGCACCTCGCGCGGCAGTTCGACGAATTCGGTGAGTTCGCCGTCAGGGCTCTGGCCGGAGATGACCAGACCGCCTTCGCGCAGACGATCCTTGTAGGCCACGTTCACCTCGTAACGGTGGCGGTGGCGTTCGGTGACATGCGTGGTGCCGTACAGTTCGGCGACAATGGAGCCTTCCTCCAGTTCCGCCGGGTAGGAGCCCAGACGCATGGTGTGACCCATGTCGCCCTTGCCGGCGACGATGTCCTTCTGCTCTTCCATGGTGGCGATGACCGGGTTGGCGCAATCCGGATCGAATTCGGAGGAGTTCGCGTCGGTGATGCCGAGGACATCGCGTGCGTATTCGATGACCATGGACTGCAGACCGAGGCACAGGCCGAGGGCCGGCAGCTTGTGCTCGCGGGCGTAACGCAGGGCGCCGATCTTGCCGTCGATGCCACGGATGCCGAAGCCGCCCGGAATCACGATGCCGTCGACCTGGTCGAGGGCCGCCGCGGCGCCTTCTTCGGTGGCGCACTTGTCGGCGGCCACCCACTTGACGTTGACCTTGGCCCAGTTGGCGAAGCCGCCGGCCTTGATGGCCTCGGTGACGGACAGGTAGGCGTCCGGCAGGTCAATGTACTTGCCGACGATGGCCACGTTGACCTCGTGCTTCGGATGGTGCACGCGTTCGAGCAGGTCCTCCCACTCGTCCCAGTCGACGTCATGGAACGGCAGGCCGAGTTCACGCACCACGTAGGCGTCGAGGCCTTCGTCGAACAGGGTCTTCGGCACGTCGTAGATGCTCGGAGCGTCCACGCAGTTGACGACGCCTTCGGAGTCCACGTCGCACATCAGGGAGATCTTGTCCTTGATGGACTGGTTGAGCGGCCGGTCGGAACGCAGCACGAGCGCGTCCGGGGAGATGCCGAGCTGGCGCAGCATCATGACGGAATGCTGGGTCGGCTTGGTCTTGAGCTCATGCGCGGCGGCGATGTACGGCACCAGGGAGACGTGCACGAACATGCAGTTTTCGGCGCCCAGGTCGCGGCGTACTTCACGAGCGGCCTCCAGGAACGGCTGGGATTCAATGTCGCCGACGGTGCCGCCGATTTCGGTGATGATCACGTCGACGTCATCGGACGCCTGCGCGCGCATGCGGGACTTGATTTCGTTGGTGATGTGCGGGATGACCTGCACGCACTGGCCGAGGTATTCGCCGGCGCGTTCCTTGCGCAGCACCTCCTGATAGATCTGGCCGGTGGTGACGTTGGCCTTCTGGCTCAGGTACACGTCGAGGAAACGCTCGTAGTGGCCGATGTCGAGATCGGTTTCCGCGCCATCTTCGGTGACATAGACCTCACCGTGCTGGAAAGGATTCATCGTGCCCGGATCCACGTTGATGTACGGATCGAGCTTCTGCTGCAAAACCTTGATGCCGCGGCTACGGAGCAGGCGGCCAAGGGAGGAGGCGGTCAGGCCTTTGCCAAGGGAGGAGACTACGCCGCCGGTAACGAAAATATGCTTGGTGACGTGCTCTTGAGAATTGCCATGTTGTCTTCTAACCATGGAACTTCAGTCTATCAGTGGCGCAAGACGCGGCGTGTTCCATCGTGATACGAAAAGGCGGGACCGCATTGCTCCGCGGTCCCGCCTTTCGGAAATTCAGGAAATACAGTCAGACGATTGCGATTTTATCGGTCGCCGGCCTCCTTCCTGCGGAGGACGATCAACACGCCCGCCGCAACGGCGAGCACCATGACGGCCAAGGCGATTCCGGCGACGTTGGAGCCTGTTGCCGGGCTCTGCGCCGCGCTTTTCTCCGCGTCTTCCTTTGTATTGTCGGCCTTGCCGTTGATCTTGCCATTGGCATTGCCATTGTTCTTATCGGCGGCCGGGGTGACAGCCTGCTTCTGGACGTGCACCGTGCGGGTGAAGGTCGTGGTCTTGCCACGGGAGTTGGTCACGGAGTAGACCAGCTTGTAGTCACCGACCTTATTGGCGTCCACGGTGCCCTCGACCTTGATCTTGTCGGTCAGATCGCCGTCGATGTCGTCGGTGGCGGAGACGCCCGCCATCGGATCGAACTTGGAACCGACGGTGATGGTCGTCGACTCGTTCACACCGCTAATCACGGGAACGACGTCGTCGGCGGAGGCGACCTTGAGCACGGTGGCGGACAGTGCGCCAGCGGTGTATGCGGAGCCCTTGCGGACGGTGACGCTCTTGACGTCGTCATCGCCGTACACGGTGCCGTTTGCGGCGAGCACCTCGTACTTGCCGGCCTCGACGCCATCGATGGCGGCGGCATCGTTGTTGGCGTTGAAGATCACCACGTAGGTGCCGCTGGAGTCCTTCGCCTGATAGGCCACGACACCGTTGGCGGACTTGAGCATGGTCACGCTGGCGTTGATGTCGCTGTAGCTGGTCTGGCGGAGGGCAGCGATCCTGTTGCGCAGCTTGATCAGGCCCTTGACGTAGTCGACGGAGCCCGCATACTGCGTGGTGCGGTCCCAGTCGATGGCGTTCACCTCGTCACCGGCGTTGTAGCTGTTGCCGTTGCCGCCCTTGGTGCGCAGGAACTCCTGGCCGAGCTGGATGGCCGGAATGCCTTCGGACAGGTAGACCACGGAATCGGCGAGCTTGGCGCGGGCCACGGTGGTGGCCTCGTCATCCGTCGGAACGGATGCCTTGAGCTTGTCGTGCAGGGTCAGGTTGTCGTGGATTTCGGCGTAGTTGACCACCTGGCCGGCATCCGCGTAATGATCCTGCGCATTGCCGTTCCAGCAGGTCGTTTCCGCTTCGGCGTCATACTGGCAGCCCAACGCATTGTGCGCGATGAGCTTCTCCTGACCGGCCTTGCCGGACACGAAGCCAGTGTCGGCGCTGTCGAACACGGAGCCCTTCAGACCATCACGGATGGAATCGTTGAAGAAGGCAATGCCGTTGTTCTTGCCGTCCGATGCGACCTGGTAGGCGTTCGGCTGGATGGTCATCTTGCTCTTGTCCATCGTGGTGTTCATATCCCAGCCTTCGCCGAGGATGATGATGGACGGATCGATCTTGTCGAGCGCGGCGCGGACTTCCTTCATGGTTTCGGTGTCGATCAGGCCCATAAGGTCGAATCGGAAGCCATCCACGTTGTAGTTCTTCGCCCAATAGGTCACCGAATCGACGATGTATTTGCGCATCATCTTACGTTCGGAGGCCGTATCGTTGCCGCAGCCGGAGTTGTTGACCAGCGAACCGTTGGCGTCATAGCGGAAGTAGTAGCCCGGAACCGTCTTGTTGAACGAGTGGTTCGCCGCATTGTAGACGTGGTTGTACACCACATCCATGATGACGCGGATGTCGTTCTTATGCAGTTCCTTGACCATCTGCTTCATTTCGGCGACACGGGAGCTCGGGTTGGACGGATTGGAGGAATACGAGCCTTCCGGCACGTTGTAGTTCTCCGGATCGTAGCCCCAGTTCTGCGCGCCATTCGCGTTGTAGCTCAGGTCGCCGGTCTCATCGACGGAACCATAATCGTACATCGGCATGATCTGCACATGGCTGATGCCCAGCTGCTTCAGGTAGTCAAGGCCGGAGGTGGCGCCTTCCTTCGTCTTCGTGCCGGATTCCACGACACCCAGGTACTTGCCCTGCTTGTCTGCGGAAATGCCGGAATTCGGGTTGATGGAGAAGTCGCGAATGTTCATTTCCGCGATGGTGGCGTCAGTGGTCTTGCCGAAGGCCGGCATGCGCTTGCCGGCGGATCCCATATCCTCCTTGGACAGCACCACGGAACGCTCGCCATTGGCGACCGCGGCGGTGGCGTACGGATCGGAAGAGGTGTTGACCGTGCCATCGGCGAAAGTGAGCTTGTAGGAGTATGCGGTGCCGGAAGCGAGCTTCTTCACCGTGGCGCTCCACACGCCCTTGTCTTCGCCGGTCATATCGATGGTCTTGTCGACTTCGGCGTTCGGATCGGTGGACTTGTAGATGACGAGCTCTACCTTGGTGGCGGTCGGAGCCCACACCTTGAAACCGGTCCGAGCCTCCTTGAAGGTAGCGCCCAAATCGTCGCCATCATAGGCGTATGCCTTGTCGAAGGCGTCGGTACGCACCAGAGCGCCGGCGATGGCCGTCTGAGAGCCCATGCCCTCGATCTCAATGGTGTACTTGCCGGTGACGGCGAGCTTCTTGGCGGTCTTGATCTTCACCGTGCTCTTATTGACGGTGACGTCCTCAACATCGACCTTGTTGCCATCGGCGTCCTTGACGGCCACCATGGCCTTCGTGATGGCGCCATCGGCCGGCTTCTTCGACAGACGCGCGGTCAGTTCCTTGAAATCGGAGATCTCAGCGGACTTAAGTGCGATCTTCAGAGACGGACGGGAGGAATACACCGTGGGATCGCCGCCGACCAGCCACACTTCGGCGGAAGCGTTGCCGTCTGCGTCGAATACGAGCGCGTCGGACGGGATCATATGGTTGGCGTCATCCGGGTCTTTGGAAGCCCATGCGTCAGAACCGTACCTGCGCAGCATGCCGATGTCGGAATTGCCATCCGCGTTGCTATAGGTGTAATTCGGCACGGAATACTTCGCGACCTCGCCCCAATCGTCATGGGAATCGAAGGTGGCGTTGCCGCCGTTCCAATTGCTCGACCAGGTCCAGATATCCCACTGCGGCACGGTCACCTTGGTGTCCTTGGCATTGTAGTAGAGGCCGTCATCGCGGTAGTAATGCACGGTGACGTTCACGGTATCGGCCTTGCAATTGTAGTCGGCGGGAGCGGAGTCGAGGGTTTCCACTGTGGTGGATTCGCCCTTGTCCTCGTTCTTGGTGCCGTCGATCCACACTTCTGCGGTGCCGGTCTTATTGACCGTGGCCTTACGGTCACCACCGTACTTGTTCCAGTCCTCGGTGGTGATGATGAAGCCGAAATCGGTGAAATCGCCATCGAAGTCGAGCGTCGCCACCTTGCCCCAGCAATCGGTTCCGGTGAACGGATGGTTCGTGGCCGTGATATCGGTTCCGTCAGTGGAGG
>OJAM01000685.1_pt1 | contig 14053 bp, 6 predicted proteins | sample 1589071 | NCBI WGS metagenome assembly OJAM01 (sample SAMN03283243) | human gut metagenome | biome: human-associated habitat; material: feces | host: Homo sapiens | place: Peru | collected 2012
CACGACGAAGGACGTGACGACGGCGCTGAAAAACAATATGACGAGCCGATCCCTCGACAAGGACTCCGTCAACGCCTACTACTCCGCGATGGTCTCGAAGCTCGGCAGCGACTCGGAGTCCCTCGACGACAAGGCGGACGCGCAGGACAATCTCATCACGCAGATCACGAACTGGCGCTCCTCGACCTCCGGCGTCGACTGGAACGAGGAACTTTCCAATATGATCATGTTCCAGCAGGGATACAGCGCCTGCTCCCGTTGCCTCACGACGATGGACGAGATGCTCGACAAGCTCATCAACTCCACCGGCACAGTCGGCAGGTAATCCGGTTTTGAGAAACTAGAGAGGTGGCATCCATGTCAATCAGAGTCAGCAGCAACCAGATGGTTTACAACTATAAAAAGCAGCTCAACGACGCGAACTCCCGCAAGGACAAGCTCCTCGAGCAAGGCGACGGCAGCAAGCTGCACCGCCCGTCCGACGACTCCGTCGCCTATACGAAATACCTGCGCTACGACACGTCGCAGCAGGAGAACGAGCAGTATCAGGAGAACGTCAATACGGGCGTCTCGTGGATGAAGGCATCCGACGCCGCGCTCGTCTCCATGACGGACATCCAGACGACGTTCAAGGAAAAGACCGTCGCCGCCGCGAACGGCGACAAGACGAACGAAGACATGGCCGCCATCGGCAAGGAGATGGAGGCGGAGATTCAGGAACTCGTCTCCCTCGGCAACACGCAGCAGGGCGACCGCTACCTCTTCGCGGGGCAGAAGGACACGACGCAGCCGTTCTCACTCTCGGACAACACGGTGCAGCGCGGCCTCGCCAAGACGCTCTCGGAAAAAGCGGCGAACTACTTCAGCGGGGACGAAGGCGTCGGCACTACGGGCAGCCTCCAGCAGATGCTCACGCTTGAGGGCGACGATGGCAACACCTACTACCTCAACACGGAGGACGGCTACATCTACACGAAGGATTTCGTCGACAGCGGCTATCAGCAGAAGATCGCGGAGAACGCCGATGCCGTCGTTGACCGTGATACCGACGCGGTAGGCAAGCTCGACAAGTGGTCTGGCGGTAAGGACGTATCGACATACTTCAAGAATACAGGCGAGATCATTGATGCGGCCGCGAATGAAAAGTATCCCTTATCTGGAAACGGTATGAAGTTCAAGTTCACCACCATCGAGCAGAAAATCGCCACTTACCAGGGCGACGACAAATACATCTCGATGACGAAGAAGAACGGCACGAACACGATTCCGACCGACACGCCGACTATCATACCGAAAAAGACGCCCGTTCCGATATTCTGACGGCTTTCAGAGCCGGGACCGCTGGCGAACACCAACGGGAGCATACCGAGAATAAATGCCAATGATGTCATCACGATCGGCCTGAACCTGAGTTTCGCGGCCGTAACGGCTGCTTCCACTACGTCTTTCCCGGCTTCCACCTCTTCCTTGGCAAATTCCACAATCAGAATCGCATTCTTCGCCACAAGGCCCACCAGCATCACGAGACCGATCTGGAAATAAATATTGCTCTCCATGCCCAAGACTGCGATACCGAGGTACGCACCGGCAATGGCTATCGGCAATGACAATATCACGGCCACAGGAACCAGCCAGCTTTCATATTGGGCGGCCAGGAAAAGGAACACGAAAAGCAGAGCCAAAGCCAGTACGAGACCCGTCTGACCGCCTTCCTTCTTCTCCTGATAAGACATTCCGCTCCATTCCACACCTATATTGTCAGGAAGATGTTCATCTGCGACTTTCTGGAGTACGGCCAATGCCTCTCCTGAGCTGACACCATTTGCCGCCTCTCCGCTGATTGTGGAGGAGTTGTACATATTGAACCTCTTTATCGTACCCGGCCCAGTCGTATAATGAGTGTTGCCCAGGGCATTGACAGGAATCATGGTGCCTCCGGAACTCTTCATGAAGAAGAGGTTCAAGTTGTCGGTATGGGCACGATACGGCGCATCCGCCTGAATATAAACACGATAGATGCGGTTATACATATTGAAGTCATTCACGTAGATCGCTCCGGTGAAAGCCTTGAGCGTAGCGAAGACATCCGCCATTGACAGACCGAGAAGCTGGATCTTGTCACGGTCCGCATCGAAATACAGCTGAGGGATATCCGCCTGCATACCGGAAGAAAGGCCGGTCAGCTCCTTCCGCTTCGACGCATAATATATCAATGTGTCGGTGGCATTCTGCAAATCGCGGTATGTGGCATCACCACGCGCCTCCAACACCATAGAGAAGCCTCCCGAGGTTCCAAGTCCAGGGATAACCGGCGGCGTACTGATATACACCTTGCTTTCAGGATAACGAGACAGGGTATCCCTGACCATCGCAATAGTCCTGGTCATATCCGTCACCTTGCGCTGGTTCCACGGCTTGAGAATCACTGTCAATGTACTGCTGGACTGGGTAGTTCCCACACGCGGGCTCGAACCGGTGACATTGAGAACATAATCCACATCGTGCTGACGGAGCAGGAATGCCATCGCCCTGTCGGTAACTTCCCTCGTACGCTCGAGCGTCGCGCCCATAGGCAGCTCCAGTTCTACAGTAAAGTAACCCTGGTCCTCCTTCGGTATAAAGCTCTGAGGGACAATGCGTGCAAGCACGAAAATACCTATTACGGCGATACCGAAGAACGCGAACATCCTTCTTGAATTATTGACCGCGAACCGCACCATCTTCGTAAAGAACGACGTTCCCGAATCCATCCACAGATTTATCTTCTTGAATATGAAGTTGTTGGTCTGCTTGCCGTCATGCGGCTTGAGGAACTTCGAGCACATCACCGGGCTCAATGTAAGGGCCACGACAGTGGATATGATGACTGATACGGCGATAGTTACGGTGAACTGACGGAACAGCTGACCGGTAATGCCGGAAAGGAAGCTCACCGGCACGAACACGGCGCAGAGCACAAGGGACATCGCCACGAGGGCTCCCCCGATTTCGCTCATCGCCTTCTTGGTCGCCTCATAAGGGGACAAGTGCTCGGTCGTCATGATACGGTCCACATTCTCCACGACGACGATGGCGTCATCGACCACGATTCCGATGGCAAGAATAAGTCCGAGAAGCGTCATCATATTCAGCGAGAAGCCGAAGATGAGCATGATTCCGAAGGTTCCTATCAATGATATAGGCACAGCAATGGCCGGGACCAATGTCGCCCTCACATTCTGCAGCGAAAGGAACACCACCAGTATGACGAGGACAAGGGCCTCGAACAATGTCCTGTACACATGATGTATGGACTCTGAAATATAGGTGGTCATGTCGAACGGAATGTTGTACGACATCCCCTCCGGGAAGCTGGAACTGATTTCCTTCATCTCGGCACGGACATTCTCAGCCACCTCCATCGCATTGGCACCCGGAAGCATATAGACATTGACCACTGCCGCATTGCGGGCATTGATACCGCTCTCAGTATTGTAGGACTGGGCTTCGAGCGAAACCCGGGCGACATCCTTGAGACGGATGATGGAGCCGTCCTCGCCGGTACGGACCACTATATTTTCAAATTCCTCCACCGAGGACAGACGACCCGGAGCAGTAATCGGAATCGTCACGTCCACATCCGTAATCGGCTGCTGTCCAAGCACTCCGGCCGCCGCCTCACGGTTCTGGTCCTTCAATGCGCTCTGCAAGTCCTTGACAGTGATACCGAGGCTCGCCATCTTGTCAGGCTGCACCCATATCTGCATCGCATAATAACGGCTGCCGACATTGGAAACGCCGCCGACTCCGGCCACTCGCCTGAGCCTGTCCTGGATATTCAATGTCGTGTAGTTGCTCAGGTACACTTCATCGAATTTCGGGTCATCGGACATTATGGTTATAGTCATCAGCTTGCTGGACGACTCCTTTTCCACTGAAATGCCGTTCTGCACCACCTCGGCCGGAAGTCTGGACTCAGCCAGCTTCACACGGTTCTGAACTTCCACCGCCGCAATATCCGGGTCAGTGGAGATGTCGAAGGTCAATGTCGCCGAGTACCAGCCGTTGTTGGAGTTGCTGGACTCCATATAGAGCATTCCCGGAGTTCCGTTCAATGACTGCTCAATAGGCGTGGCAACCGCCTGCGAGACAGTCTGGGAATTCGCTCCAGGATATGAAGTGGAAACGCTTACCACAGGCGGGACAATCTTCGGATACTGGTCCACCGGAAGCAGCGTCAGCCCGATAAATCCCACAAGTACGATTATAATGGATATGACAGTCGAGAATACCGGCCTGTCAATGAAGAAATCCGATTTCATAAGTAGAAAATTCTCTGGTTATCAATACTTGACCGCCTCCACCTTGTTTCCGTGGGAAAGTTTGTGCTGCCCTTCCACCACGATCACTTCATTGGCTCTCAGACCGCGCTCCACGACAGTGACGTTCTCCACTTCAGGGCCGGTCTGTATAAAGCGTTTTTCTACAGTACCATCCAATTTTACGACAAAGACATATGCACCGCTTTTCTCAATGGTGATGGCCTTGGTCGGCACGGCGACTGCATTTTCCCTGACATCCAGCAGCACCTTCACGTTGGTGAACTGTCCAGGAAGGAGTTCACGCTCAGGATTGGGCATCTCTGCCCTTACGGAAAATGTACCTGATTTGGCATCGACGAGCGGGTCTGCGAAATCCACGAGACCTTTATATTTATACTGAGATTTGTCTGCCAATGTGATGGTGACATAAGGATTCCAATGACGGCTCGTGTCCTGCTGTCCGAGGTTCACATTCCTGGCCTTGGACTTCTGGTAATCCAGGTCTGTCATCTTGAATTCCACCAGAACGGTATCGCTCTTGACGACATTGGCCAGAAGCGACTGCGCGCCCGGACCCACCAACGTACCGATATCCACGTGCCTCTCACTGATGTAACCGCTTATAGGTGAACGCACGGTGGTATAGCTCAAAGCAAGACGGGCTTCCGTGAGATTGGCCTCACTGACATTGACATCAGCCTTGGCACTTTCATAAGCTGCGACAGCATTGTCCAGATCAAGCTGGCTGGCAGCCTTCTGCTCGTACAGGGGCTTGATTCTGGCGAGGTCACGCTCCGCCTTGAGTGCGATGGCCTTGTTCTTCGTAACCAACGCCTCAGCCCTATCGACCTGCGCCTTGTATTGTTTAGGATCAATGATAAAGAGTATCTGGTTTTTTTTCACATAAGTTCCCTCTGCGAACATCATCTTCTCGAGATATCCTTCAACCCTTGCCCTGACCTCCACAAACTGCTGGGCACGGATTTTCCCCGGAAATTCACCATAGACTTCCACATTGCGCGTACGCACCGTGTCCACGCCCACTATAGGGAGGACTTCCTCAAAATGCTTGGGTCTCAGAAAGATAACGAGCCCGACTACAACGACAGCTGCCGCCGCTACAACACCGATGATGGTCTTTTTGTCTAACTTTCTCATAAACGGAATAGATTAAGCGAAACTCACCACCTATCAAATACTATTCCACAACGGCCACTGACGTATCTGAGAGGGCATTCATGCAGCGTCAAAAGCGTTTTCTAAAGCCCAGTCACCGTAATCCATTTCTGAGGATTCTTCTCGCCTGTGGAGACAATGGCATCTTCACCACCCTCCATGTCGAACAACGCCAGATTCACTTTTACCTTGCCGTCCACGACCTTGACCGAAGAACGCGGAACGGAAATCTCCGCCAGCCAGCCATTGTCAACATCAGACGCATCCGAAAGTGTCGCGTCGTAGCGCACAACCGCCTTCGCTCCCAAATCTTTTTCAATCCAGTTGCCGGCATAGACTCCCTGATTCCTCAGGCCGTTAAGCCCTACTTTGACCCTCAGCGATTGCGCATTCAGTTTCGCTGCATCCGACGGAGCAACGAATACCTGGACATAATCATCCTTCGATACATTCTCGTCACGACATTCTACAAGAAAATAAATATTGTCAGCATCAGCAGCACATCTCAATGTAGCTTGCGCCTGACACTTGCTGCCTGCAAACAATGCGTCATCAGCATTGACCCAGTCGGAATTGCCGCCGTCAATGACGACTTTGTGGGAAGACGCGGCAATGCGGTGATTAAGAGCCAATTTGCAAAGCGCCACGCCGACGTTCTTGCTGTCAGTGCTATTGCGCATATGAGTAATGAGTTCATGCGGACCATCCAGAAGAATGGAACTCCAGGACCCCTTGGCAGGAAGATATTTACCGGCAGCGCCAAAATTCCTCGCCTGGGAATCTCCGATACGGAGCCATTGGTATGCATCCTGTCCGTATGAAACGACCGTTTCTCCGGACGGAAACTGGAGAAGACTTGGAGCAGAGCCTTTCCACACGTCAATCTTCCTGTCCACAGGACCTACTTTAGCAGTCTTCACGTCCAGACCGGTACCATCTTTTTCTTCACCTTCAATGTAGTTCCAATTGCCGTCTTCAGGAGACCACGCAAAGGAAATGCAGAAATTCACACTGCCGCCGACAGGATAGTCGTGGGCAGATTCAAACACACCGGCCTTGCATTTACTGTCATTCAATATGATAAGCCCGGGCATCTGATCAGTGAACAGCCATCTTTCCTGATGTGCATCATACCAGGTATGCCTGATAACACGATACGGCTCTTTGCCCAATCCCGGAAGCCAGGTCTTGCCACCATCCGTAGAACGTACCATCGACGTTCCTGAATGACTCCCCGAAATCCACGGGCGGCTTTCGGAAAAATACAATTCCAGATCTCCGTCACTGTCCTCAAGCATTATCGCTTCCCAATTCGGACCGCGGTACACTTCATAAGGTTCACTCCACGTCTTGCCGTTGTCCGTACTGCGACGCATTTCAATCCCCTGCTCATTTCTCCACTTCCAAAAAGTATAAGTACCTGTAGTTCTGAAAGATGCGAACATCAGCACATCTCCGTTCGAGAGTACCTTGCCGAAGCCGTTCGTATAAAGTCTGGTAGCATCCTGCCCGCGGGCATTCACGACGCTACGGGATGCAAACAATTTGCCTTGAGGGGTCCAATTGACAAGATCCTTACTGGTGGCCCAGTAAACAGTGGAACCGTTTCCTCCCGAATAATAATCATGCGCTGTAAGGATATATGACCCGTCAGCGAGTTTCACGATCCGGCTATATGAAGGCGAGTCTGTTCCCAGGACAGAAGCTCCGACATTTACAATACTCCGATAATTCAATGTCAGAACAGATTGCGCCCAATCATCCTTATGCGAATTGACCGCATCAGCGGAAGCATTGAGCTTTTCAAAAGGAGTCAATGTCAATGTCGTCGATTCCGATGGAATCTGCTTGCCGCCGTCATCAGGTCCTTCTGCCTTGCAAGAAGCCAAAGACACCGCAGCAAGAAGCGCCAAGCCAGTGTATATCTTATTCATAATAATCTTTTAGTTCAATGTCAAAGAGAGCCATTCTGCAGGATAGTCGCTATTCTCCCCTTCCACATCCTCGATGCTCCATGCCGGCTTTTCCGAGGTCTTCGCCTTGTAGTGGTGACGCAGATGTGCCTTGATCACCTCTCCGCGGGAAGGTTTCCCGCCGATCAGATTCCAAGGAATCCGGAGTCTGACGGCATAACCGAGGTCAATGTCTGTGTCATCATTGACTGTTCCGGCAATTTCCAAGTCTGATGTACGTCCTTCAGCGATTTTCTTCCATGAAATATTGTCCTCCACATAGATGGCATAATCTCCGTTCGCATTTACGACTGCCTTATACTGAGGACCTCCAAAACGCGCAATCAAAATTTCCGGCGCATCGGAATTCTCTGTACTGAGGGCCGTAATCTTCGAATCATAAAGATACGAGATAAATGTAAAACATGTATCGGTATAACCGAAGTCTGCGAACAAATATGAGTCGAAAGAATGGCCGAGGAACCAGCAGTCATTGATTTCCCTGTTGAATTCCCTGATACCTGACATCCGGACGTCTCCCTTCTTGAGCTTTTTGGAATAATTCAGTCGTCCGATTTCCATCCTCACCATTCCTCTCGTCACATTGTTCTCAGAGTATTTCACTGTTCCGGTTGCAAGCACCTTATTATCATCGATATAGTCAATGGAGCCCCAATATCCGTCAAAAGGAGAAGTCGCATTGGTGAAATTGTCGGCAGTCTTGTCTCCGATGAACGTCCAGATTCCCTGCTTGCCCTTATATTGTCCGTTGCTGAGAATAACCATTTCTCCAGTGCCTAGTTTCGTACTGTAAGGACCATAGCCGTAGAAATCCTTGTTGACCTGCTTCTTCATCGGCCAGTCAGGACCGCCCGTCTTGCGGATTTTCTCCAAATCCCTGCGCCAATTGGTTTCTGGATCGGTCTTTACGACCACAGGTGTCTGGTCAACGACGTATTTGCCGTGCCATACCTCCATAGGGACAGCGATACCGTTATTGTCATTCAGCCAGACGCCTGACGGCATACCGTCATAAGTCGAACGGGAATCCACGGTACGCGAGATGACCTCATTGTCATCAATGCCGCAGCACTCCTTGCCCTGCCAGGTCTTGCCATTGTCAAATGAACGTATCACCACAGTCTGAGGAGCGGACATATTGTCGATAAGTTCCTGAGATGAAGTGATATACATCTGGATTTCTCCGGATGGCAACTGGAGCATTGCCGGCTCCCAGCATCTGCCGCGATACACCTCGACCGGCTCCGTGAACGTCCTGCCGCCGTCAGATGAAAACATCACCTCGATGCCGCAGTTGTTGTTGGTATTCACCAGATCATTGTACCCTTTCTTATATCTCCACTGATATGCCAGAAGGATTCTGCCGTCTGCAAGCTGGATAAAATCAGGATTGACATAAACCTTGGTATCCTCTCCCACTGAAGATGTGGCAGGAGCGCTCTTGACCAGCAATGTGGCATCGGACCAAGTCTTGCCATTGTCTTCACTTCGTCTGACATAGATATCCCAACCGAAATGGTCGTTCTCGAAAGACATGAGGAGCGCACCGTCAGAAAGCCTCTTGATACGCGGATAGTAGAGATTTTCTTCCACGAAACCGGCATTCTGTACATTGACGGACTTCATTTCCGTAAACGTACTCCTGTCCCATGAAATCCGGACATCATTGTCAGCCGGCCATTCTCCCCTGCCGCACGAGGCGGAGAGGAGAACCATACCGGCGAACATTATGCAATTCAATGTGTTGTTTCGCATAAAATTACAGAGTTTTAAGCATTACATTAGGCCAGAGGTTGTCTATCTTAAGGCGCACTGACTCGCGGAAGCATTCAGCTGCCTTCTCTTTGTCGCCGAGACCGAGATAACCGAGTCCCATGGTATAGTAAGCCTTGGTATTGATGTTCTCAACAGTGGATCCGGTAGTACCTTCAGCACCGTAGAAGTTCACGAATTCGGTAACGATACCGGCCTTTCCTGACGCAACCAGAGATTCGAACAATGCTTTCGCACCGGCAGCATTGCCTGTCTTGCTCATTGCCAATCCCTTCCAATAGCCATAGTCCGTGCCCTTGTCAGCTACAGCCGCAGCTTTCTTGTAGGCAGCCATAGCCTTGGATTTCTGATGTATAGACTCATAAGCCTGGCCGATGTTCCACCAGATCTGCGCATCACGAGGAGTGCGCTCATCTACCAGGAACACCTGATGATTGACAGGATATTTGAATGCTTCCTGATAAAGTGAGATCGCACCTTTCGCATCACCTTCGGAGAGTTTCTTCTGACCTGCAAGGACAAGGGCATCCACATATACATCATGGAAATTCGCAACACCCTCACGTGTAGGGAAATAGCAGTTCCTGAGCAAGTCGAGCACATAATCATACTCACCTACGAAAGTACCGGTAATAACCTCAGCTGCAAGAGGATAATACCTCTTCACGCAGGTAGAATGATGACTCTTGAGCAATTCGAAACGGGTCCTGACATCTTCTCCGCCAGCCTCATAAACCTGGTCGATTTCCTCCAGGAACAAAGCATTGTCCGGCATCAGGTCAATGGCCTTCCTGTAATATTTGGCAGACTCTGCGTAGTTCTTGGTATAAAGCCAGTTGGCCCATCCGAGATTTCTCCAGGCCATGGCATTGGACGGATCCATCTCCACGCAACGTTTCCACTCTGCGATTGCATTGTCTTTCTGCTTGTCATACAGCAAGTTGCCCAGATAGTAATGAGGTTTGGCATTGTCAGGACAATACTGCATCGCCAATTTGAGGACCTCAATGGTCTCCAGACGGAACGGATTGCAATATTTCGTAGGCAGGGCCAGAGCCTCCCCGAACAATTTCTTGGCAGCTGCCTTGTCTCCGGACATGTGGGCAAACCATCCCAGCCACATCTTGGCAGAAGGATAAGGCTTGATGCCGTCAGCATATTTCATAAGTTCCAACGCCTTGTCAATGAAACCGTTATGGAGATACTTCAGTGACAGTTCCATATAAGATTCCACCTGCTCGCGCATGAGTGTCTTCAGGCTGTCAGTACCATTGAGCATGTCATATTCTGCTGTAGCATAGGCATTCAGCGGATCCATTGCAAGCACCTGGCCGACGCATTTCGCAGCCTCGTCGGAATTACCGCGCAAGCGGAGTATGCTGGCTTTCAAGTTCATGGCCTCGAAATTGTTTCCGTTGTAGGTCAATGCCTCGTTCAGACGGTCAAGCGCCATGTCGAAATCACGAGCCTGCGTGTACATCTGCGCGAGCTGGAAATTCGCTGCAGAGTTATAATTGTAGTTCCACACGGCACGATACAAGGTATCGAAAGCAGCCTCTATCTTACCCTGTTCCTTCAGAATCAGACCAAGATTGTAAATGGCCTCGCAATCCTTAGGACGTGTATAATCATGTGTCTGACGGGCGATTGCACGACGCAGATAAGTGGCAGCCTTGTCATATTCACCTCTTTCCCTGTACCATACGCCTATTCTCGTATTGGCGCGGGTATCACCCGGATCTCTACGGAGAACCTCATTGAAATAATCGGTAGGGTCGATGAACGGATTGTGGAACTGGAGGTTCCTGAGGCCCACCAGATAACACTCCTCGGTGTTTTCGATTTCCTGAGGGAGCTTAGGGCGCTCGACTATCGGCGGAAGCGGCTTCTCCGGATCCTTGACTACCGGCTTGTAGGAAAGCATCTGTTTTCCACCTGCTGACGCAAGCACCATTTTCAATGAATTCTTGTCAATGTTCTTGTCAATGTTGATGATTTTCACGTAAGGCTTGTCCGGAGCCACGTCTGCAGTAGTTCTGAAGACTTCATTGTCTCCCGCATACAGAATCACGTTCAGTCCTTTCATCGGGGACGTAGTGTTCACGCCGAGAAGCACTTTGGAGTCATCCATGACATCCATATTGATGGCGGCATTCTTGTCGCCTGCCTTCACTCCGCCCATGTCACGGATGCCGTACCAATATTGAGAGAATGTCTTGGTCTCATAAGGTGCAGACCAGTTGTAATCAGGCTGGTTGTCGGAATATGCGCCTGCCATCAGCTCGCAATAGTGGCCTGAATTGTCGGTGAGAATCTTGGTGTCCCACTCGGAATTAGGGCCCCACAGCCAGAACTTGCCGCCCTTGATGATGTTATGGTTGCCTGTAAGCATGGTTCCGGCATTCCGTCCGTGGTCATAACCTGCGATGAAGTCCTCCTTCAGGTCATAGGCAAACATTGAATTGGACATATAGTGGTTCTTCCACCATGACGCGTCCACACCGTCCTTGTAGAAAGACATCCCGTTGAAAGTCTCGTGAGTTACAGGCCAATGCGCGAACCAGTTCTTGCAGTGGAAGGTAACGAATTCCACGCTCTGCGGGAAGATGATCTGATAGTTTTCATCCACAAGTGTAGAGACATTCGACCAATAGAGCATCGAATTGTCATTCATGGTGTTGTTTATAAGACGTCCAGAAATTTCCATATAGGACTTGCCCGGATGAAGGGTTATGCCGATGGCCCATGACATTCTGTGGCGATATTCGGTCTCGCCTACCCAGATTGTCTTGCTGCCGTCAGAGTTTTCCACGATCTTGTAGTCGCATGGGGTATGGGAAGTCGCACGATGGTGATGGAACACGTTCCATTCCACGCCACCGGACACCCAGGCGCCCAACATGCCCACATTGGCAGGCTTGATTACATGGTTGTGGTAGAATATGTCATAACCATTGGTCTTGTCAACCGCATAAATCAGACGTCCGCCGATTTCGGGAAGCACGCAAAGTTCCACATATTCGTTCTCCATGTAGAGAGCCTTGTATGTGACGGTATCCTTCTTTCTGGTCATGTTGTCGTTCAAAAGATAAGGATAAACGCTTCTGCGCGCTCTCTGATAAGACCAGTCACGCTCGAAAACAGGAGCTTCTTCCGGTGCATCAAGCAGATACGTAGGCATGTCGATCGTGCCTTCCCAAGCCTTTACAACATCCGTTTCACGTGGCTGTGCTCCCAATGTACCGGCACAAACCGCCACTGCAAATGTCAAAAGTAATTTTCTCATTATTGTAATTGTAATAGTTATTTTAGTACCAACCTTCGTTTTGTTCCAGATTAGGATTCTTTTCCTTCTCGGATGCAGGAACAGGCCATTTCAGGTATGCGTCGCCTCCATACACGTAATCATATACAGGCGAGCCCCAGACCTGATGAAGTCCCTTGGCGAAGTCAAACTTACGCTCTTTCCATATGCCCCATCTGACCTCTTCCAGATAGAGCTGCTCCTCACAGGCAAGTTCCCAATGTTTCTCATCGACAATGCGCTGTGCCATATCCTCCTTACCGCTTACCTTGAGCCACTCGGCACCGGAATTCAGTTCAGCGACTCCGGCACGTTTGCGCACCTGGTTCACATATCCGGCTGCTTCAGAGGTCCTGCCCTGCTCATTGACGGCTTCTGCCAGACAAAGCAGCACATCCGCATATCTGATGATAGGGACATCCACCGGATTGTATGTGGAATTATTGTATTCCTTGCCTTTGGTCACGAATTTCCTGATATTGTAGAGCATGTAAGTCGGCGAAACGGTCCTGAGGTCGAAATCCGGAGCATTTTCCGAACGGTATGGCCACCTGATCTGATAATTAACGGCATCACCCTTGGCGAAACCTCCCAGATAATTGGAATAAGGCACGATAGCCGTTGCTGCCAATCTCGGGTCACGGTTCTCATAAGCCGCTTTGATGCGCGCTTCATTGCCGGTTTCGTCATATTTGGACATGTCGGCGCCATAAGCCTTCATGGTGGCTTTCTCCGCGTCCGTCATATAGTTGCGGCAGAAATACACGCTTCTCTCTTTAGGATCCATACTGCTGTACCCGGGTATGACGTCATCATAGGAGAACGGCCTGCCGTCAGCCCACTGATAAGAGTCTGCAAAATTCGCATTGAAATAGAAATGATTCTGACCGTTGCCGCAAGTCATCCAGTTTCCGTAAGTACGGCTATAGACATTGCCATGTCCCGGCAGGTTCTCCATCGTCACGGAGAATATCATCTCATCCGATTTTTCATTCTTTTCGACGAAAAGGTCAGCATAACTGCCTTTGAACAGTCCAAATCCGCACTCGCCCACTTTGAGGAAGTCAGCCTCGGCCTTGTCCCACTGCTTCAGCCACATATAGACTTTTCCGCGGAGAGCGTATGCTGCGCCTTTTGTGATACGTCCGAAGTTGCTGTCGCCCGAAGCATATTTGGCAGGAAGATGCTCACAGTCAATGGCAGCCGTCAATTCATCCAGAACAGTGTTCCAGACCTCTTCTTCAGATTTGCGGCCTCTGGTATATTCGCCCGGAGCAAGGTTCTCCAGATAGACAGGAACGCCATGCCAAAGGGCATTGAGCCTATAATATGCATAAGCACGGATGAATTTGCATTCCGCTATCCTCTGCGCTTTAAGCTCGTCTGACAATGCTGCCGTCCCTCCGATATTGGCAATGACATCATTAGCCCTGTTCACGCTCTCGTACAAATACTTCCAATTATTCAGGAACAACCCAGCATTGGACTGCACTAACCCCATCATAAAGGGATAACGGAGAGAGATA
>OJAM01000686.1_pt1 | contig 14040 bp, 16 predicted proteins | sample 1589071 | NCBI WGS metagenome assembly OJAM01 (sample SAMN03283243) | human gut metagenome | biome: human-associated habitat; material: feces | host: Homo sapiens | place: Peru | collected 2012
CCCCCCCCATAATTGAGGTATCGCCAAACAGACTTTGCTGTACTGGCTGTGATTTCTTTAATTCTGCCCTACTCTTGCCTCGAATATAGTCGCTCATGAAATGGCTCTTGAAGGCTTCCTTGGCATCCACTTCCTGCTCGGTGAATGGTATCCAATAGTTGGTGCCTTGTGCAGCCTGTATGTTGTTATTGAACAATGTGTAGGCAAGACAGTCGCTCTGAAACTCCAAGTCGGTCTTCCATCCATCATTAGGATACAAGAACTGGTCTCGGTCGTTGAGCCAAGTGGCAGGGATTACTTTGCGAACTGCAAGAAATATGCACATTATGTTTATATTCGTAGGTGTTACCCACCAACCACGAGGCGTAGGCATTTGTTCCTTTTTATTAATAATGTATACTAACTTTTGATTTTGAAAGTCATTCCTGCCGTTGCTCATAAAGCCAAGTCGCATGCCTTTTTCGTCTTTATGTGAAAGTACCCAACTCCCAATATTTCCTTTTTCATTATCATAACTACAGATGTTTTTTGTTCCATAGTAACTTCCATCTTTGGCATACACATCGGCAATAATGAAATCAAATATCTGTTTCTTTGCAAGATGCCATATAGAGAAGGAAATTGGAAATTTACCTTTTACATTGTCAAACGTAGAGGATGGCACAAGGAACATCCGTTCCGGCTTCGCCGTGACGGCTCGCCGGAAATCGCGGAAGTTCGGTGCTTGCAGATTTTTCAACTTTGAAAAATCTGCAAGCACCGAAGAAGGGATTTCGTTATAAATCCTGATGATGAACTGTGCAAACAGTTCACGCCCTGCGATTCCCATTTGTGGAAGATATTGTTTATAGACTGCAGTCTTCACTGCAACATTGGTCTTGTTCTTGCCTGTTCCGCTTAACTGTTTGCTGTCTCCAGCTTCCGCATACGGCGGATTGATATAAATGACGAGTTTCTTGCGCTTCTCCTCGTCTTTCAATATCTCGATGAGCGACTCTGGGAGTTTGCTCTCCTCTGGCTTGTCGAGGTTGAAAGGATCGTTGAGGAAGTCGAACTGGAATACATGGCTGTCGAGCAAGTTACTGCCGCCGTGCTCCCCACGCAAAGCCTTGTTCATCGTGGCGATGCGGGTGTGCATCACCTCCACATCTGCCTTGTCGAGGGTAGATGCGTAGATGTTGTACTTGTTGGTCAAGCCTGCCAGCAAGTTGCCCGTGCCGGCGCAGCAATCCCAAATATAATATTCCTCCTGCCAGTTCTCGCCCAGTTCCCTTGCGAGATATTCCTGTGAAAGCTCCACCCACTGCGGAGGAGTGAAGAACGAGCCTTTGCGCTCTCTCACATCCTGTGGCACGAGCAAGTCGCGGCGTTCTACCATCTTGTCCCAGTATTCGCGACGAGGTGGACGCTTGTAGCGGTTCCAAAATTGAGTGTGCGCTTTCTGGTTGTCGAGGAATACGGCTTGGGTATAGTTCTCCAGCCCAGTGTCGTTCACACGGCGGTCGAGCACGTAGTGGTCTGATTTCAGGAGCACGAAGAGTTTTTCCTTGAGCGTGGTGTTGTTGGCGGAAAGTAGGTCGGCGAGATAAAAGTCGGCATCGATGATGCCTGCTTCCTTAAGCTTGTCCCAGTCGCCGTTGATGGTAGGCTTTACCTCTGCGCACCACTTGCGGTAGATATGGGTGAAGTTGTTGATGGTTACCTGTATCTGTTTCACGCCATCTTGCCCCATGTGGAAGTTTTGCTTGATAAACTGGTGTAACTCCTTCTCGTCGGTGACGTAGTGAAAGAGTACCAGCTGCTTTTTCATCAGCGAGGAGAGCAGTCCTAAAAGCTGTTGGAACTCCTTCGACTGGTGGTCGGATGGAGTGACGTTCCAGTTGAAGTCGTTCTGTGTGAACACGTCCATCACCTCGTGGTATTGTACGAAGGCAATCTTCTCGGCATCGAATGCGCCAAGGAAGGCAGGGGGCAATTTGTCCTCGTATGTATGTGCCTTTCCTATGGTGAGGATGAGCTGTATGAACGATTCGAGCAAGTCGTGCGAGGTGCCTTGCTTGGCTTCCGCCCAGAGCAGGTACTCGGTCTCGAAGAGCTGCTGCCCTTGCGTAGGCACAGCCACGGCGAAGTCTATCTTGCCGATGATTGGCGTGCAGTCGTAGGCTGCGAACCAATCTGCTGCCACCTTGTTCTTCAGTTCCTCCTCCAGTATGTTGCCGTAAAATGATGTTGCCATGATGTCTAACAAAATTAGTTTCTGTTGATTTTATTCAGAAGCTCGGTAGTTGTAATGTCGTTCAGCTTGGAAAAAGCAAACCACTTTTTCCCAAGATCCTTAATGGAAGCACCAATGTGATAAACCATGTCGTCTATGCAAATAAACCTGTCATGTGAATGTCTGTATTCAGAAATCTCAATGGAAGAGTATTGTGCATTGTGCCTATCCAAATCTAATTGTAGTTGGCTGGTAATGTGATGCGTATAAATCTTTGCGGTAACATAATTTGCTCGTTTGTCCAACAAGGTTAAGACGCTTTCGTCGATATAGTTATCTATTAGTGTAATGTTGGTCTGCGCACTTTTTACCAAATTGGTAACAAAGAGATAGGCATCGAAAATTTGACCATTGAAGAATATTCCTTCTGTTGGTGGAAGTGAAGTCTTGACGAAAAAGTCGATTTTCTCTTCGGCATGTAGCATACGTTGCTCCAATAATCCGATTCGTTTGTTAAAAGTGTACCCATGTAAAAGATAATCTTTTAGAACGCTATTGGCCCATTGACGAAAGCGTGTTCCACGAATTGACTTTACTCTATATCCCACAGAGATGATAACATCTAAATTGTAGAATTTTGTCTTGTATTTTTTCCCATCTTTAGCAGTTGTCAAGGATTCCTTGACAACTGCTTCTTTCTCAAGTTCTCCTTCTTTGAAAATGTTGTTTATATGCAAACTTACATTTTGTTTAGAAGTTTGAAATAATTCTGTCATCTGTATTTGGGTGAGCCAAACCGTTTCATCTTCCATTTTTACTTCCACCTTAATGGTTTCATTAGGTTGGTAGATGATGATTTGCCCTTCTTCTAATGGCAAATCTTGTATTGGGTGATTGTTGTTTTTTTCCATTTTTAATTATAGGTGGATATTGGAGAAAATGTAATGAAGGCTTACAGAGCATTGAGTACTTGTTCCTTGATCTGCTCCAGCTCGTCCTTCATCTTCACCACGATGTTCTGCATCTCAGCCTGGTTGCTCTTCGAGCCCGTGGTGTTGATTTCGCGTCCCATTTCCTGTGCGATGAAGCCCAGCTTCTTGCCCACGCCGTGTCCTTCCTCGTTCATTGTCTCGCGGAAGTACTTCAGGTGATTGCTGAGTCGCTGCTTCTCCTCGCTGATGTCGAGTTTCTCGATGTAGTAGATCAGTTCCTGCTCCAGTCTGTTCTTGTCGTATTCGACATTAGGAATCTGCTGCAGTCCGTTCACGATGTTGGTCTTGATCTTCTCTACGCGCGATTTCTCGTAAGGCTCTATGCTGGCGAGCAATGCCTGGATGTTGTCCACTTTCTCGGTGAACTTCTTCTGCAGGGCAGCTCCCTCCTGGCGGCGGAACTCGATGAGGTGGTTCACAGCCTCGTCGATGGCTTGCTGTGCAGCCTTCCATTCCTCGTCGGTCAGTTCTTCCACATCGGTCTTGGTCGTCACGTCGGGCAGGCGCAACAGCGTAGCATACCAGTCGGCAGGCTCAGGAATGCCTGTCTGTGCCGAAATCTTCTTGATTTGCTGGTAATAGTTCTCCACCAGCGCCATGTTGATGGGCGTGGCGTCAGCCACAACGTCCTTTTCTATCCAGATAGAGAAATCAATCTTGCCTCTTTCCAGATTCTTGGCGATGAACTGACGTATCTCCATTTCCTTCTCTCTATACAGAGGAGCAATACGTGTGGAGAGGTCGAGAGCCTTGCTGTTCAGCGACTTAACCTCTACGTTGATCTTCTTTTCTTTGTAGGCTACGGTAGCTTTTCCGAAGCCTGTCATTGACTGTATCATATATTCTTCACGTTAAATTTCTGCAAAAGTACAAAAAAATGCGAGAAAAAGCGTAAATTTGCACCTTATTTAAGAATATATTTATTTTTATGGCTTGTATTTTAAGTATTGAGACGAGTACCGACGTGTGCTCGGTGGCAGTTAGTGATAATGGAGCCGTGATTTTCAACAAGGAAGATCACAGCGGTCCCAACCATGCAGTAAAGTTGGGCGTGTTCGTCGATGAGGCTATCAGTTACATTGATTCCCGCAATATTCCGCTCGAGGCTGTGGCAGTAAGTTGCGGTCCTGGTTCTTATACGGGTCTTCGCATAGGAGTGAGTATGGCCAAGGGCCTTTGCTATGGCCGTGGCGCAAAGCTCATCGCCGTGCCTACACTTGAGTTGCTGGCTGTGCCCGTGCTCCTTGGCGAGCATCCTGCCGAGGAAGATGCGCTCATTGTGCCTATGCTCGACGCCCGCCGAATGGAAGTGTATGCGCAGGTCTTCGACCGTGCCCTCCGCGAGGTGCGCCCTATACAGGCCGACATTGTGGACGCAGAAACCTACAAGGAGTATCTCGACCGTGGTGCTGTCTATTTCTTCGGAAACGGAGCAGCCAAGTGTATGGAAGTCATCAATCATCCCAACGCCCATCTCGTGAAGAACATCGAGCCGCTGGCAAAGAATATGGCGCCATTGGCCGAGAAGCGCTTCGTGGAAGGCAAGTTTGAGGATGTGGCTTACTTCGTGCCTTTCTATCTGAAGGACTTCGTGGCCAAGATGCCTAAGAAACTTATTTGATATTTACACCTATTATTATATATATTAATGAATATAGACGGATTAGACTATAACACCCAGCGAGAGCAGATCGTGCTGCCTGAGTATGGACGAGAGATACAGCAGATGGTTGACTATGCAGTCGGCCTGCCCGACCGTGAGGAGCGTCAGCGATGCGCCAAGACCATTATTGCCATCATGGACCGAATGTTCCCCGAGAGCAAGAATGTGGAGGGACATGAGCGCAAGCTCTGGGATCAGCTCGCCATCATGAGCCGTTTCCAGCTCGACATCGACTATCCTTTCGATGTGACAAGTGCCTCGCAGATGGCCCAGAAGCCCGAGCCCATGCCTTATCCGATGAAGAAGATTCCCGTGCGCCACTATGGTGCCATGCTCTTCGAGGCTTTCGAGATACTGAAGACCATGGAGCCTGGCAGGGAGCGCGACGAACTGGTGAAACTCACTGCCAACCAGATGCATCGCAACCTGATGCAGTGGAGCCATGGTTCGAGCGACGGCGAGAAGGTGGCTTCCGACCTGGCCCGCTTTACCGACGGAAAGATTCAGCTCGACTTGAACACTTTCAAGTTCGAGAGAATTGTAGACCGTGAGCAGTCGCAAGGACGCAATGGCAAGAAAAAGAACAAGTAACTTATATTCCCCTTATCATTCATAACCCCCAAAGAATAGTCTATGGAGTCATTTATCATAGAAGGCGGTCATCCGCTCACAGGAACCATCATTCCGCAGGGTGCCAAGAACGAGGCACTCGAAGTGATTTGCACTACTATCCTTACCGACGAGCCTGTGCGCATCAAGAATGTGCCAGACATCCTCGACGTGAACAACCTCATCAAGTTGCTCAGGGAGATAGGCGTGAAGGTAACTCAGAACAGTCGCAACGACTATACATTCCAGAGCGACGAGCTGAAGCTCGACTATCTCGACAGCCTGGAGTTTGTGGCTAAGTGCTCCTCGCTGCGTGGAAGCGTGCTGATGATTGGTCCGCTGTTGGGACGCTGTGGCAAGGCAACCATCGCCAAGCCGGGTGGCGACAAGATAGGCCGCCGTCGTCTCGACACCCACTTCCTGGGATTCAAGTATCTGGGTGCCAAGTTCGTGCACGACGACGAGCGCAATGTCTATCAGATAGAAGCCAGGAAACTGAAGGGCTGCTATATGTTGCTCGATGAGGCTTCGGTTACGGGTACTGCCAACATCATCATGGCTTCGGTGCTTGCCGAGGGAACCACCACCATCTATAATGCAGCCTGCGAGCCTTATATCCAGCAGCTCTGCCATCTGCTCAACGCCATGGGCGCTCAGATCAGCGGCATAGGCAGCAACCTTCTTACTATCGTGGGCGTGAAGTCGCTTCACGGAGCCGAGCATCGCATCCTGCCCGATATGATCGAGGTGGGCTCGTTCATCGGTATGGCTGCCATGTGTGGAGCCGGTGTACGCATCAAGGACGTGTCGGTCCGCAACCTGGGAATCATTCCCGAGGCTTTCCGCCGACTGGGTGTGAAGATAAAGATTGAGGGCGACGACCTCTTTATTCCTGAACAGAAGCACTACGTCATAGATTCCTTTATCGATGGAACCATCATGACGCTTGCCGATGCCCCATGGCCAGGACTTACCCCCGACCTCCTGTCGGTTCTCCTCGTTGTGGCGACACAGGCACGTGGCAGCGTGCTCTTCCATCAGAAGATGTTCGAGAGCCGACTGTTCTTCGTCGACAAGCTCATCGATATGGGTGCACAGATTATTCTCTGCGACCCGCACCGTGCTGTGGTGGTGGGCCACGACCATAAGATCCGACTCCGTGCCGGCAGAATGACAAGTCCTGATATCCGTGCCGGTATTGCCCTGCTCATTGCAGCGATGAGTGCCAACGGTACAAGCCGCATAGAGAATATCGCCCAGATCGACCGTGGCTACGAGGACATAGAGTTCCGACTCAATCAGCTCGGAGCCAAGATTACGCGTGTCACGGATTGAGTAAGTGAAGAGTGAAGAATGAAGAATTCAATGGCTTTACTGATCATGATTTTCAAAGATTCTATGCGATATGATAAGACGAGACGACGTTTATAAGATAGGCAAGTTGGGAAAGCCCCACGGCGTGAAGGGAGAAATCACCTTTGCCATTACCGACGATGTGTTCGACCGTGTGGATGCCGATTATCTCATTCTCGACATCGACGGCATCCTGGTGCCTTTCTATATAGAGGAATACCGGTTTAAGAACGACGAGAATGTGCTGGTGAAGTTCGAGGATATCGATACGCAGGAACAGGTGCGTGCCTATACGGGCTGCGAGGTGTTCTTTCCCCGTCATCTCTCCGACAGCGATGAGGAGAATATGTCGTGGGCAGAAATTATCGGCTTCCAGCTTGTTGATGCCACTACCGGTCTGGTGATAGGCACGATCGACCATGTGGACGACAGCACCATCAACTTGCTCTTCGAGATAACGACACCTGCGGGAAAGGAACTGCTGATTCCTGCCAGCAACGACTTCATTCACGAGGTGGATGCCGGGCAGCGTGTCATCAAGATGCAGTTGCCCGAGGGAATCCTCGAGTTGGATTAAATGGCGGCGAAAAGCTACAAAGCAGATATGTTATCCGTTAGCCTTGGCGAATAAACTTTCTGACTGGACAGAAGATTTTTCCCTGTTGGGAAAATAAAAAAGCCCTGTTGCGAAGGCTTGCAAATTAGAACAAGATAAGAGAAAATGAAGAAACAACAAATATGTATCCTTGGCTCCACGGGAAGCATCGGCACACAGGCGCTCGACGTGATAGAGCAGCACAGCGACTTGTATGAGGTGTACTGTCTTACAGCCAACAACCGTGTGAAGGAACTGGCACAGCAGGCTCGTAAGTTCAAACCTGCTGCCGTGGTGATAGCCAACGAGGCACATTATGACGAGTTGAAAAACCTGTTGAGCGATGAGCCAGACATCAAAGTCTATGCCGGTGCTCAGGCGCTTTGCGACATCGTGGAGGCCGATCCTATCGACATGGTGCTTGCCTCTATGGTGGGCTTCTCAGGACTTGAGCCGACAATCCATGCCATCAAGGCCCGCAAGAAGATATGTCTTGCCAACAAGGAAACCCTCGTCGTGGCTGGCGAACTGATATGCGGTTTGGCCCAGCAGTATCATGCGCCCATCCTGCCGGTCGACAGCGAGCACAGTGCCATCTTCCAGAGCCTGGTGGGCGAGGACGACAACGAGATAGACAAGATATTGCTCACCTGCTCGGGCGGACCTTTCCGCCATCACACCATGGAGCAGTTGGCTAAGGTAACTGCTGCCGATGCGCTCCGCCATCCTACATGGGACATGGGAGCCAAGATCACCATCGACTCGGCTTCGCTCATGAACAAGGGTTTCGAGGTGACTGAGGCCAAATGGCTCTTCGGCGTTCCTGCCGACAAGATAGAGGTGCTCATCCATCCGCAGAGTGTCGTGCACAGCGCAGTGCAGTTTGTCGATGGAGCAGTGAAGGCTCAGTTGGGTGTGCCCGATATGCGTCTGCCCATACAGTATGCCTTCTCCTTCCCCAAGCGCCTGCCTCTGCAGGGCGACCGTCTCGACTTGTTCAAGACCAAGGACTTGCAGTTCTTTGAGCCCGACTACGAGAAGTTCAAATGCCTGCGCTTGGCTTTCGAGGCTATCAGGAAAGGTGGCAACATGTCGTGCATCGTCAATGCTGCCAACGAGGTGGTCAATGCCGGCTTCCTCCGTGGCGAGTGTGGATTCTTGCAGATGGGCGACATCATAGAGCAGGTGATGGCGAAAGCCACCTTCGACAGCCAGCCCGACCTCGACGTCTATCTGCAGACCGATGCCGAGGCCCGACGCATTGCTGCCGAACTGATGAAGAGTGCGTCATAATATATAATAAAGGGTGTGAGCGACGCCGTATATATATAATAAGGTGTGCACACTGTCAATCACGAATTATCAATAAAGTTTATCAATCATAATCATGGTGAACGGCGGAAGGAGCCTCACACAAGTCTCAGTTTTCTGCCTTCACAGTTCAAAGTAAAACAATGGAAATATTCTTGATCAAGGCGCTTCAGCTCATGTTGGCGCTTTCCATATTGGTGTTGCTCCACGAGGGCGGTCACTTTTTCTTCTCCAAGCTCTTCGGAGTAAGGGTAGAGAAGTTCTATCTCTTCTTCGACCCTTGGTTCCACCTCTTCGAGTTCAAACCCAAGAATTCGGACACTACCTACGGAATGGGTTGGTTGCCATTAGGCGGTTACTGCAAGATTTCGGGTATGATCGACGAGAGTTTCGATACCGAACAGATGAAGCAGCCCGAGCAGCCCTGGGAGTTCCGCTCCAAGCCAGCCTGGCAGCGACTGCTCATCATGATAGGCGGTGTGCTGGTCAACTTCGTGCTGGCGCTCTTCATCTATTCGATGATTCTCTTCCACTGGGGCGACGAGTACGTGGCTACCAAGGACATGAAGCAGGGTATGGCGTTCAACAGCGAGGCCAAGGCCTTGGGTTTCCAGGATCATGACATCTTGGTAGGAACCGAGGAGGGCGAGTTCAAGACCTACGATGGCGACATGTTCCGTGCGCTCTCTACAGCCCACAGAGTCGACATTATCCGTAATGGCAAGCCTATGAGCCTGCAGCTGCCCGGCGACATCAACATGCTGGGCATGTTCAAGGCTACTCCCCGTTTTGTGGAAATCTATCAGCCGCTTCGTATCGACAGTGTGGCAAAGGGCACACCTGCCGCCAAGATAGGTCTTACTCCTGCCGATAAGATTCTGAGCATCAACGGTCAGAAGGTGGAGACTTTCAATGCCTTCACCAACGAGATGGGCCGCATCGACGACCAGCTGGCTGTCGCCACTACTGCCAAGGACAGTGCAGCCGTCCTCAATGCCCAGTTGACGGTGCTGAAAGCCAATGGCGACACGCTTACCACGTATGTTCAGCTCGATGCCTTAGCGGGATACACCCGCATGGGATTCGTCAACTACAATATTGTACGCGACTATAAGGTGACTCACATCCGTTACGGATTCTTCGAGAGTTTCCCTGCCGGCATCAAGTATGGCTGGAATGTGCTGTCGGGCTATGTGGGCGACATGAAATACGTCTTCTCCAAGGAGGGAGCCAAGAGCCTGGGCGGCTTTGGCGCACTGGGAAGCCTCTTCCCACCCATGTGGGACTGGCATGCATTCTGGTTGATGACAGCCTTCCTGAGCATCATCCTTGCCTTCATGAACATCCTGCCCATCCCCGCACTCGATGGCGGACACGTGTTCTTCCTCCTCTACGAGATGATAACAGGACGCAAGCCTGGCGACAAGTTCCTTACTTATGCTGAGTATGCGGGCTTCACCATCCTCTTGCTCCTTCTCGTCGTTGCCAACCTCAACGATGTGTTGCGTCTCTTCGGCATCATTTAAGGAATAATCCGTAAATTAGCATAACTTTCGCAAGTAAACTCCACACGCCCTGTTGACTGTCATTACACCCAGGGCGATGCTCTGAAATGAATGTCAGAAGGTTATGAAAGCAGCACGCCCTGAAAGGGGCAGAAGCTCTTAGCCCAGGGCGCTGCTCTGAAACGAATGTCAGAAGGTTATAAAAGCAGCACGCCCTGAAAGGGCAGAAGCTCTTAGCCCAGGGCATCGCCCTGGGTTGTTATGTGCGCAGACCTGTCGCCCTGTAAGGGCAAAAGCTTTAAAATTCCTGGCAATTAGTAAAGCTTTTGCCCTTACAGGGCGCCTTCTTGATTGCCGTTGTACCCAGGGCGCTGCCCTGGGCTAAGAGCTTCTGCCCCTTCAGGGCGTATTGGGTATTTTCAACAGCACGGATTGAAAATATTTCTACTTTTGATGCTTTTGGAGCCATTGATTAGAAAATATTTCTACTTTTTGTGCTTTTGAGGCTGTTGCAGGCTTGCAAGGGTCACTTTTTGTACTTTTGGGGCTCTTGCAGGCTTGCAAGGGTCACTTTTTGTGCTTTTGGAGCTGTTGCAAGCTTGCAAGGGTTACTTTTTTTGCTTTTGGGGCTGTTGCAAGCTTGCAAGGGTTACTTTTTTTGCTTTTGGAGCTGTTGCAAGCTTGCAAGGGTCACTTTTTGTGCTTTTGGAGCTGTTGCAAGCTTGCAAGGGTCACTTTTTGTGCTTTTGGAGCTGTTGCAGGCTTGCAAGGGTCACTTTTTGTGCTTTTGGAGCTCTTGCAGGCTTGCAAGGGTCACTTTTTGTGCTTTTGGAGCTGTTGAATGCAACTTTCCGATGCAAAAGTGATAAAAAACGACTATTCAAATCAAATTCTACAGGTAAAATTCATATTTTTATCGTTTTGTAGTCAATTTTTCGCAATATCGTTGCGATTTTCTCTTTTTTTTTATATCTTAGCAACCGCAACTGGAGAAATCCGACGATGCACATAACTTTTTGTCAAATTTAAATCCTAAACATCATGAAAGAGATTTCCGACATCAGCATTCAGCGCATGAATAACGGTGCGCATTTCACGTTTGTAAGTAACATTCTTGCACGTGCCGAGGCCGATACAGCCGTCAAAGGCAAGGCATCAGAACTCGTCAGTAATTTCAAGGCTGCCGTTGCAGCAGAAGACGAAGCCTTGAAAATTTCACAGAAAAGTCTCTTGACTGATGATATAGCCAAGGCTGACAGCGACCGCGACGCACTCTATATTGGCTACAAGAGAGCCGTAGAAGGTTTCCTCGCTATGCCTGTCGCTGACATGGCACAGGCTGCAAAGGTTCTCGCACAGCACATCAAGGACTACAAGATTAGCACCGCCGACCAGCTTGACAAGGAAACAGGTCTCTTGGTCAATTTCATTGCAGACCTTGAAGGCAAGAATTCCGAACAAGTTGCAAAGTTAGGCTTGACCGCCTTTGTCACAAATCTGAAAGAAGCCAACGAGCGAGTAAGAGCACAGACACTTCAGCGCACTAACGATAAAATGGGCGTGATAGTTGGAGCATTGAAGACCGCCCGCGCAGCAAGTGATGAAGCCTATCGTGCTTTGGTGAAGATGGTGAATGCACTTGCCCTCGTCTTTGGCGAAAAGGATTACACCGCCTTCATCGACTACGTGAACACCGAGGTTACCCACTTCAAGCGTGAGGTGCTTGGCAGGAAGGCTGCCGCTCCATCTACTTCGGATAGCTCTTCTGCGAATCCTGGTAGTACAAGTAAACCAAGCGGTGGAGGTTCATCATCAGGCGGAACTGGCGGAGGTGCTGATGCGGAGTAAAAGTGAAACAAGATTCTTTGATGCAGTTTTCAGAAAACGAAAGCTGCATCAATCCCCCGTCACATAATTAATCAATAAGTCGCCTATGCTACATATAGTAAACAAAATCAAAGAAAAGCCAAAAATCTTATTTATATGTGTTGGTCTTTTACTGCTTTTACTTTGTATATTCTTGAACTTTATATATAGACCATATGCTTATTCCAGACATTTAAGTGATTTTCATATTTCAGATAGCTACACCAGTTTTTTAGGAGTCCCTATGGGAGTGTGTTTCATACAGGGATGTCTTCGTGCTCATAAGCAACAATCCATTGTTGGAAGTATATTAGAATCCATGTTAATTCTTATAGGCTTTGAATTCGTCGATGCGTTTTTCACTAAAAATATCGACTGGATAGATATTTCTGCTGCGTGCTTAGGTGGATTTTTCACGTATATCATTTATTACTATTTAAAAAAAACATTGTCCGATTAAGTGAGATAAGTAACAACTCAGCACTCCTATGGGGATGCTGAGTTGTTACCTTTTTAGTTAATTTGAAAAAAAATCGATCAGGACTTGAAACACGCTCTTTTTATATTATAAAAGAATATATGTAACTCCATTCAGTAATATGTGTGCGAATATACTTGCGTAAATTCCCAAGTTCAATCTGAAATAAGTAAACAATATTCCAGCACTAAATTGTGGCAAACAAGCAATGATGAGATAGGATAAGTAACACATTTCTACATTGTAATTATTTATATGCATTAGGGAAAACCATAAGATAGAAAACCAGATGAATGATCTATATAGATATTTATTACTTTTGATGCTATCATACCTTGCTTGCGGTATCTTATAAAAAAGATATCCCATCACAAATGCAATTGCTAACTTTGTAAGAATTCTAATATATTTGTCGTCTATGTGATATAATTCTCCTAAAATGAAAAAAGAGATACAAGTTACACTGATAATGATTTCTGTCTTGTGGAATGACAACCATAGTCTGTGTATTGTTTCTTCTATGATCGGCCCAATTACTATTAACATTAGTATTGTGTCTTTTGTTATATTTTCTTTTGGCTTTAGTTCTTTAGGCCATCCTATATGATGTGCATAGCTGATAACAAGAATAGAGACGATTAATAAAATAAGATAAATAACAGCCCCCTTTATAAGTATCACTATCGGTTTCTCTCCTTTATCCTTATCAGAAAGATAATGATTAATATCTAAATTTAAATACTTCATAATTTAAAGATTTTACTTTTTAAATCAAAGTCATTTGTATAATAATATGTTTTCTCTATCCAAGCAGGAGGTAAAAGTTGCATAAAATTAAATAAGTTACTCATGTCAAAATACCTGAGTAACATGAAAGGTTAATCACTAAGTTTCTAATTTAAATTCATCGTCAGAACGACAAAATATTCTATTCCTAAGAAGGAATTGTATAGCCAATTAGTGAGTGAAAAAATAGACTATTCCAGCTGCTACACCTATAGCAATACCTATTAAAAAACCTTCCAATCCAGTCTTTAGGATTTTTTCTTTATATTCCTTGTTCATTTGATATTCTTTATTACATAATACAATGCAGCTACAGCCACAAAACCGACGACAACACCTACACCAAATCCTCCTGCAAATTTTTTCATTTCGGAAGTTGTCAAATCTGTAAGTTTGTTCATAATCTTTCTGTTTTATAATTTATTTTTCTTATGATGAGAAATATCAGTATGCTATTCAAAGGCACAATGATAAGTATGCCTATTAATGGATGGTTGCAGATTATATCCAAAAACGAGAGACTATCAATGCTGCTCGGTATGCAGCATATAGAGTTGTTCGTAATATGTATTATAATCGAAGGCCACAGGCTTTGCTGATGGTTTCGGTTACGCAAAGCAGCAAAGTGTGGTCGGCAATCTTCAAGCCCAGTTGCACGCCGTTGTAG
>OJAM01000688.1_pt1 | contig 14009 bp, 16 predicted proteins | sample 1589071 | NCBI WGS metagenome assembly OJAM01 (sample SAMN03283243) | human gut metagenome | biome: human-associated habitat; material: feces | host: Homo sapiens | place: Peru | collected 2012
GGTCTGTGACCATGTCCTCCGGGAAGAAGAGCGGCCCCTCGACGGCGAATTTTTCGCACTCCGTCAGAAGCTCCGCCACGCCGTCATGCCACTTGGCGCTGACGGGAATGACCGCCTCGAAGTCCATTTCATCCTGATACGCCGCGATCACGGACAGAAGCGATTCCTTCTCGACCGTGTCGATCTTGTTGATGACCAGAATGCACGGCACGTCCGCCGCCTTGATCTGAGCGATCAGCTCCTTTTCCTGAATGCCGACGTTTGCGATCGGCTCGACCATCAAAATCACGGCGTCCACGTCCGCGATGGAGCTTTTGACGACGTTCACCATATAGTCTCCGAGCTTCGTACGGGGCTTGTGGAAGCCCGGCGTATCGACGAAAACGAGCTGGCAGTCCTTGCGGTTGACGATGGCGCAGATGCGGTTGCGGGTCGTCTGCGGCTTATGGGAGACAATGGTGATCTTCTCGCCGACGATGGCGTTGGTCAGCGTGGATTTGCCGACGTTCGGACGGCCTGCAATGGTGATCATGGCGGATTTATTATTCATAAGTGCATCCTCTCTATCTTGTAAGCTCGATCTCCGCGAGAATGGCTTCCTCCCTCTCGCGCATCTGCCGCTTCATCTTGCCCTCGTCCATGTGGTCGTAGCCGAGCAGGTGCAGAACGGAGTGGATGGTGAGGTAGCCGACCTCGCGCTTTGTGGAGTGGCCGAATTCCTTTGCCTGCTGCTCCGCGCGTTCCAGCGAAATGGCCATATCGCCCAGCGGCACCAGGCCCGTTCCGGGGTCCTCGTATTTCTCCCAGCTTTCCGGCAGCACGCCCGGCGTCAAATTGAACATCGGGAAGGACAGCACGTCCGTCGCCTTGTCGATCTTCCGGCTGGACTGGTTGATGGCGCGGATGGTCTCGTCGCCGCAGACAAAAACATTGATCTCGCACGGGACGTTCACGCCCTGCGCCTTGAGCGCGGCGAGAATACATTTCTGGATGTGGCGCTTGACGGCAAAATTGGACAGCGCATGCTTTTCAAACGTGACGGCGATCCGGTGTTCCATGATTTTTCCCTCTCTCTGTATGGTTCCGCGGCACAAACGGCGCGCGGTCCTGTTCAAATTTATCATAGGCGGCGACGATCTTCTGCACCAGCGCATGGCGCACCACGTCGCTTGCCGTCAGACGGCAGATGGCGATATCCTCGATGCCCTCCAGCACACGCACGGCCTCCTTGAGGCCGCTGACCTTATCCGCTGGAAGATCGATCTGCGTCACATCTCCGGTAATGACGATCTTCGAGCCGAAGCCGAGGCGCGTCAGGAACATCTTCATCTGCTCGCGCGTCGTGTTCTGCGCCTCGTCGAGAATGATGAAGCTGTCGTCGAGCGTGCGGCCGCGCATATAGGCGAGAGGCGCGACCTCGATGTTGCCGCGCTCGAGATACTTCTGATAGGTCTCCGCGCCGAGCATATCAAAGAGCGCGTCGTAGAGCGGGCGGAGGTAGGGATCGACCTTGCTCTGCAGGTCGCCGGGCAGAAAGCCGAGCCGCTCGCCCGCCTCGACCGCGGGGCGCGTGAGAATGATGCGGTTGATCTTGCGCTCGCGGAACGCCGCGACCGCGGCGGCGACGGCGAGATAGGTCTTGCCCGTGCCGGCGGGGCCGACGCCGATGGTGACGGTATTCTGAGAAATGGAGTCCACATACTCCTTCTGCCCGATGGTCTTGGGCTTGATGGGGCGGCCCTTGGCGCTGATGCAGATGACATCCTGCGTCAGCTCGCCGATCTTCTCCTCCTGCCCCGAGCGTGCCAGTCCGATGACGTAGCGGACGTTCTGCTCGTTGATGGCCTCGCCGCGGTTGGAGAGCGTCAAAAGCGCGGAGAGGGCCTTGCAGGCGAGCATGGTGTCCTCCGGCTCGCCGTTGACGCGCAGCTCGCCCTCGCGGTTGGCGACGGTGACGTGAAATTCCGACTCGATGAGGCGGATATTCTCGTCAAACGAGCCAAAGAGGTTGATCGCCTGCTCCAGGCGTTCAATGCTGATGCGCTGTTCCATAGAAAAGCTTGTCCTTTCATAAGCTCCTGCGGCAGCGCCGCAGGAAAATGCGTTCAATCCGTTAAAATGGGCACGGTCTCGCCGATCTGCTCCAGACATTCCGCCGAGAGCGTGACGAGCAGCCAATCCCCCTGCACCGCCGAGGCGACGCGCGTCGTCGTCACGGCGCCGTCGATCCTCGTGAGAAGATACGCCGAAAGCGTCCGCGCGCCGAGCTCCTCGGCCTCTGTGCGCGTCCTTGTGACGGTGCGCGTTTCGTAGGGGCGCAGCGTCGTTTCCTCCCATGTGAGCGGGAGCGCCATACCGCCGGGCAGAGATAATTTTGTTTGATGTATTATTTTATCACAACTGCCCTGCAAATTGCTACTCCCTTTTGCGCCAAATTTTACCCGTCCTTCGCCCACGAGCAGCGCAAAGCTGTGCTTTTCGTCATCGGTGTACCGCTTTTCCTCATATTGCAGCGGGACCCGGATCGAAAGCTCATACCACGTCCGGCCCCGGACCTGCCCGCGCCCGGCGAGCAGGCGGCTCGGAACGTTCGGGCGCTCCGGCCCTTCGGTCTGCACCGCGCCGGAAATGAGGAGCTGACCCACCGTGACGGTGCCGCCCTTCCTCACCATCGCCCTGCCGTCGTAAGCGCGCACCTCGGTGACGAGGGCGTCGCGCTTCGCGACGACGTTCGTGGGCGTGCGGTCATCCGCCAGCTCGGGCTTGGGCACGCGGTCGCGCACGCTGACGTAGGCGCGGCAGCCGCGGACGTTGACCGTCAGCCACGCAAGCTCGGGCAGCTCCGGCAGGGCGCGGTTGCAGATGTCCTGCGGGCGGAAGGAGTAGGCGAAGCTGCCGCGGCGCAGCCCTTGCTTTTCCAGCACGCGCAGGATCTTTTCCGCCGGGACGGTCTCGCTGCCGCTGACCTCGAAATCCCAGATGAAGAAGGAATTGGCAAAGAACAGCGCGAGCATGAGCGCCAGCCCCGCGAGCAGCGTATAGCGGCGGCGAAAGCGGCGCAGGAAAAAGGGCGCGCCCGCCGCGCGCTCGACGGTCAGCGCGGCGTCGAGCGGCGCGAGGAGCCGCTCGAGCTTTTTTCGCTCGGCGGCGCGGACAGTGAAGGACAGCGCGCTCGCGCTCTCCCATCGGAGGTCGGAAAAGGCGATGCCGTGCGCGCCGCAGAGGTTGAGCACCCGCTCGGGAAAGGCGCTCTCCACGCGCACGCGCAGCGTGCCGCGCAGCAGCCGGGCCGCACGATCCATGGTCCTCTCCCTCCTCCCTACCGCAGAAATTCAACGCCGTCGATGCGTCCGCCGATGCGCACCTCGCGCTCGGTCATGCTTTTGAGCGTCAGCCCCTCGCCGGTCACGCGCAGCACTGCGCCGCCCATGCTCACGTCGATGAGCTCCGTGCCGTAGGCGAGCAGGCCCTCGTGCCCCTCCAAAAGGAGCTGTCGGTCGCCGAGCAGCTCCATGTGGCTCAGTCCCGCCGCCACGTCGGCGGGCAGATCGAACAGCTCTGCCATACGGGCCAGATATTCCCTTCCGTTCACATCCATTGCGCTACCTCCCTGTGCGTTTGTCCCTGTCAGGCAAGGGTATGCGCGCGGGGGCGGAAACTTGCCTGTCCGCGGCGCTTGCATTTTCGCCGCCGCGCTTTTATACTATGGGCAAGCAAATGCAAGGAGGCACGCCATGGGAACGAACATCTTCCGCGCCGTCAACTCGACGCTCATCTATCTCGAGCGCGGCGACGAATATCTGATGCTGCACCGCACGAAAAAGGAGAATGACCTCAACCACGACAAATGGATCGGCGTGGGCGGCAAATTTGAGGACGGCGAGTCGCCCGAGGACTGCGCCCTGCGCGAAACGCGGGAGGAGACCGGTCTGACGCTCACGCGCTGGCGCTACCGCGGTCTCGTGACCTTTGTCTCCGATCGCTACGAGACGGAGTATATGCACCTCTTCACCGCCGACGGCTGGACCGGCACGCCGAAGGAGTGCGACGAGGGCGAGCTGGCATGGATCAAAAAGAGCGAGCTTTTGAAGCTCAGGCTTTGGGAGGGCGACAAGATCTTCCTGCGGCTGCTCGACACGGACGAACCGTTCTTCTCGCTCAAGCTCAAGTATGAGGGCGACACGCTCGTACTCGCGCAGCTTAACGGGAAGCGGCTGGAGGTCGGAAAATGAAGCCCAAGCTGCTCGTGAGCGCGTGCCTGCTCGGCACGCCCTGCCGCTATGACGGCAAGTCGAAGAAAAACGAGGCCGTTTGCGCTCTTGCGGAACGGTTCGAGCTGATCCCCGTCTGCCCCGAGGTGCTCGGGGGGCTGCCCACGCCGCGCACGCCGAGCGAGCGGCGCGGCGCGTGCGTGGTGCGGAAGGACGGGCGCGATGTGACCGCGGAATACCGCCGCGGCGCGGAATGTGCGCTGGAGACGGCGCGGCGCGAGGGCGTCCTCGCCGCCGTGCTCAAGGAACGCAGCCCGAGCTGCGGCAGCGGCGAAATTTACGACGGCACGTTCACCGGCGCGCTCACCGCCGGAGACGGCGTGACGGCGGAGCTTCTGAAGGCGAACGGCATTACGGTCTATGGTGAAGGTGAACAAAGCTTAACGGAATTTTTATGTTCTGTTAGTCATTCTACCTAAGTTTTTTCCTGCGCTTTTGGCGCTCGTCCGACTTGTTTTTTCACTCGTTCTATTATATAATTTCATGTGGTTATGAATACTTTCCAGGGATCAAGGCGTATCTAAAAAATGAGGAGGAATTTTTCATGAAGTTTTCCAGCAAGGTCGAAAAATGCGGCCAGTCCCCGATGCGTAAGTTCCACCCCTATGCGGTGGCGGCCAAGGCGCGCGGCATCAAGGTCTATCACCTGAACATCGGCCAGCCCGACGTGCAGACCCCTCCCGCCTTTTTTGAAGCCATCCGCAAGTTCGAGCAGCCCGTGCTCGAATACGCTCCCTCCCCCGGTATCCCCGAGCTGATCGACGCCATCAAGGGCTACTACGATAAGCTCGATATGCACTTCGATAAGAGCGAGATCTACATCACCACCGGCGGCAGCGAGGCGCTTGCCATCACGCTCCAGTGCATCCTCGACGACGGCGACGAGATCCTCATCCCCGAGCCGTTCTACCCCAACTACAACACCATGGTGCGCACCTGCGGCGCGTCCATCACGCCCATCCCGACCTGCCCCGAGGAGGGCTATCACTACGCCGAGCGCGAGAAGATCGAGCCGCTCATCAATGAGCACACCCGCGCCATCATGGTCACGAACCCCGGCAACCCCACCGGCGTGGTGCTGACGGACGACGAGATGAAGATGCTCGTTGACCTCGCCAAGAAGCACGATCTGTTCCTCATCGGCGACGAAGCCTACCGCGAGTTCGTCTACGGCGGCGAGCCGCTGCAGTCCTTCGGCTCCTTTGCCGAGGAAGCGCCGGAGAACATCGTCGTCATCGACACCGTTTCCAAGCGCTTTTCCGCCTGCGGCGCGCGCATCGGCTGCCTCATCACCAAGAATAAGGAGCTGCTGGGCCACGCGCTCAAGTACTGCCAGTCCCGCCTTTCCGTCGCCACGCTCGATCAGGTCGCGTCCGCGCACCTCTACACCGTCGGCCCCGAGTACTTTGCCGCCGTGCGCGACGAGTACAAGAAGCGCCGCGACACGCTCGTGCGCAAGCTGCGCGAGATCCCCGGCGTCATCTTCGACTGCCCGAAGGGCGCGTTCTACCTGATGGCGGCTCTGCCGGTGGACAATGCCGACACCTTCCAGCGCTGGCTGCTCGAGGAGTTCAACGACAACGGCGAGACCGTCATGTTCGCCCCCGGCGCGCCGATGTACGCGACGCCCGGCAAGGGGCTCAACGAGGTCCGCATGGCCTACGTTCTCGAAGCGGAGAAGATCGAGCGCGCCATGGATATCCTCAAGAAGGCCATCGAGGTCTATAACGCGAAATGATCCGCCATATCGTCATGTGGAAATTCCGCGAGGGAACGGAGCGGGAGCAGGAGCAGTTCCTCACCGGACTGCGTGGGCTTTTCGGGGTCATTCCCCAGCTCAGGCGCTGCGAGGTGAAGCGCTGCATCGGCAAGGACAATTACGACGCCGTGCTCGTCTCCGAGTTTGCGTCGATGGAGGATCTGCAAACCTATAAGGACGATCCGCGGCACAAGGCCGTGAGCGCCCTCTGCAAGTCCATCCGCACCGACCGCGTCGCCGCGGACTACGAAATCTGACACAGGAGAGCCGGCCGTTTGGTCGGCTCTCTTTTCTTCGCTGCGCGGATAATTTTCACACGGCGCTCATACGCTCTTCCGAAAGGGGGCGAGGCTGTGGCAAGACTGCGCGGCGCGGCGGCGCTGTTTTTCCCGGTATTTTTCGGCGCGGCGCTGCTCCTTTTCCCCGACGTGAGCGCGGCGGCGGCGCGGGAGGGTGTGGCGCTGTGCCTGCAAACGGTGCTGCCGTCGCTCTTTCCGTTCTTCGTGCTCTCGTCGCTGCTCGTGCAGAGCGACGTGCCGCGGCTGCTCTCCCGCGCGATGGCGGGCGTCATGTACCCGCTCTTCGGTGTGAGCGGCGCGGGCGCAAGCGCGCTCATTTTAGGACTGCTGGGTGGGTATCCGGTCGGCGCGCGGACGGTCGCGGAGCTGTACGGACGCGGCGAGATCGCACGGGAGGAAGCCGAGCAGCTGCTGGCGTTCTGCAACAACTCCGGCCCCGGCTTTTTTCTCGGCGTGTGCGGCACGGCGGTGTTCAGCAGCGCGCGTGCCGGAATGTATCTCTACCTCATTCACGTCGGCGCGGCGCTTGTGACCGGGGTCCTGCTGCGGCGCGACCTCGGTCTGCCGCGCCGGAAGGCCGTTTCGCGGCAGCGCGCGCCGTTCGACCTCGCCGCGGCGCTCCCCGCGGCGGTGCAGGGCTCGTTTGCGGCGGTCGGGAGCGTCAGCGCCTTTGTGATCTTTTTCATGGTGCTGCTGCGGCTCCTGTCGCTCGTACCCGCGCTTGCTGCGCTGCCGCCGCTGCCGCGTGCGGCGCTGTTCGGCTTTGTGGAGATGACGAACGGCGTGAACGCCCTGCCCGCCACGCGCACGGGCTTTGTGCTCTGCGCCGCTATCATGAACTGGGGCGGGCTGAGTGTGCAGGCGCAGACGCGCGCGATGCTCGCGGGGAGCGTCCTGTCCGCGCGGCGGTGTGTGATCGGAAAGGCGGTGCAGGCGCTCGCCGGCGTCCCGCTCGCGCTGCTCGCGGCGGGGCGGCTTTTCTGAAAGGTCTTGCGCCGCGGCGCAGGAGGGGCTATACTGAGGGTGCGGCTTTCGCCGCGCCCTTTACTTTATGAAAGAAAGGCGGACAGCCGCCATGCCGAACCTTTTCCCCATCACCGATTTTGCCGATCCCGCGCTGGATGTTTACGCACGCCTGACCGAAAATCAGCTCGTGAACCGCGAGGATCTCTCGCAGGGGCTTTTCATCGCGGAAAGCCCCAAGGTCATCGAGCGGGCGCTGAACGCGGGCTATGTGCCCGTTTCATTCCTGATGGAGCCGCGCCACGTCGAAACGCAGGCGCGGGACATTCTCGCGCGCTGCGGCGAGGTGCCTGTCTACACCGCGCCGCTGGACGTTCTCAAGCAGCTCACCGGCTTCCCGCTCACGCGCGGGATGCTCTGCGCCATGCGCCGCCGGCCGCTGCCGGCGGTCGAGACGGTCTGCGCGGGCGCAAAGCGCGTCGCCGTGCTGGAGGACGTGATGAACCCCACGAACGTTGGCGCGATCTTCCGCTCCGCGGCGGCGCTCGGCATCGACGCCGTGCTGCTGACGCAGGCGTGCAGCGACCCGCTTTACCGCCGTGCCATCCGCGTGAGCATGGGCACGGTCTTTCAGGTGCCGTGGACATACCTGCCGGAGGGCTGGCCGCAGACGCTCCGCGCCCTCGGCTTCACGACGGCGGCGATGGCGCTGTGCGATGCTTCGCTGCCCATCTACGCCCCGCAGCTCAAAAGGGCGGACCGCCTCGCCGTCGTGCTCGGCACGGAGGGCGACGGCCTCGCGGAGTCGACCATCGCCGCGTGCGACTGCACGGTGCGCATCCCGATGACGCACGGTGTGGACTCGCTGAACGTCGCCGCAGCGAGCGCGGTGGCGTTCTACCAGCTCGCGCTGCTCGCGGGACTTTCCGAGATGGAAGACTAACTTTGCAAGTCAAATCAAGCGCCGAGCGCCGCCGCGCGGTATACTGCGTGCAGAGCGGTTCGGAACGGGGTGAGCAAGGATGTATGAATGGCGCAGGCAGATCCAGCAGATCGTCGATGAGATCGACGGCTGCATCCGCAGCCACGACGACGCAGCGCTCACGCTGCGTTCGCTTTCGCGCACGCTGGGCTACTCGGAGTATTACACCACGCGGAAGTTCCGCGAGATCTCCGGGATGCAGCTGCGCGACTATCTGCGCCGGCGGCGGCTGGCGTTCGCCCTGCGCGAGGTGCGCGACAGCGAGCGCAGCCTTCTCGACATCGCGCTCGACTATGGCTTTTCCTCGCACGAGGCGTTCACACGCGCCTTTAAGGACGCCTACGGCGTCACGCCCAGCGCGTACCGCGCCGCGCCGAGGCCCGTGGTCCTGCGCACCAAGATCCACCCGTTTGACCGCTACTTTCTTGGTTTAGGAGAAATTGGTATGGCAACATCAAAGGACGGCGTCAAAACATATTTCGTAACGATCCCCGCGCACAAGTTCCTGCACATCGAAAACCGCGAGAGCAACGGCTACTGGGACTTCTGGCAGAAGCAGGCGCTCATCCCCGGGCAGGACTGCGAAACGATCTGCGGCCTGCTCGAGAGCATCCGGGGCAAGCTCGACGACGACGGTGGAGAGTACGCCGCCGAGGGCTGCGCCCTCGACACGCAGACGCCTGGGCGCGTCACCTACTTTTACTTCAATCCCGGGCAGTATTTCAAGTACATCCGCCCGGTGAAGCGGCTCGACAAGTGAAAAAAGCTCCGCCTGCCATCGGCAGACGGAGCTTTTTCTTTTTCTTGTCAGGGCTTCACCTTTTCAGGAAGCCGAACAGGCCCTTCTTTTCCCCGGCAGGGCGCGCGCTCACCGCAGTGACCTCGTAGCCGGTCTCCGCGATCGCCTGACGCAGCGCCGCCTCGTCCAGCCCGTTTTCCGAGAGGATGACCGCCTGTCCCTTGCTGTGGGAGGCGGTGACCTTCCTGACCGCAAACCGGGCGCGAATGACGTCGCAGATATGCGCCTCGCACATTCCGCACATCATGCCGCTGATGTTTACCGTTGTTTCAGTCATGGTAATATGCACTCCTTTTTCGATCGGTCCGGCAGCCTCCGCAGCCGGTCATCCTTAACCTTCCGGACGGAATAAAGGCGGCATCACACCGTTTCATGCGATGCCGCCTTTTCTGCTTTACTGCTTACCGTGGCACTCGCCATGCATGGCGCAGTGTGCGCAGTTGCAGCCGCAGGAGGATCTTCCCTGTTTCTTCTGCCGGATCAAATGAAGAGAGATTGAGGTGACAATGGCAAGCAAAATGGCAGAGATAACGATCGTTGACAGATTTGCGGTAATCCAGTTCAACATAAAAGCTCACTCCTTCGGAAGAAAATAATCAAATGGGTAATCAGACCTTGGCGCTGAGCTTCGTGGCCTCCTTGTAGGGCTTGAAGAGCATATACACGATGAGCGCGAGCGCCGCGACGGCAGCGATCAGACCGAGGACGTTCAGGCTGCCGGTGAAGGCGTCGCCGAACTGGTTGATCATCAGGGCGACAAGATAGGCGAAGCCGCACTGATAGCCGATGGCGAACCAGGTCCACTTGGCGTTGTTCATCTCGCGCTTGATGGCGCCGATGGCCGCGAAGCACGGAGCGCACAGCAGGTTGAAGACGAGGAAGGAATAGCCGCTGATCTGCGTGAAGGCCGCGCCGATCTCGGTCCAGCCGTCGGGATACAGGATGCCCATGGTGCCGACGATGTTCTCCTTGGCGACCAGGCCGGTGATGGAGGCGACAGCCGCCTGCCAGTTGCCCCAGCCGAGAGGCGCAAAGATCCACGCGATGGCGTTGCCGATCTTGGCGAGGATGGAGGCGTCGATCTGCTCCTCAGAGAGCATCTGGAACGTGCCGTCCACCCAGCCGAAGTAGGTGGTGAACCATATAACGATGGTGGAAAGCAGGATGATGGTGCCGGCCTTCTTGATGAAGGACCAGCCGCGCTCCCACATGGAGCGGAGGACATTGCCGACGGTCGGCCAGTGGTAAGCGGGAAGCTCCATCACGAAGGGAGCGGGATCGCCCGCGAACATCTTGGTCTTCTTGAGCATGATGCCGGAGATAATGATGGCGGCCATGCCGACGAAGTAGGCGGAGGTGGCGACCCATGCGGCGCCGCCGAAGATGGCGCCGGCAACCATGGAAATGAAGGGCACCTTCGCGCCGCAGGGGATAAAGGTCGTGGTCATGATCGTCATGCGGCGGTCACGCTCGTTTTCAATGGTACGGGATGCCATGATGCCCGGGATGCCGCAGCCGGTGCCGATGAGCATGGGGATGAAGGACTTACCGGACAGGCCGAACTTGCGGAAGATACGATCGAGCACGAAGGCGATACGGGCCATGTAGCCGCAGGCCTCGAGGAAGGCGAGCATCAGGAACAGGACCAGCATCTGGGGAACGAAGCCGAGGACCGCGCCGACACCGGCTACGATACCGTCGAGGATAAGGCCGCTGAGCCAATCGGCAGTGCCGGCAGCTTCAAGGCCGTCGCCTATAAGGGTAGGAATACTGGGAACCCAAACGCCGTAGTCCGCGGGATCGGGCTCTTCGCCGATCTCTTCGAGGGTAGCCTGAGCGTCCTCGTAATCGGTGACAGTGGCTTCAACTTCTTCAACGGCCAGAGTCTCTTCATCTTCTACCTCATAGGTGAAGACGCCGTCTGCGGGCTCGCCGTTCTCTTCAACGTAGGCGTCATAGCCGTCTACGATAGCGGAAGCTTCGTTCCACTCATCGGCGACTTCGTTGTACGCAGCGGAGCCTATGCCGAACAGGTGCCAGCCATCGCCGAACACGCCGTCGTTTGCCCAGTCGGTCGCGGGCGCGCCCACGGCGACCATGGCGATGTAGTAAACAAGGAACATCACGACCGCGAAGATGGGCAGGCCCAGCCAGCGGTTGGTGACGATCTTATCGATCTTATCGGAAGCAGAGAGCTTCTCGGTGCTCTTCTTTTTGTAGCAGCCCTTGATGAGCTGAGCGATATACACATAGCGCTCGTTGGTGATGATGCTCTCGGCGTCGTCGTCGAGCTCGGTCTCCGCCGCCTTGATGTCCTCTTCGATGTGGTTCATCGTCTCGGTGGGGATGCTGAGCTTTGCGAGCACCTTGTCGTCGCGCTCAAAGATCTTGATCGCGTACCAGCGCTGCTGCTCTTCCGGCATGGAGTGCACGGCCGCCTCTTCGATGTGGGCGATGGCGTGCTCGACAGGGCCGGAGAAGGTGTGCATCGGGACGGTCTTGGTGCCCTTGGCGGCGCGGATGGCAGCCTCGGCAGCGTCCATGACGCCGTCGCCCTTGAGCGCGGAGATCTCGATGATCTCGCAGCCAAGCTCACGGGAGAGCTCCTTGACGTTGATCTCATCACCGTTCTTGCGGACGATATCCATCATGTTGATGGCGATGACCACGGGGATGCCGAGCTCAGTGAGCTGGGTGGTGAGATACAGGTTACGCTCGAGGTTCGTGCCGTCGATGATGTTCAGGATCGCGTCGGGACGCTCGGTGATGAGGTAGTTACGGGCGACGACTTCCTCCAGCGTGTAGGGGGACAGGGAGTAAATACCGGGAAGGTCCATGATGACCACGTCATCGTGCTTCTTGAGCTTACCTTCCTTCTTTTCCACGGTGACGCCGGGCCAGTTACCGACGAACTGGTTCGAACCGGTCAGCGCATTAAACAGCGTCGTCTTACCGCAGTTGGGGTTGCCCGCGAGGGCAATTTTGATCTGCTTTTCCATCTTTCTTACTGCTCCTTCTTGTTAAGTTTCCTTAACTTATGTAGAAATAAATTATTCAACTTCGATCATTTCGGTGTCCGCCTTACGCAGCGACAGCTCGTAGCCGCGCACGGTGACCTCCATCGGGTCGCCCAGAGGCGCTACCTTGCGCACGAACACCTCAGTGCCCTTGGTGATGCCCATATCCTTGATACGGCGCTTGACGGGGCCCTCGCCATGGAGCTTGACGACTTTGACGGTCTCGCCGATCTTGACTTCACGCAGTGTTTTCATAATCTCTCTCCTTTTATTTGAAAAATTGCTCAAACCATGATTTTTCTTGCCATTTCTTCACTGATGGCAACGCGGGCTTCCTTGACCTTGACGATCACGTTCCCGTTGAGCACGGTGATGAGCGTCGCGGTACCGCCGGCAACAAAGCCCAGATCCTCAAGATGCTTCTTGACCTCCGGACTGCCGCCGACTTTTCGGATCAGATATTCCTCTCCGATGTTTGCAAGGGGTAGCGGCATCATATTCTCTTTCCGCCTTTCAGGTTAGCTTCAACTAACCATAGTTGAAAAAACTGGTCAGAAGCGGTCGACCGCTGTCGTATGATGTCTCTTTCAAACTGTTAACCTCTTCTAACTGAGTGCAGTTTAACATCTCTAACCATACTTGTCAAGTAGGAATTTAAAGATTTTTTTTCGCACTTGCATTTTTGGTTAAAGTATGTTAACTTATACTAAACAATGACACGGAAGTTGGTGTATTTTAACATGGCGATTCAAAAAGCCGCGGAGGATTATCTTGAAGCGATGCTGATGATGAAGGAGAAGCACGGGTATATCCGCTCTATCGATATTGCGGAGAAGCTCAATGTCACGAAGCCCAGCGTCAGCTATGCGACAAAGCGCCTCAAGGAAAGCGGACACATCACAATGGATAAGGACGGGCTCATCACGCTGACGGAAACCGGCATGACGGTTGCAGCAGAAATGCTCAAGCGCCACAAGGCGCTCACAAAGTTCCTCATCATGCTCGGCGTCGACGAGAACACAGCACAGGAGGACGCGTGCAAGCTGGAGCATGACCTGAGCCAGCAGTCCTTTGACGCGATATATTCCCACGCCGCAAGCATGGTCGGGAAAGACTGAGCACGCGGAAGCTTATAGAGAAAACCAACAGCCGCGGCCGTAGAGCCGCGGCTGTTCTGGTATGCAGAGATCACAGATAGAACTTGGGTTCCTTGCGCCCGGCGCACATTTTGATGAGCGCGGCGGAGGCGGCAAGCTGCATTGCCTTGGGGACGCGGCGCTGGGAGAACGGGCACATACTCACGCAGCGCATGCAGCTGATGCACTTGGACGTGTCGGTGTGCTGCGGGTCGCCCGGATCGATGGCCTCGGTCGGGCACTCCTGCGCGCAGGTGCCGCAGCCGGAGCACTTGGAGCTTGAGGTCGGGTACACAGGGATGCCCTTATACTCCTTGTACGGGCGCTTGCCGGGCATGGCGACGGTGGTGAGCTCCTGCTTTGCCATGAGGGAGGCGAGGAACTTATTGAGCGCGGCGATATCGGATGCGTCGGGACGTCCGGCGCCGAAGCGCTTGTCGATAGAGTGCGGGGCGATCATCTCCGCACCGCCGACTACCTTGAAGCCGCGGTTGAGACACAGGTCGCTCATCTCGAGCAGAGCGTCCTCTACGGCGCGGTTGCCGTAGACGGCCACGAGCACGGCCTTTGCGCCGTTGCCGTGGACATAGCTCATGCGGTCATACATCGGGGTGGGGAGCCTGCCACCGTAGACAGGGAAGCAGAAGAACACAAGGTCATCGGAGGAAAAGCTGACCTCATAGCCGCGGGTGGTGTAATCGTAAGGGGCTGCGACTTTCAGCTCGTTTGCGATGAGCTGGGCGACCTTCTCAACGCCGCCGGTGGGGCTGAAGCAGATGATCG
>OJAM01000693.1_pt1 | contig 13935 bp, 11 predicted proteins | sample 1589071 | NCBI WGS metagenome assembly OJAM01 (sample SAMN03283243) | human gut metagenome | biome: human-associated habitat; material: feces | host: Homo sapiens | place: Peru | collected 2012
TCCAATACGCCTATGATCTCATCCTCAACCCCGTAGGCAGTCAGGTCGGCGGCAGGCGCTTCACAGGCTTCAAGATCAACAAGGCCGGATTGCTTTTCGTCATAGATACGCTGGTTGTAGGCTTGCAGGTCTGCCAACAGCTCAGGGTACTGCTGCTCCGGCTTCCGTTCTTCGAGGAAGTTTTGCACAGCCTCATCCGCGTTGGTTTGCAGCGTATGTCCTGTGACCACCGGCCACAGCATGACGCAAACACCCGCCACGGCCAGCAGCGCCGCCAGCATAAAAGACAGCTTACGCATGGCGACACCTCCTCACTAAAAAGTATCCGCCGCCGACCACGGCCACCGCGCCAAGGCCGATGCCTAAGCCGGTGAGGTAGTGCTGTGTCCACGAGGATGCCGTGGGCTTTTCTTCTGCGGCAGTAGTTTCCTGTTCGGGAGTATAGGGAATACGGTGGCCACGCACCAGCAGTCGGTGGGTGTTGACGCCAAACGGCGTGCAGGTCACCAGCGTTACATAGTCCTTGCCATTCTCGATTTGCAGCAGCGATGTGTCTGTGGGCAGCACCGTGTTGATGGCGTCTACCTTGTATGCCAGCACCTCGCCCAGCACATGGATGTAAAACGTGTCGCCCTCTGTAAGCTGGTCGATGTCCGAAAACAGCTTGGAACTCGCCATGCCGCTGTGGGCCGACAGTACCGCGTGGGTGCTGCTGCCGCCCACTGGCAGGGAAGTCCCTACCACATGGCCGACTGACTTTTCAAGCGTTTCCGCGCCCGTTCCGTGCTGCACCGGCAGATATACGTTGATCTTGGGGATGTCGATGTAGCAAATGACGCCTCCCTCCGTGAGTTGTTCCGCATACGGCAAGGGAGGGGCAGAAGCCCCTCCCTTGGTAATGGTTGCCGCGCCGGACAGCATGGCATTGTACTGCTGCGCTGCTTGCCGCTGTTGTTCTAATTCGTCAGCGTTGCTGTCCTCGATGGCGGCGGTGTAGGCGGTCTCAATGTCAGAGTGGTATTTACTGTTGATGATCGTGCTGACCAATGGATAGGCCAGCAAAACTCCCGCCACAGCAAACAGCACGAAAGAAATAAGTATCCATTTATGTCTCAAAAAATACCTCCCCTTCAATTTTGATTTTTCTTATAGCTACTACGTTCGGGCATAAAACAGTCCGACTGCAATTTTGCAGTCGGACTGTTCATGATTATTCAGTTGTCTTTTTCAAGCAGCCAATCCACAAGATTTTTCACGCGGATGCCGTTGTAATTGCCAACTGTCAGATGGTCGGCAGTCAGGATGATCTTTTCGTAATTGTCGCGGATCAGTGTCAGTGGACGCATTTCACGTTCGAAGGTCTCCTGCGCCGTCATATCCGCCGTTACCTGATAATAGGTGTACTCACCCTGCTTTTCTGCGACAAAATCGACCTCCGTGTTGCCCAGCTTACCAATCATCACCTTATAGCCCCGGCGCAGCAGTTCAAAATAGACCACGTTTTCAAGAGAAAAACCGAGGTCATAATTTCTGCGCGGCAGAATGTGATTTCGCAAACCGAGATCTACGACATAGAACTTCTTGTTGATCTTCAGAAGCTGCTTGCCCACAATGTCAAAGCGCTCTGCGGGATAGAAGATAAAGGACTCTGTCAGGGCATCCACATAATCATCCACCGTATTGGGCGACACCTTTCTGCCGGAAGAAATCAGATAGTCTGTGATGCTACGAACAGAAACCGGGCTGCCCACCACGCTGGCGAGGTACTTTGCAATGGATTTCAGCAGCGCAATATCTGTTACCTTCCGCTTGGATGGCTCACTCTCCTTGCGGGCTTGCCGGTCTTCGATGTCCTTCACAATGACCGTGTTGTAGATGCCCTCTAAGTAGGTCTCCACTTTTTCCGTGGTGCGATCCATCCTGGCAACATAGGGCAGTCCGCCGCATTGCAGGTACTCCGCAAAACCGCGGTCAGCGTCCAACTCTGTGATCGTCAAGAACTCTTTCAGCGAAAGCGGGAGCATCTTAATCTCCACATAGCGGCCTGTCAAAAGCGTTGCAAGATCGCCTGAGAGCATATACGCATTGGAGCCTGTGATGTAGATGTCCACATCTGGTTTGACATACAGACTGTCCACGACCTTTTCAAAGTCCGCAACCTTCTGGATCTCGTCCAGAAAGATGTAGGTCGTTCTCCCGGCCACCAAGCGTTCTTTCAGATAGGCGTACAGCTTTTTGTAGTCCAGCAGTTCCTCGTATTCCAGTTCCTCGAAGTTCACCGATACGATCTGCGCGTCTGTGACGCCGTTTACCCTCAGCCAATCCTGATACTGCGCCAGCAGCGTGGACTTTCCGCAGCGGCGAATGCCGGTCACAACTTTGATGACCTGCTCGTCCTTCCAGCCGACCAGTTCAGCAAGATATTCTTTTCGTTCTACCAAGGGAGCCACCTCCTAAAAAGAAGTATTCTCATTATAGAACGAAATATGCCATCCGTCAACTAAATATTCCGAAACTAGAATAAATTTTCTTATTCATAAAAATTTATTCCGAAAATGCGCTTTTGTTTTTCTGCTTCACTGCTCGTCTTTGTGCTTGCGGCTGCGGATCACGATAAACGCCGCCGCGCCCAGTAGCAGAACGCCGCCCACCGTATACATCCAAACGCCGTAGCCGCCGGTTTTGGGCAGGTCGAAGCCGGGGTTGTTAACCACAGTCAGCGGCACAATGGCGTTGCCCTCCGTCATGGTGACATCCTTGCCGTTGACGGTGGCGGAGGCGGTCAGCAGTTTTGCGCCGCACTTCTCACACTGGCCGTTCTCGCTGGTCTTGATAACGATTTTGACCGCTTCCTTCAGCAGCACATAGCCCTTGTCGGTGGCAATTTCGGTCAGAGAATAGGTGTCGTCCTCCAACCCCTTGACCATGATGTGGCCGCTGCTGTTGGGGATGAACGTAGTAGCATCAGACTTCTTGGCGGCAAAGCCCTTGGCGTAGTACACGCCATCCTTCAAGTCGGCAATCACGAATACATCATCGGTGTCGTTGTGCAGCCGGAACTTCACATTTCGCAGATTGCCGCCGTTATCGCTGAACTGCTTGAGAACGTCGATGCCGTATGTATACACATGACAGCAATCCTTGAGGGTGTCAAAGTAAGTCGTGTTGGTACGCTTCCAAGTCAGCACGACCTCGTTGGGATTGTCGGTATCGCCCATCTTGGCGTCGGCGGTCAGGGTTGCCGCATAGGTGATCCGCATGGTGCAGTCGGAATACCCGCGCTTGACGCTGTCGGTATACACGGTGGCCGCCTCGTTGATCTCCGCCAGACCGGTATCGGTCATGCGGATGGTCATGGTGTTGGCGGCGTCATCGTAACCCACAGTGAATTTTCCGGAGTTCACCGCCCATGTGGCGATCTTGTCGGTGCAGCCAGCGTCCTTAAAGAACTCGATGACCACATCGTTCTTGTTGTAGCGGATGCCTTTGCTCCGCGTGTCCACATAGGTGTACTCGCTCAGAGCCGATGCCTTGGAGGTGATGGTGGGCAGGGTGCTGATGATCTGGTAGTCCACGGTATCGCCCACGGAGGCGGTAGCGGTATGCTCAAAGCCATCGGTGATATCGGTCAGGCTGCCAGTGTTCTTGCCGGTGGAATTTTTGCTCTCGCGCACGGTTTTCTCCAGCGTGGGGTTGCCGGTCTGGTTTTTGGGATAGACAGTCACATCATAGTTCCAGCCTGTGCCGTCCACGGTGGTCATGGGCAAGGACACGAAGAAAGGGTTGCAGGTAGAGGTGACATTCTCCGGCACTCTGGTTTCGACAACGAGGTACAGGCCCTGCCCAAGGTTTTCCGCAGAGGTGTGACCGGCAGCGTCCGTCTCGGTCATGGCCGTGCCGTTCTTGACCGCAGCTTCCAGCGCATTTTTCACCGTGGTGGCATTGGCAGCCAGCGCAGCGGCCAGCTTGCCATTCAGCACATCGCTGGTGTAGTAGTTTTTTCCGTTTTCGCTCTTATGGGCATCCGCGGTGGTCACGCCGATGGCGGGCAGCACCGCGTCCGCGCCGTCAAAGCCGTACAGCACACCTACCCGGCGCCGACCATTCACCAGCTCATTGTTCATGGCGATGTCCGCCACTCTCAAATAGGTGAATTCCACGCCCTGCACGGCATATTTTGCCAGCTTGTCGATGACGGCGTCGTCATGCAGGCCGGTGCTGACATAGGATTCTGCGTCCCACGCGCCGTCCGCGCTGGCCGTGGTGATATCGTACTTGTAGATGTTCAGGGACGCTCTCTTGCCGGTGTTGATGGTAGGCTCTGCGGCAAATGCCGTGGTCATGAGGCCGATGGCCATAAGTGCCGCCAGCAGCAGCGATACTATGCGATGGTTCTTTTTCATGTTCAGTTGTTCTCCTTCCTGATATTAGATTTTTTGCAAAAATAAACACCCATGCAGAGCATGAGTGCCGCAAGCAGGAAATATGTTGTGAATCCCGTGCCGCCTGTGAATGGCAGCTCAAATCCTGCATTGTTGCAGAGGGTGATGGTGATGTCCGCTGCATCCGCCGTCAGCGTGCCCACCTCCACCGGCTCAGGCAGCAGGGTATATCCGACGGGCGCTTTCGCCTCGGTAATGCGATACTGTACGCCGGTCTTGAGATTTTCCCACTGGGCAAGTCCATCTGCACCGGTGGTGACACTGCAGACTTCCGTCCATGACTGTCCGTCCGCAGAGGTTTCCAGCAGCAATTCCGCCCCGGCGAGAGCCTCGCCCGCGGCATCTACCTTACGAACGGAAATGCTGCCCACCTTGTTGACTTTGAACTGGATATACGCCCACACGGGATCGGGCAGGGTGGTCAGTGCGGCACACGACTGGAAGTTGCTGCCGTTGCTTGGCTCCAGCAGCACGGCCTCTGTGCCGTCCACATCCAGGGAATAGCCTTTTTCGCTGCTGACATAGCCGTCCAGCTTTTCGGCGGCCTCCTTGGTGGCGGTCACTGTCAATGTGTTGCCTTCCTGGCGGATGGTCACGCCGCCGATGTTGCAGCCAAAGGAATACTGCGACAGCACGCCGTTGGTGTCGGTGACCGTTCCTGTGTACCGGCTGCCGTCCCAGTCCAGCTCGATGGCATTGCTTTCGCTCAACTGGTTTCGGTACCGCACCGCAAAGCTGGGGAGCTTACCGTGCTGCATCATGCGGTCAATGATGGTGTCATAGGCTTTTCCTACGCCCGCGTCCACATAGCGGAACATCCGATGGCAGGTGGTGTCATTCAGTGTATAGGGGTAGGTGGGACTGCGGTAGCCGCAGACAAATTCCCAAATAATGGCTTGGGTCGCCAACTGCGCATAATCGGGATTCATATCAAATGTATAGCTACCGCCGTGGCCGTAGGCCAGTGCCAAGGTCACCGCATAACGCTGATTCCAGCTCAGAGCGCTCCAGGACACGGATGAGTAGCCCAAGGCAGACCCCGAGGAGGCTGCGGCAGGCTCCATGCAGTAGGCGGGCACCGTCTTGCCGGTATCACTTCTTGTAAAGTATTTCAGCTTCGTGCTGATGAATGGACCCCACTGGGGCACATTGGATTTGTCCTCATAGTAGTGATAATTTCTGCCGCCCGAGATGGTGCCGGAGATGGTTTCGGCGTGAGCTGTCACAGCGGACAGCCCCATGAGTGCCGCCAGCAGGCACACCAGCGTCAGCAGCTTGGGAATGGTTTTCTTCATAATGTCCTTTCTCCCAACGCAAAAGGCCGGCAACTTACGCTGTCGGCCTTCTGTTGGGTATTCGATTTTATCCGTACAGCACCACCACGATGTACTCGTCCGATGCTGCGCTATAGCGCACGGTGCAGTTGAACCGTGCATAGGCTCTGACGGCATCCGCACTGTCCATGGCTGCCAAATACTGGAAGGTTGCGTCCACATTGCCCCGCACCGCGCGGTTTAGTGCCTCCTGTCCGCCGTTGGCTGCCAGCCACGCCACGCTGTCTGCCGTGCCGGGGAAGTAGCTGGAGTCGGCGGTGGTCATGCTGGTGTCGATGGTCACGCCGTACTGCGCTCTTGCGTACTCGTTGCCCGCCCGGACAGCCTCCGCGATGGAGTAGATGTTCCCGCTGGCGGCAGGCTTCGGCGTGGGCGCAGGCTCGGGCGTAGGCGCAGGCGCAGGTTCTTCCTCCTGCTTCTCTGCCGGTTTCTGTGTAGGTGCCGGTGTGGGTGCGGGAGCAGGTTTATCCTCCGGTGCAGGCGCGGGTATTGCCGGCTCTTTCGGTGCAGCGGGCGGTGCCGTTTCAGCGGGTGCAGGATTCTTTTCCGCTTCTGCATCCGTAGGCGTATCCACCCGTTCGACAGGCAGCATCGCATCCGCACTGTCCTCGGTTTTTTCCTCCTTCTGCGGCATTTCAGCCTTGTCCTCCACAGGTGCGATAACCTGCGCCGTACTCTGCAGTGGAGGCGTTGTCAATGTGGAAACATCCTTTGTCTGCCCGCAGGCCGTGAGCAGCAGAACGCCCTCCAGCGCGAGCAGTGCTAATCGTCTTTTTATCATTTTCTGCACTCCCTTCTTTTCCTGTTGGTTTTATTTTAATCATGCTTATCCCCGAAAATCAATAGGCCCACAGACTTTATTTTGGGCGGCATAAGCATTTAAAATAAAGTCTTGACAAGCCTTTTGACACTACCACTTGGAGAGAATCTTTCCGTACATCTGACGCTTGTTGCTGTCAAACCGCTTGACCGTCAGGATCACGGTGTCTCCGATCTCAAAGTCGCTGTCCTCATACTGATAAGCATAGGAGCACATGCAGACAGTGCCGTCCGGCAGGTTGCAGAAGACACCGCCGGCATACTTGCCGGAGATCACAGCCTGCCGCCGGCTGTTGACAGGGTGACGCCGCTCGGCCCCTTCAAAGGGATCGGACAGTGCCGCCTTCACGGAAACCCGGAGCCGATCCGCATCGGCGTCGTAGTCCGTCACTACGCAGTCCAGTTCCTGCCCGGGGCGGTAGACAGCGCGCAGATCTGATACGGACATATAGCAGAGATCCTTCTGCGTCAGACGAATGTCATGGCCATAGCACTCCACCGTGCAGCGGACAGGGCCAACATCAATGACACGGCATTTCAGCCGGGTACCGGGCGCATTCAGTTCTGTCCGATGGGCAAAGTAGGAACGGCGCGTCTTCATGGCCGACTTACGGGAAGCCAGCGCAAAGCCGTTTTCCCTGTCCACCTTGATGATGTTGAAGGACAGCGTCGCGCCCATGATATGATTCAGGGACATTCCGGGCCGCCCTTCTCCTGACCACATTTCCGTTTCGGGAATCAGGATACGCACACGGTAAGGGACGACGATGGCGCAGGACAGTTCCCGCTTTCGCACCTCGCCGGTCCTGCGGCTGCGTACATTCAGCGAGAACATATCTACACCGATTACCGTACCGCTGAGGGGGCTGCCGCCGCGATAGGACGCGTAGATGGCATTCCATTCCCGGCGTTCCTCCTCAGATAGATTGCGATCCAGCTTATGGAAATCCAGATGAAAGAACTTCTCGCGGTCACTCATCTCCGGCCTCGGTGCAGATGCTTCCTGTTCCTCTGCGGGAGGAGCTTCAGCCATGGGCGGCGAGGCATCTTCTTCCACAACAGCTACTTCGACTTCTGCGGTGGTTTCCGGATTGGGCGGAGAGCCTTCCTGTGATGCGGGTTCCTCCGCAAAGTCTACGGTCATATCCGCATCATCGGAGGACGGTTCTTCTGCATCTTCAGATGTTTCCGTTGGGGCCATTTCGGTTTCGGCGTCAGTTTCTGATGGCACAGACGGAATCTCCAAGCCCTCTCCGTGCGGAGTACTCCCAGTCAGGATGTCAGAAGGCAGCTGCTCCACGGGGTCGGGTGTCGTTTCTACTGTGGATTCCGTGACCTCCACAGGGGGATCAGACATTGGTTCGGTCGGAACGGTCTTCTTTCTTGGCATTTGGTTACCTCCTCGTTTTAGAATGTCGTGTTTTTATTCGCAAAGAAACGGTGTGTACCGTCCTTTTGCTTCTGTGCAATGATCTGGCGATCCGGCAGTTCCTTGCCTTGCAGGGCGAGGGAGTGTTCCGGAAGCCAGATGAGCCGCTCTTTTTCTCCAAGCTCTATACGGCGAAAAGAGGGTTCGCGTTCTGCGGTCAAAGCTGCCACATAGTAGGCGGTCAGCCCATCACCGAAGAGAAAACAGAGCAGAGCGGGCAGACTGGTGGGGATAGAGAATTGAAGCGGACACCCGCCTGTGATCTCCAGCATCACGTCGATGCTCTCCAAAAGCAGCGGATTTGCCGTTTTTGTGATAAGACGAATCACATCGTCCTCCACACAGACAGCGTGAGAGATCCCGCTGAGCTGCCGCAGCATGGGCGTCAGATGCTCCGGACGCATGGTCATTACCCGTTCTCGGTACTTGCCATACAGCAGCGCGAGAAGCTGGTTGCGCCGGATACAGCCGACCTTGCCTAAGATCTCCATGATGCACTTTTGCTGGTTGGTCAAAAGCATGGCTATATCACCTCCTATGGCCCGCCAAGGCTGTTGAGGTAGGGATCGACGACCAGATCGCTTTCACCCTCCGTGATACAGTTGAACAGGACAGCCATGGTGTATTGGATCGAGTTGCGGATATTGCGCTCCTGATTGGCCCGCAGCCGCTGCTCCGTATCGCGCAGCGTCATGCTGTCCAGATCGTGGAGCCTGTGACGCACCCTGCTTTGCGGCAATGTGGCGTTGCCTACCCGAAAGCTGTCCGAATAAAAAAGCCGCTCGATGGCCGTTTCAAAAATGCGGGCCATCTCCGGCTCAAAAGAGGAGAGCTCACAGGCATCCAGAATGCCGGTAAGCTCTTCTTCGTCCGGTCCCTCCGTGACGGATGGACTAACTTCAATATAACTCTCATCGTTCTTCCTCTTATCAGTATAACTTGGCCGCAGATTTTGCTGTTCTGCAGGCGCAGCATCTGCGGTTCTTGAACTGCTGTTTTCGCCGTTCTTGAACCGCCTATCCTGCGGTTCTGGGGAATCAAGAGCCGCAATATCTGCGGTTCTTGTGCCGCATTCCTCCGGCTCCATAAATGGCGCACACTGGTAATCCGGATCATCCATGGGCTGTACGCAGGCGAGATAGATCTGGTTGGCGTCGCCCCGTCCGCAGCGTTTTTCCCAAATCAGGTGAAGCTCCGCCAGCTTACGGAACGCGGCAGACACTCGCTGCTCACAGATGCGCAGCTCCTGTGCCAACGCTTTGCGGGGAAAAATCACAAAGACCTCGCCATTGTCATTGACCCAGCCGTTCCTGCGGGAGAGCTGAAATCGGTTCAACAGGAAGGTGTAGGCCACCTTGGCGTCCAGGCTCATTTCCGCGTACCGTTGGTCGGAAAATAACCACCGCGGCATTTGCAGATGGTGGACGCTTTGTATATCCGTTTGCTTCATGAGCGCAAACGCAGGGCGCTGGTTCAATTTTGCGGCTTTCATACCGGCCCCTCCTCATATCGTTTTGTTATTCTGCCTGTTGCCGTGGTGCGGGCTTCAGCTCCACCATACCGAGATCATCGCCATTTACCTCATAGGTAAGATCATCGCCCTCTGCCATAGAGATCGGCAGCTCTGCCTGTGGGTTAGGTGTCCGTTCTTCGACAGGGGGCTTTTCTTCCTTCTGCGGCGCGGCGGCCGGTGTCTCCTGCGCTTTTTGCTTCCATGCGGGGATATAGTCCACCACGCGGCAAGTCGCAAGTCCGGCGAAGTCCGGCAATTCTTCCGGCGTCAGCTTATAAAGCAGCGCGGGCCGGTGACCCTGAAACAGCGCCAGACACTTTTGTTGATCCAGACGCAGCACCTCATCCGGCTGCATCAAGTCCCGCTGGATATTACTGCGGGTTTTGGAATAGGGCCGGGTGCTGTTATAGATGGGTGAGAACAGCGGCTGCATGGGCATCTGGTTATTGGTGACAGCAATAGTGACCTTGCCGCACTTTTCCGAGATGTACTTGGCGGAGGTCAGGTCGTTGCAGCCCATGTAGATGGTCTGGTTAAAGGTGTTGAGCTGATTTTCCCATTCTTTGCCGGGGTATCGCTGCTGCCACTGGCTGAGGCTCTGTACCACCACCTGACACGCAATGTTGAAGCCTCGCACGCTGTTCAGCGCGTCGGCAATACCCTCCATGTATCCGATGTTGCAGTATTCGTCCAGACAGAAGTTTACCAGTACCGGCAGCCGCCCGCCCTTGCAGTGGAGCCGTGCGTAGTTGGAAAGCTGTGGCATAGCCAAGGAAAAGAATAGTGAACTGAGAAAACGGTAGGCACTGTCCTGTGCGGAAATGATGATGAAGTATGCACAGGGCCGCTGTCCCGGCAGCACGAGGTCAACATCGTGGTTGCGGGTGATGGTGTCCACCAGTTTGTTCTGGAAGATGGCAAGCCGATTACCAAGGCCGGTGATGATGTTGCCCCAGAGGTTTTCGCGGGCCTTCAGGAACAATCCGTGATGGCCCTTGGCGGGGTGGTCAGGCGGCAGCGACGCCAGCGTGCGGTTCAGCTCATTGACGCTCATGGTGGCGAGGATCTGATACACGTCGCCCAGACCCCGCTGTTCGATGGGCAGCAGATCACCCTTTTCATCCCGCAGATTGCAGACATAGTGGATCAGGGCCATCAGGAGATTCAGCTCCGCACGGCTCCAGAAATCGTCGGCCTCCTTGGGACTGGAGGTATTCTGGATAATGGTGTTGGCCACCGTCTGCACCAGATCCGTTTCTGTGTCCAGTCCATAGAGACAGTTCCAGCCATCTGAGTGAGCCATGTCCAGAAAGTTGACCGCTTTGACGTAATGGCCGTTTTCCCGGAAGTAGGGGGAAAGCTGCTCGAACAGCTCGCCCTTTGGATCGACGCAGAATACGGACTCCTTTCGCTGGGCGCAGCCCATCAGAAAGGGCAGGATCAGGCCACGGGTCTTCCAACTGCCCGGCGCGCCGATGCAGAGAAGGTTGTTGTTCTCGCCGGGTACCATGCGATGAGCCACATAGGCGGCGTATTTGTCCGGGTCCTCCGGCCGCTCCTTGATCTTGCCCAGCAGCATCCCGGAGACGCTGCGTATGGGGCCGATCTCCAGAAAGGCTTCCATCTCCCGTTTGGTGAGGAAGCCGGAGGAGCCATGCGTCCCGTCCGGGAGAATATCGAAGCCTCGTGGGTCTCGCGTATACTTATAGCCGGAAAACCAAAGGTAGCCGCGTTTGGTCACAAGGCAGAACATCAGCGCAAAGAACGCGGTGGCTTTCAGTCCGAAGCCAGAGAATATCGCCAGCCAGTTGCGGATCGGATCGAATATCCAGATGGCGGTCACATCCTGCCCTGTGTTATGAAAGATAGCGTCAGTGCCGAGGCGCATGGAGTTCAGGAGCATCCCGTAAAAATACCAACACACCAGCCCGACAGGGATGTAGAGGGGCAGTTTCTTTTTGTGCCGCTGGAACCATACACCCCAGCGGGCTTCAACGGTATCCTCCAGCTTTTCCAGCAGCTTTGATAAGCGGGGCATGGATCATCTCTCCTTTTTCTGTGACATAGGGGGTATCCAGTGGACGGTAAGGCTTCGGCACATCTCCCAGCAACTGCGTGATGGCATCCTCGGTCAAGGTAAAGACCCGCGCTTTTCCGGTGTCCTGATAGCGCGGACCCCATACTTCTGCTACCTGCTGCGGCAGAGCGGCCAATACGAGCTGCGAATAGCCCTGCTCCCGTGCCAGCGTATAGGCGGCGTCCACACGGCGCAGCTCCATGTCAGCCGCCAGCACGAAGGGCTGTCCCTGAAACAGCGCGTCCCAGCAAGGTCGATCAGGCGGCGGAGGGCGGTAATGGCCTTTCAGAGCCAAGCGCGTCAGCCTCTGCCGGTAATCCGGCTGAGCCATGATCTGAAGCTGTGTCACGCCGGTATCGTCGCAGGACAGAAGATAGACCGGCTGCTGAAACCAGCGGGCAGCGGCGCCGTAGGTCATGAGCTTGCTTTCCTCCTCCAGTACGGGCTTGTCCAACTCGGCGAGGATATCCGAATAGCTTTCGCCGCAAAAAAGGAAACTGCGTGTTCCGGGCAGTCTTGCGGTGTTGTTCTGAAAAGCGGACAGCTCATCCATCGGGCAAAGGCAGCCGATGTCTGGACAAACGTAGTGCGCGGCGCAGAGTAGATCACCCATGTGGAGCAGAGCCGCCGTGCGGGTGCTGCCCCATGGGTTACGGCCACGACCGCGACCGGCAGAGGTGAGAAACAAGGCGTTTCCCTCCGCCAGTTCATCCGGCTGCGTGGCATAGACGTTGATACCGGACTGGTAGGCTGTCAGCAGCAGAGAAGCAAGCCGCAGCCGCCGCACGATGGCATCCGCATGGTACGTTCTCGGCGTATCCGGCAGCCATGCGCTTCCCACCAGCAGCCGACGTCCCTCTGCGGTAAGGATCAGGGCCTCACTTTTGCTGTGGTATTTGATGAGCTTCATCGCCAGCAGGTTCGATAGCTCTGTCTCGCTGACGACCCGCAGCAGTTGAGCAGGTCGGATATACTGGCACCATCCCAGCAGCCGCAGCGCCTCGATCTCACGCACACAAAAAACCATTCGCACCCTCATTCCTGTGAACGCCGAAAGCACCCTTACACCGTGCCGGTGTAAGGTCACTTTCGGCGCCTTTCTCGCATCAAATCTGTTGGCTCCCCGTAGAAGGCAGTTTTTTCACCGCTGCGGGCAGGAACAGAGGGACGGAAAAGCTTGCCGGCAAAAGGCTTTGTGGGGCGTATATACCCAACAGATTTTGCTTTCTGAGGAAGCACAGCACTTTGACCCGTTTTGGTGGAAAACCTGTTGGGTATTTCCGCCTCAATATAGCCCCGTAACGCTGTAATCTCCCGATCGTGCGGAGAAGAAATCCGGTGCATCCTTCATGTCCAGCACGGTGATGTGACACACATTCTGGCAGCTCCGTGTGGAGAGCAGTGCTACCGACAGCGTATACTGATCGTCGTCGGGGATCACCCTGCCCTTGATGGCATTGCTGACCGCTTTCCAGCCCTTGTTGTCCTGGTCGAAAATGTGGCGGCCATCCACATCGCTGTATTCCTCGATCACCAGCAGCGCGCTTTTGAAATGAGGAAGCTGACCGCCGCAGGCTTCATAGGCGTCCAGCAGTTCCACCAAGGTTTCTGTCAGCCATGTGGGTGGTTGGAACCGGCAGTGGGGCAGCAGTGTATTGATACAGATATGAAGCCAGTCGATGCCGATACGTTCCACGCTGCCCACCACCTCCAGCGGACGAAGGGCGCGGCCCCGTTTATACCCGCCTGTGCCGGGACTCTGCTGCTCGCAGAGGCGGCGAAGCTGCAAGGCGGTATCTTCAAAGCTGCCACATAACGCCTCCAACATTTTCTGAAAGGTGTCAGGCGGCAGATTGTCTGCTTGGATCAGCAGCTTGCGGGCGTCTATGGCGGCGTCTTCCGTCAGGCGCTGGATCTCCCGTAAATCAGTTTGTTTGCTCATTTGCTTCCTTTCTTCCGGGCCTGCCGGTCGGTGGGTGATGTGGTAATGGCGTCATATTCCTTTTTCGTGACATGGAAGGCCACGGGGACGTGGTTATACCCGATGCACAGCAAGCCCTCCCCGCGCCGGAAGCGTGTGATCTGCCGCACTTCCTCTTCCGAGAGGTTGAGGATCTGCTGGATAAGGCGGGCTTCCTGCTCCTCCATCTGCATGACGAATTTGATGCGGCTGGAATCCAGAATGCCCTTGCCGTACTTACCGCCCTCCAGACTAAACAAATCCTGCATACCCTGCGTAGAGGTGATGGCAATACCGCCAAGGCCGCGGATGGTCTTGACCATCTCCTGCACATAGGCGGCGGCCAGTGGATTGGAACCGG
>OJAM01000694.1_pt1 | contig 13932 bp, 6 predicted proteins | sample 1589071 | NCBI WGS metagenome assembly OJAM01 (sample SAMN03283243) | human gut metagenome | biome: human-associated habitat; material: feces | host: Homo sapiens | place: Peru | collected 2012
GCCGTCTACCAGACCGGCGGAAGGGTCCGCAACAACGCCAAGGCCGGGAACGACGGCTCCCTCGGCGTCAACGCCGGCTCCTACGGCTACTGGGGGCTCTACGGCGGCGAATTGGAGATCGACAGCTGGTACGGCCTCGCCCGCAGCAAGGGGAGCGTGGGCGTCTTCGAGCAGACGGGCGGCACGCTCCTGCTCACGGACGCCAACCTTGCAATCAGCCGCGGCGGCGACGCCGAGTTCCACATGTCCGGCGGCACATTCGTCCAGACGGGCTGGGGAGCCCCCTCGCTCGCGCTCGGCAACCTCAGCTGGGGAGACAAGGCGAAGGGCCCGATGGAGGCCGTGCTGACGCTCGCGGGCGAAAACCCGCAGATGACGCTCAGGAAATGGCTCAGCCTCATGGAACGCACGAACACGGCGACCTCGGTCGTCAATCTCAACGCGGGCGTGCTGGCGGCCCCGTACGCCGCGAAGATGGCGACGTTCCAGGAGGACAACAAGACCGCGCTCGCGCCGCTCCGCACGGACGTCCACGCCTACGTCAACTTCGGCGGCGGCACGTTCCGGGGCACGGGCAACCAGGCGGCGCTCTTCGGCGCGGGCGACAACTGCGCGGACGCCGCCACCGTCTTCCCCGGCGGCGCGACGATCGACGTGAACGGCTTCGCGCTCGGCAACGGCGACGACGTGCCGTTCGTCCGGCCTGCGGGGAAGGGCCTCGCCGCCATCGCCCTGCCGCCGGACGCCCCGACGACCGGCTACATCGGCGCGCCCAAGGTCTTCATCACCGCCACGGACGGCGGCGCGGGCGCGACGGCCCACTGCGCGTTCGACGCCGCCACCGGCACCATCGGCCCCATCGCGGTGACCTCCCCCGGCTGGGGCTACACCACGCCCCCCACCGTGCAGATCCGCTCCGCCGACGGGAAGGCGCTGGTGGCCTGCACGGCGACGCTCACGGCGGGCGACCAGCAGCCGTGCGGCGGCCTCGTCGTCACGAACGCCGCCGCGACCGCCGGCACCTTCACCCTTGGCGGCGTCAACACCTACACGGGCGCGACGGTCGTCGCATCCGGCACGCTCGCGCTCGGCCGGGCGGACGCCCTGCCCGCCGCAAACGAGGTCCGCTGCGCCGGCGGCACCTTCGACGCGAACGGCCACACCGTCTCCTACGCCCGCGTGGGCGGCTGGGGAGCCCTTCGGAACGGTTCCGTGACGGTGACGGACGCCCTTGTCTTCGACGTTGCGGACCATGCGGACCCCGCGCGCTTCCTGGACGTCTCCGCTTCCCTCCAGCTTGCCGACGGCGCCTCCGTCGTCTTCACGCAGACGAACCGGCTCACGCGCGGCGTCTCCTACACGCTCGCCAAGGCGAAGACGCCCTTCCCCGCGCGCCTCGCCTCCAACCTGCCCACCCCCTGGACGGTCTACCTCACCGACGGAGGGACCACCCTCAAGCTGCACTACCAGGAGGGCAGCGTCCTCTTCTTCCGCTAGCCCGCGCGACCGGACCCCCTCCTGCCAGAAAAAAAGAAAAGCATTTCGCCCTTTACAGGATGAAATGCTTGCCTTGAATGGCTCGGGCGGCTGGATTCGAACCAGCGACCAATTGATTAACAGTCAACTGCGCTACCACTGCGCCACGCCCGAACGTGGTTCGTTGAAAACGGGAGATAGTTTACCAAAACGTCTGGCGGGACGCAAGGGGGAATCCCAAAATTCTCACAGGAATTTTTTGTTCAGCGTGAAACCGAAATCGTGCGCGATCTGCTTGAGCTGCTTCACCTGGATGGCGCTCTTCTTCATCGCGCCCGTGGACTGGGCGCGGATGCGGATCTCGGCCGCCTTCTCCACGGTGTCCATGAGGCCGAAGCAGCGGTCGAAGTCCCTGCCCGAGACGAAGAGCCCGTGGTGGACCCACACGACGATGTTGTACTCGCGCATGAGCTTCGAGGTCGCCGCCGCGATCGGGCCCTTCCCCGGCACCATCCACGGCACCACGCCGACGCCTTCGGGGAAGATCACCGGGCATTCGGTCATGATTTCCCACAGGGCGCGCGTGAACGCCTTGTCCGTCGGCGGCAGCACGAACGTGAGCGCGATGAGGTTGACCGGATGCGCGTGGTAGATGACGCGGTGTTCGCCACCCGTCAGCTCCAGCTTCACCTCGTGGTTCTTGAGATGGCTCGGGAATTCGCTTGTCGGCCGGCCGCCGTCCTCAAGACCCCACCAGATGCGGTACTTCGTGCCCGTGGGGTCGATCTCGACGATGCCGAAGGCATGCACGGGGTCGCGCATCACGTTGCGCATGTAGCCCGTCGTGCGCGTGACCATGAAGAAGGCCCCCGCGAGCTTCGGCACGCTCTCGTAGATCTCCTGCCAGTCGCCCGACGCCTTCCTCTGCACCTTCTTCACGTTCGCGGCCTCGTCCTCCGTGAGACGGTAGCTGAGGTTGCCGCCGTTCATTTCGTGCCAGCCCCTGTCCACGCCGTCCTGGGCGAGCTGCATGAAGCCCTTCGTGCAGGGCATGTCGAGAATCTTCATTTCGCGTACCTTTCTTGAATGGAAGATGGGGGATAGTATACCACAACAGCGTGCGGTCGCGCGGGAGCGCGACCCTCCCGCGTGCGGACGTTGAACCTAAAAACGGCAGTAGGGGGCGAATTTTTTCTCACGCAGAGGCGCAGAGAGGCAGAGAATGCTGAGAAAATTGCAAATTTGTAGTTTTATCGCAGTGACCCGAACAATTTGTTGTTTCACCCTTTAGGTGATGTTTTGCTTCAAGTAAATTTGATGCATAGTTCATTGTATTCGCAAGATTCCGAGCATTCTCTGCGCTCTCGGCCTCTCTGCGTCTCTGCGTGAGACATTCAACTGACGAATCTAGGTTTAAGGCTTGGATGTACAATCAAGGCGAAGATGCTCACGATGTAGGCAATAGACCAATTCTCCCAACCCGCGCGCTCATTTTCACCCTATCCCCCGTCTGAAAAATTTGGTATACTGTTCCTTCACCTCGCCTTCGAAACAGTTAACAAAGTGGTCGCTTACCACACTTCATTCGCGGCGAAATCGTTGATTTCCGTATCCGTTCGTTTTGTCCACTTCCGTGCAGAAGCACAACTGAAAGGTAAGCCAATGAAAGCAGAGCGCAAGGTATTCGGCAAGCTGCAGAATACGTACGACCCGCCGGACCTGATCGAGATCCAGACGAAGTCCTACAACGACTTCCTCCAGGAGAACGTGCCGCCCGCGAAGCGTGCGGAGCATGGCCTGCAGGCGATTTTCCACGAGATCTTCCCGGTCGCGAGCTATGACGGGCGCTACGTGCTGGACTTCGTCAAGTACCAGCTCGGCGAGCCGAAGTTCACCTACCAGCAGGCGCTCTACGAGGCCGAGACCTACGCGAAGCCGCTGCAGGCGACGTTCGTCCTCAAGGACGGCGAGGTCACGAAGACGGAGGACGTGTTCCTCGGCGAGATTCCGGCGATGACGGAGGACGGCGCGTTCGTGATCAACGGCGCGGAGCGCGTGATCGTGTCGCAGCTGCACCGCTCGCCGGGCATCAGCACCGAGCGCACCGTCCACGCGAACGGCCAGCCGCTGCTCAGCGTGCGCATCATCCCGGACCGCGGTTCGTGGATCGAGATCATGTTCGACACGAACGACGTGATGTGGTGCTTCATGGACCAGCGCCGCCGCCGCCGGAAGTTCTTCGCGACGACGCTGCTGCGCGCGCTCGGCTACGGGGCGGACGAGGAAATCCTCAAGCTCTTCTACGACTTCAAGACGCTGGAGACGGGCAGGAAGTGGACCGAGAAGGACCTCCACCTGCTCGTGATGAAGGCGGACCTCGTGGACACCGAGTCCAAGGACGCCGTCATCGCGCGCCGCTACGACCCCTGCACGCCCGCGCTGATGGAGCAGATCGCTGCCGCCGGCGTCGGCCGCGTGGAGGTGGTGGACGTGTCAGCGGACAACGGCACGCTCATCAAGACCCTCCGCGAGGACGCCAAGATCGGCATCCACAACGAGGAGGACGCCCTCAAGGACATCTACAAGCGCATGCGCCCGGGCGATCCGCCCACCGTCATCAACGCGAAGCAGATGATCCACAAGCTCTTCTTCGAGCTCGCGCACTACGACCTCGGCTACGTGGGCCGCCACAAGATCAACAAGAAGCTCGGCCTTTCGGGCCGCGTGCCGGAGGAACTGCGCACGCTCCACGAGAGCGGCATCGAGGTGATCGAGGCGATTCGCCTGCTGCTGAAGATCTTCATGGGGCACGAGCAGGTGGACGACATCGACCATCTCGGCAACCGCCGCGTCCGCACGACGGGCGAGCTGCTGGAGAACCAGTGCCGCGTGGGCCTCGCCCGCACGGAGCGCCTGATCCGCGAGCGCATGACGATCCACGACACGCAGAACCAGGGCCCGCTCACGCCGCAGCGCCTCGTCAACTCGAAGACGTTCTCGGCGGTGATTACGGACTTCTTCAGCCGGTCGCAGCTGAGCCAGTTCATGGACCAGACGAACCCGCTCTCCGGCCTCGCCCACAAGCGCCGCCTCTCCGCCCTCGGCCCCGGCGGCCTCTCCCGCGAGCGCGCCGGCTTCGAGGTGCGCGACGTGCATCCTTCGCACTATGGCCGCATCTGCCCGATCGAGACGCCTGAAGGCCCGAACATCGGCCTCATCTCCTCGCTCGGCCTCTACGCGAAGATCAACAAGTTCGGCTTCATCGAGACGCCCTACCGCGTCGTGCAGGGCGGCAAGGTGACGGACACGGTCGAGTACCTGCCCGCCGACGTGGAGGAACAGTACGTCATCGCCCAGGCGAACGCCCCGCTCAACGCGGACCGGACGTTCGCCGAGAAGAAGGTGACCTGCCGCTACAAGACCGAGTTCTGCGACAAGCCCGCCGCCGAGGTCCAGTACATGGACGTGGCGCCGATGCAGGTGATCTCGATCGCCGCCGGCCTCATCCCGTTCCTCGAGCACGACGACGCGAACCGCGCGCTCATGGGCGCGAACATGATGCGCCAGGGCGTGCCGCTCCTCCGCAGCGAGCGCCCCTACGTGGGCACGGGCCTGGAGGGCGTGGCCGCCAAGGACAGCCGCGTGATCGTCTGCGCCGACCAGCCCGGCACGGTCGCCTACGTCTGCTCCGAGTTCATCATCGTGACGCCCGACGGCACGCTCCCCGCCGGCAAGGCGAAGTTCGACAACAACCCCGCCAAGGGCATTCGCCGCTACAACCTGCAGAAGTTCCGCCGCTGCAACGCGGGCACCTGCTTCAACCAGAAGCCGATCGTCAAGCACGGCCAGAAGGTGGAGGTGGGCGACTGCCTCGCGGACGGTCCCGCGACCGACCAGGGCGAGCTCGCCCTCGGCAAGAACCTGCTCGTCGCGTTCATGTCGTGGCGCGGGTACAACTTCGAGGACGCCATCCTCGTGAACGAGCGCCTGGTGCGCGAGGACGTGCTCACGTCCCTGCACATCGTCACCTTCGACTGCGGTGCGCGCGAGACGAAGCTCGGCCCCGAGGAGATCACGCGCGACATCCCGAACGTCGGCGAGGACGCGCTGCGGAACCTCGGCCCCGACGGCATCGTGCGCGTCGGCGCCGAGGTCCATCCGGGCGACATCCTCGTGGGCAAGGTCACGCCGAAGGGCGAGACGGAGCTCTCCCCCGAGGAGCGCCTGCTGCGCGCCATCTTCGCCGAGAAGGCCGCCGACGTGCGCGACACCTCCCTCACCGTGCCGCCGGGCACGACGGGCGTCGTGATGGCGGTGAAGGTGACGACGGCCCAGCAGATGGCGCGCTCTTCCGTCGGCGACAGCGAGGAGGAGAAGGGCGCGCGCAAGGCGCAGCGCGAGGCCGAGAAGAAGCGCGAGGCGCAGCGCCGGAAGCTGGAGACCGACCTCACGACGGCGCTCTCGAACCAGCTCCTCAACGAGAAGATCCCGCTGGACGTGACGGACGCCGAGACGGGCGAGATCCTCATCCCCGCGAACCGCAAGATCACGAAGGCCCTGCTCGGCAAGCTCGCCAAGGCGCATGACCGCTACCAGATGCCCGAGAGCCCGAAGCGGGAGCAGATCGAGGCGATCATCGCCCAGTTCGAGCCGCAGTTCGCGGCGATCTCCGACGCGGCCGCCGGGGGTGACGCATTCGAGGACGACCCGGAGAACGAAGGCGGCGTCATCAAGAACGTGCGCGTCTACCTCGTCGACAAGAAGAACCTCTCCGTCGGCGACAAGATGGCCGGCCGCCACGGCAACAAGGGCTGCATCTCGCGCATCCTGCCGAGCTGCGACATGCCGTTCCTGCCGGACGGCACGCCGGTCGACATCGTGCTGAACCCGCTGGGCGTGCCGTCCCGCATGAACCTCGGCCAGCTCTTCGAGACCTACCTCGGCCTCGCGTGCCGCCTGTGCGGCTTCCACGCGGCGACGCCCGTCTTCGACGGCGTGCAGGAGTACGAGATCGACGAGGCCCTGCGCGAGGCGCGCAAGGTGCAGGAGAAGGAGGAGGGATCCGCCGCCTGGATCAACACCGACGGCAAGACGGTGCTCTACGACGGCATGACGGGCGAGCCCTTCGCCCAGCGCGTCGTGGTGGGCGTGATCTACATGCTCAAGCTCCACCACCTCGTGACGGACAAGATCCACGCCCGCGCGATCGGCCCCTACTCGCTCGTCACCCAGCAGCCGCTGGGCGGCAAGGCGCAGTTCGGCGGCCAGCGCTTCGGCGAGATGGAGGTGTGGGCGCTGGAGGCGTACGGCGTTGCGTACGCGCTGCAGGAGCTGCTCACCGTCAAGTCCGACGACGTGCAGGGCCGCACCCGCATCTACGAGTCGATCGTCAAGGGCCAGAACGTGCTCGAATCGGGCATGCCGGAGTCCTTCTCGGTGCTCATCCACGAGCTGCGCGGCCTCTGCCTCGACATGCAGCTTCTCGGCGGCGATGCCGACAAGCCCGCCCGCCCCGCGTCGCCCGCCGCGCCCGCGGCCGCCGCCACGCCGTCGCCCGTCGCCGAGTTCGGCGGCATCACCCTCTAATTCCGTGAACAGGAGAACACTGGAATGAATCCCTACAACACGAGCGAAATCTTCGGCGGCCAGTACAATGCGTCCATCCATTACGACGCGGTGAAGGTGTCGCTGGCCTCCTCCGAGACGATCCGCGCCTGGTCCAAGGGCGAGGTGAAGAACCCCGAGACGATCAACTACCGCACCTACCGCCCCGAGAAGGACGGCCTCTTCTGCGAGAAGATCTTCGGGCCGACCCACGACTGGGAGTGCGCGTGCGGCAAGTACAAGCGCATCAAGAACAAGGGCATGGTGTGCGACCGCTGCGGCGTGGAGGTCACGCTCGCCTCGGTGCGCCGCCAGCGCATGGGCCACGTGGAACTCGCCGTGCCGGTGAGCCACATCTGGTTCTTCAAGTGCAACCCGAGCCGCATCGGCCTCATCCTGGACAAGACGTCGAACGAGCTTGAGCGCGTGCTGTACTACCAGGACTGGATCGTCGTCCAGCCCGGCAGCACGCCCTTCCAGACGGGCCAGATCCTCGGCGAGGAGGAGTACGCCGAGGCGTGCGCGAAGTACGGCGACGAGTTCAAGGCCGAGATGGGCGCCGCCGCCGTGCGCAAGCTCCTGCACGCCATCGACCTCCAGAAGCTCATGGCCGAGCTGGAGGACCAGATGCAGAACACGCGCTCCAAGCAGAACCGCAAGAAGATCGCCAAGCGCATGAAGGTGGTCGACGGCTTCCTCGCCTCCGGCGGCAAGCCGGAGTGGATGATCCTCGACGTGCTGCCCGTCATCCCGCCGGAACTCCGTCCGCTCGTGCCGCTGGACGGCGGCCGCTTCGCGACGAGCGACCTGAACGACCTCTACCGCCGCGTGATCAACCGCAACAACCGCCTCAAGAACCTGCTCGCGCTCAAGACGCCGGACGTCATCATCCGCAACGAGAAGCGCATGCTCCAGGAGGCCGTCGACGCGGTGTTCGACAACGGCCGCCACGGCCGCGCCGTGACCGGCCCCGGCAACCGCCCGCTCAAGTCCCTCTCCGAGATCCTCAAGGGCAAGACGGGCCGCTTCCGCCAGAACCTGCTCGGCAAGCGCGTCGACTACTCCGGCCGCAGCGTGATCGTCGTCGGCCCCGAACTCAAGCTGCCGCAGTGCGGCCTGCCGAAGGAGATGGCCCTGCGCCTCTTCGAGCCGTTCATCATCCGCTCGCTCAAGGACAAGGGCATCTGCCACACGGTGCGCACCGCGCGCAAGATGATCGAGCGCCACGACGACCAGGTGTGGGACATCCTCGAGGAGGTCACGAAGGACAAGACGGTCTTCCTGAACCGCGCCCCCACGCTCCACCGCCTCTCGATCCAGGCGTTCGAGCCCGTCCTCGTGGAGGGCAAGGCGATCCGGCTCCACCCGATGGTCTGCACGCCCTTCAACGCCGACTTCGACGGCGACCAGATGGCCGTCCACGTGCCGCTCTCGATCGAGGCGCAGATGGAGAGCCGCCTCATGATGCTCGCGGCGACCTCCATCTTCTCCCCGGCGTCCGGAAAGTCCGTGATGACCCCGACGCAGGACGTCTGCCTCGGCCTCTACTTCCTCACCACGCCCGGGCAGGCCGAGAAGCTTTCCGGGCACATCCCCGGCAAGTATGCGTTCGCGGACGAGCACCTGCCGCTCTTCAACGACATCGGCGAGGTCGAGTTCGGCATTGCCGAGAAGGCGGTCGGCTACCACACGCCGATCCGCTTCCGCAACCCCGACTACGGCATGCCGGGCCGCCCCCACGGCGACCCCACGAAGAGCACGATCGTCACCACGGCGGGCCGCGTGATCTTCAACGCGATCTTCCCCGAGGCGATGGGCTTCTGGAACGACAAGGTGACGAAGTCCACGATCGGCAACCTGATCCTCGACTGCCACCGCGTCGCGGGCCACGACGCCGCCGTGAAGCTGATCGACGACCTCAAGAACCTCGGGTACAACTACGTCACCGTCTCCGGCGCGTCCATGGGCCTCAAGGACATGATCCGCCCGGCCGTGAAGGACGACGTGATCGCCAAGAGCGCCGCCGAGGTCGCGAAGATCGAGGGCCAGTTCCAGCAGGGCATCATCACCGCCGGCGAACGCCACAACAAGATCGTCGACGTGTGGTCCGCCGCCACCGAGAAGGTGGGCGACGAACTCTACAAGACGATCGACCGGAACATCTCGAAGGAGAATCCGAAGCCGACGGAACTCAACCCGATCTTCATGATGGTGGACTCCAAGGCCCGTGGCTCGAAGCTCCAGATCCGCCAGCTCGCCGGCATGCGCGGCCTCATGGCCGACCCGTCCGGCAACATCATCGAACGCCCGATCACCGCCTCGTTCCGCGAGGGCCTGTCGGTGCTTGAATACTTCATCTCGTCCCACGGCGCCCGCAAGGGCCTCGCCGACACGGCCCTGAAGACGGCCGACGCCGGCTACCTCACGCGCAAGCTCGTGGACGTGTCGCAGGACGTCATCATCTCCCAGGAGGACTGCAACACCGTCAACGGCATCGAGGTCTCCGCCATCGTCGAAGGCGACGAGGTCAAGGCCACCCTCGCGAGCCGCGTGCTCGGCCGCACGGCCCTCTACGAGATCGTCGACCCCAAGACGCAGGAGACGATCGTCGAGGCCAACGCCGAGATCGACGAGGCCGCGTGCGAGCGCATCACCAAGGCGGGAGTCGAGACGGTGTGGATCCGCTCGGGCCTCACCTGCGACGCCGAGCACGGCATGTGCGCGAAGTGCTACGGCCGCGACCTCTCCACGGGGCGGCAGGTCGAGATCGGCACGGCGGTGGGCATCATCGCCGCCCAGTCCATCGGCGAGCCGGGCACGCAGCTGACGATGCGGACGTTCCACATCGGCGGTACGGCCTCCATGACCGCGAAGGTGCCGGAGATCGTCCTGAAGAACGACGGCATCGCCAAGTTCGTCGATATCCGCAAGGTGCGGAACGACGAGGGCAAGGAAGTCGTCCTCAACAAGAACGGCACGCTCGAGATCTGGACGAAGCCCGAGGAGAAGGGCGGCGCCCGCCTCGACAGCTACCAGCTGCAGATGGGTTCCGTCCTCCTTTGCGAAGACGGTGCGTCCGTCAAGAAGGGCGAGAAGGTCGCCTTCTGGGATCCGCACTCCGTGCCGGTCCTCTCCGAGGAACACGGCACGATCACCTTCGTGGACTTCGAGGAGGACATCTCCGTCAAGAGCGAGACCGACCGCGCGACGGGCGCGAAGACGCTCGTCGTCCTCGACACGAAGGAGGCGAACCTCCACCCGCGCATCGAGATCCGCGGCAAGGGTTCCGACGGCTCGCCGAACGCGCTCCTCGACAGCCACGACATTCCGACGGGCGCCATCGTCATGGTGCGCGACGGCATGAAGGCGTCCCCGGGCATGCTGCTCGCGAAGACGCCGCGCGAAGAGGCCAAGACCCGCGACATCACGGGCGGTTTGCCGCGCGTGGCGGAACTCTTCGAGGCGCGCCAGCCCAAGGACGCCGCCGAGATCTCCAAGATCGAGGGCGTCGTCGACTTCGGCGAGAACATGCGCGGCAAGCGCACGCTGCTCGTCAAGGATGACGTCACCGGCCAGGTCGAGGAACACCTCATCCAGATGGGCAAGCAGATCGTCGTCTTCAAGGGCGACCGCGTGAAGAAGGGCCAGCAGCTCACCGAAGGCCCGATCATCCCGCAGGAGATCCTGGAGGTCTCCGGTCCGCAGGAACTCGAAAAGTACCTCGTCAACGAGGTGCAGCAGGTCTACCGCCTGCAGGGCGTGGAGATCAACGACAAGCACATCGAGATCATCGTCCGCCAGATGCTCCGCAAGGTGCGCATCACGAATCCGGGCGACACGGACTTCCTCTGGAACGAGCAGATCACCCGCCAGACGTTCCTGCGCGTGAACGAGCAGATGATGGCCGAGGGCCGCCGTCCGGCGGAGGCCCAGCCCGCGCTTCTCGGCATCACGAAGGCCGCGCTGGAGACGGACTCCTTCATCTCCGCCGCGTCCTTCCAGGACACGACGCGCGTCCTCACCGAGGCCGCGACGATGGGCCGCGTGGACGAACTGCGCGGCTTCAAGGAGAACGTCATCCTCGGCCACCTCATCCCCGGCGGCACCGGCTTCCCGCTCCACCGCTACCTCAAGCTCGTGCCGCTCTGCGAGCCGATCTCCGACGCGGAGATGGAGGAGCTGCGCCGCGAGGCGAAGGCGAAGCTGGACGCCCTCTTCGGCACGACGCCGATCCCGCAGGACGAGGAGGAGGAGAACGAGCCCGCCTTCCAGATCGCGACGGACCAGCAGTTTGCCCAGGCTCCCGCCGAGCAGGCCCCGGACCAGACCGTGGACGGCTACTCTGCCGACAATGCCGCCTTCTCGACCGGCGACGGCGAATAAGGGATGAAAACCAAGCAGTTCTGGTATCCCCTCCCCACGCGCCTCATCGCGCAGCATCCCTCGGAGAAGCGCGGCGATGACCGCATGATGGTACTCCACCGCGACACGGGCGTGGTGGAGCACCGCCGGATGGCCGACTTCCCGGAGTACGTCACGGCGAACGACCTCCTCGTGGTGAACGACACGAAGGTCTTCCCCGCGCGCCTCCTCGGCACCTGGAGCGATTCGCCGGGCGCGGTGGAGATCCTGATGGTCTCGCCCGCGACGGATGCGGACTCCCTGGAGGCGCGCGGCGACCGCGCGGGCGAGGTCCTCTCCTGGCGCGTGATGATCGGCTCCGGGCGCCCCGCGCGCGCGGGGCAGGTCGCCGTGTTCGGGCCGAACCGCGAGCTGCGCGTCGAACTCGTGAAGAAGGTCGGCGGCGGCATGTGGACGTGTGCGTTCGTCTCGGCGCGTCCGCTGAACGCGCTCCTCGACGCATTCGGCCGCACGCCCGTGCCGCCCTACGTCCACCGCGAGGGCACGCGCGAGGAGGAGATGGCCGACCGCGCGCGCTACCAGACCATCTACGCGAAGCACCTCGGCAGCGTGGCGGCCCCCACGGCGGGCCTCCACTTCACCCCCGAGATCTTCGCCGCGCTCGACGCGAAGGGCGTCCGGCGCGTCGCCGTCACCCTCCATGTGGGCCCCGGCACCTTCCGTCCCGTCAAGGCGGAGAACATCGAGGACCACGAGATGGACTTCGAGGCGTTCAGCGTGCCCCCCGAGACGGCGGACGCCATCAACGCCTGCAAGGCCCGTGGCGGGCGCGTCTTCTGCGTCGGCTCCACGAGCGTGCGGACGCTGGAGACCGTGGCTGCGCGCGAGAAGGCCCCCGGCGATCCGCTCGTCGTGGGCGGCAGCGGCGCGAGCAACATCTTCATCTTCCCGCCCTACAGGTTCAGGGTGTGCGACTGCATGCTCACGAACTTCCATCTGCCGCAGTCCACGCTCCTCATGATGACGAGCGCCCTCGCGGGCCGCGAACGGATGCTCTGCGCCTACGCCCTCGCCGTCCGCGCCAACTACCGCTTCTTCTCCTACGGCGACTGCATGCTGATCGTCTAGTGCCGCGCCCGGGCGGATTCCCGTTCTTTTCAACTCGTACAACCGACATCATTTCAACAACACAAGGCAAGGAAGGTCATTACATGTTTGCACAACTCGTTTCCGGGTCCATCGACTGGTGCGTACTCGGCTCGTTCGTCGTCTATCTTGTCCTGATGCTCGGCATCGGCTTCCTCTTCTCCAACCGGCAGGAGAGCATGGGGGACTACTTCCTCGGCGGGCGCAAGATGAACAAGTGGGTCGTCGCGCTCTCCGCCCAGGCGAGCGACATGAGCGGCTGGCTGCTGATGGGCCTGCCCGGCGCGATCTTCCTCGGCGCCTTTACCTTCGGCGGCGGATATGCTATGATTGCGCTGCTTGAAAACGAATTTGTAGAGCGCAAGAAGTGGATCGAAAAGGACGACTTTCTGAATATGGTAGCCATTGCCGAGTCTACACCCGGACCGGTTGCAATCAACAGCGCCACATATATCGGCTATAAAATTGCAGGCTTGTTCGGTGCTGCTGCTACCGTGGCGGTTTGTATTCCTTCGTTTACCGTAATTTTTTGCATCTCACTGTTTTTTGATCAATTCTTAAGCCTTACATGGGTTTCCCGTGCTTTCCGCGGAATACAGGCATGTGTGATCTATCTGATTTCCTCTGCCGGCTTGAAAATGCTGAAAAGCATTGAAAGAAATGCCTTTAACACGGTCATTTTGCTGTCGGTCATTGCTGCAATGCTGGCGTGCACTGTTTTCGCCGTTTCTTTTTCTTCCGTTTACTATATTCTAATTTGCGGTACAGCAGAACTTGCGATTTTCTTCCTGAAAAAACTGCGGAAAGGAAACGGCAATTAACAATGATCTACCTGAAATTATTCCTGAATTTTTTAATGATCGGCGCCCTTTCCTTCGGCGGCGGATACGGAATGGTTTCCCTTGTAAGAGAAACAGTCATTTCAAACGGCTGGCTAACGGAAAGCGAATTTATAAATTTCATTGCCGTTTCGGAATCGACGCCCGGTCCGCTTGCCGTTAATATGGCGACATTTATAGGTTCCACGCAAGGTGGCATTCTCGGCTCGTTTCTTGCTACGCTCGGCGTTGTTCTTCCGTCTTTCGTTATTATACTTTTAATTGCGGCGGTACTCAAAAACCTGATGAAATATGCCGGCGTCAACGCTTTTCTCTCCGGCGTCCGCCCATGCGTTATTGCAATGATTCTCGCTACGGCAATCGGTATGGCCATATCAACATTGCTTGGCTTTACGAATATTCATTCGGCGCTTGCTCCGGATCCTAAATCCATTTTGGTCTTTGCCATTCTGTGGCTGACACATTTCGGATATAAAAAAATTAAAAAAACTTTTTAAAATAACTT
>OJAM01000697.1_pt1 | contig 13899 bp, 8 predicted proteins | sample 1589071 | NCBI WGS metagenome assembly OJAM01 (sample SAMN03283243) | human gut metagenome | biome: human-associated habitat; material: feces | host: Homo sapiens | place: Peru | collected 2012
CTTCATTCGCTTGCATGGAGTTAACCATAATCAGCCGTTTCCAACGGCCACAAGCCTCCAGAAAATCTTTACTTCATTCACTATTTATAGTTTTTCAGTGCTTTCGCCTTTGGCATGTTTCGATGGTCAAAACCTAAGTATCTCCGTATTAGAAATATGCCGAAGCATATTCCTACGTTATAATTCACATTTTTAAAAATTGTTATGGTTCCGCATACAGCAAAAAAGCAATATAGAATGGGAGCGTAAGAACTTTTGAGGTTTCTTCCGAACGACCAATATTATAGTCGCCAAATTTCAAACACTGCTCCACTCCATATTTTTCTGGGTGATTGAGAATGGTTTTCGCACTTTTTGTTTTTCCCCCTTTTGCTTTCACTTCCACAATGGTGCACTTTCTCTTGTACTTCAACACAAAATCCACTTCAAGTCCAGAATCTTTGTGGAAATAATAGAGTTTTTTACCCATCTTTCCCAAAATGTCGGCCATGAGGTTCTCATAAATAGCACCCTTGTATGCCGAAAGATTGCCATTAAGAATGTCAAACTGCGTATCGTCCTCAAGCATTGACACAAAAATGCCAATGTCTGCTGTATACACTTTAAAACTTTCGGATTTTGCGTTTCCTTCAAGAGGCAGACCAGTAATGTCGAGATTATAGCAACGGCGAATAATACCAGCATCTTCAATCCATTGCAGACTCCCCTCATATTTTGATGCTCTGCCACCCTTTTGCACAAGCGAATATTGGAATTTTTTATTTTCTTTTGCCATTTGTTTTGGTATGCTTTCAAAGCACTGTCGGATATGGGGCTTATCGGAATCGGGGGCATACTTGACCATATCATCTTCGTATTCATCAATGATGCGAAGCAAAATTCTTCTCACCCTACTTAAATTATGAGTATCGATGAATGCGTTCACGGCTTCGGGCATACCACCCACTATACAATATTGCAAAAGCAATTCCTTCATTTGCTGATGAATCAAGTCGGGAATTGGAGTTTCGTCGGCGAAGCATTTTTTCAACTTTTTGATCACTGCTTCGCTGATGCCATTAGCCCACAAAAACTCCTCGAAATCCAAAGGATACATTGTCACAATCTCTTCATACCCAACTGGAATTGACCTCGGACGCTCAACGCCTCCGCCAGCACTCTTTTTCCCATATCCTTTCACACCAAGAAGCGACCCGGTAGCAATCACATCAAACCGACCATCAAGATGAAAAAACTTCAAGGCTGTTCGAGCTTGTGGACTTTCTTGAATCTCATCAAAAATAATGCATGTCTGGCCAGGGACAAACTCTGCATCACGTACCACGGTGGACAACTGCATGATGATGTCGTCAACCTCCAATGAGTTGTCAAAAGCCATTGTCGCCTTGGGGGTTTGCACAAAGTTTACATACACCACATGGGCATAGTTTTTTCTTGCAAATTCTTCTGCAATAAAGGTTTTTCCACATTGGCGAACGCCCTTTATCACAAGAGGCTTATGTCCTTTCTCCTTTTTCCATTCCGAAAGGAAGATTTCAAGTTTTCTTTTAAGCATACAATTACTACTTAATACACAACACTTTAACACATTTTGCTACATTTTTTCAAGGGAATAATTACTATGTCACAACACTTTTTCAAGGGAATAATGTGGTTTCTGCGACACTTTTTCCAACGAATAAATGCGTATTGGCAACACTTTTTCAAGGGAATCGCTAACGCAAAGTTACATTTTACCCCTCAATTTTCCAATAATTCCTTTCAAAAAAAGCAAAATCCTCACCAAATAACAAATTTGCGGAATGGAATCGGCAATTTTTGGCAAAAATTGGGGATTGCGATCGGCAATTTGGGGGATTTTTGGGAGTTTTTGGGGATTTTGCGGAATGGAATCGGCAAAAATAAATAGAAATTGCGGATTGGAGTCCGCAATTTCTATCGTAAAGTATATTTCTATCGCAAAGTATATTAATATGTGGATTTTGCGCTGTTATAGTTTTTTGATGGTCTTGAGCAGTTGGTCGCCGAGACCGATGGTGTAGCCTTGACTGACGAACACCACACGGTTGAATGTGTCGGCAATAATTACCACTGGTAGCGAGCCATCGGGGTTGAGTTTCATTTCGTGAATGATGTCGGATTTGATTTTGCCGTCGGTATCCACGCCAAGCACCACGTTGGTAGGCAATGTGCCGAAATCCTCTTGCTGGGATCGTGCCAGTTCTGCCTCACTACTGAAAAGCAACACCAGTGGGCGGCCCCATTTGTCGAGTTCTTTCGCTTCGGCGGCAATGTCGCGCATAGCATGGTTGGTAGGCTCCTGACCTACGCCGAGCACGGCTATCACGAAATATCCGCGTCCAGTCTGTGAAAGCACACTCACATCTGCGCCGTCTTTCGCAAACTTCGATTCGCTGTTAAAACTGCCAATCACGCACACTTCCTCGTCGGAGGTGCGTACCACCAAATCGGCTTCGGTGGTGGCGTTTTCCTCAATGTTCACAATCTGTGTGGTGGCAAGCACGCTGCCGTTTGCCAAGCGTGTGCCGGTCACGAGCAGGTAGGTGCCCACATCGAGTTTTGTGCCGTTTTTGAACGTGCCAGCCCAACTGGTGCCGCCGCCCATATCCACTTCGCCCTCGTCGAAATTGAGCAGCACAGCGTGGCCGTCAACAATCTTGCTGAGTGTGAAATGGCGGTAATATTGAGGATTGTCGAGGAACTTGCTTGGCTCGTAGCGCAGCACCAATGTGCCTGTTGGCGCGCTGGTCTGCTCTTGCGCCTCAAAGTCGACATCGATCCACTTGTCGGCTTGCTTGTATTGCACCTTGCCGGTCACCACATCTTTGCGCGCCTCAATATTGAGGCTGCGGGCCAAGTCCACGAAGAAGATGTCGCGAGAGCGAGAGTCGGTGAATCTCGATTGCCAAACGCCCACAGCCGTCTGTGCGATGCGAAGTGCGCCCAAATCGGGGTTGAGCGTGATATTCTTATTCACCCATTGTGCCAAAAGTGAGGGGTTGGCACGGAATGCGTCGGCCTCAGCCTTGGGGAACGCATTTTTCAGCACTTGCTTGTATGGCTTCACCAGCAGTTCATCTTCCACACGCATGTCAATTTGCGTGTCGGTGGCATCGTAGCTGTCGTCGAGAATTTCCATCGCCACATCGCGAAAGTCCTTTTCACTCATGGTGGCAAACAATTCCATCACACGAGCAGGATTGTCGGCGTGCTTGTCGATAAACGCCTTGATGGTTTGCCAGTTGCCACGGGCTTTTTTCAGATAAATATCGAAGTCGCCATAGGCGTTGCCATTGTAGAAAGTGGCCTCATACGCCTTGCGGACAGAATCCTCATACACCAATCGCTGTGCATTTTTCACCCTCATCGCCTCATCAACCTTTGGCAGAGTCACCTTTTCGGGTGGTGGCACGATGTCGAACTCCTCATGGCGCCACACCTTGGTTTTGGTGTCGGTGGCGGCACTGTGCTGGAGCTTGATGGTGATGGTTTTGTCTTTGCCAAACGATGCCTTGCTGTAGCCATACACTCCGTCTTTCGAAGCCCACACCATCATATCGCCCATACCGGCGGTGAGGAATGTGGCACCTTGCTCATCGGTGAGCTTGTTCACAGCGGTGTAGAATTCACCATAATTGTAGATTTTGAATTCCACCAAAGCATATTCCACAGGGCGGTTTTGGCTGTCCACCACCTTGAAATCGACACGGGCAGTGGAGCCGTAGTTGTCAATGAGATTGATTTCGGTATAGTTGCTGGTGCGGAGCATCACTTCTTCGGGTCCGCGATAGTCGCCGAATGCACGGGTGTGCATCAGCATAGCGCGAGAGGCAGGAGCGTTGAACCAGCCGAGGTTGAGAATGGCTTCAGGCTCACAAGCGCCGAGGAAGTACCATTGTCCGTCGGCCCAAGCCTCCACCCACGCATGGTTGTCGTCGGTGTGTGCCCATCTTGGGGTATATACCTGGCGTGCAGGAATGCCCACCGAGCGCAGAGCCGCCACAGTGAATGTGCTTTCCTCGCCACATCGCCCGATAGCCGTTTTCTTGCAAGCCATTGGCGAAAGCGTGCGCGCGTCGGAAGGCTGATAGGTGACATGCTCGTGGCACCAGTGGTTCACCTCCAAAATAGCGTCTTTCATGCCCAAACCCTTCACACGGTCTTTCAACTCTTTGTAAAACTCGATGCGGGCATTGTCGAGTGCCTCGTTGTTCACTCGCAGCGGCAGCACAAAGTGGCGAAACAGCAATTCGGGCACTGCCTGCCCCCACGCCATTTCCTGCTGCGCCTTGAATGTGGCACGCACATTATTTAAATAATAGGAGTAGGAATAGTCGGTGGCATCAGCCACAGGCATATAGGCATACAGAAATTGCAACGCCTCTTGCTCGTAGGCAGTGGCGGCTGCGCTCTCTTTAGAGAAGTCGAGTTTCAACTGCGCGAGTTTTTTCGTGTATGCTTGCTTCACCTGCCCACGATAAGCGGCATCGGTGATGAAATTGCGCTCCGCATTCATGCCGAGCACCATCAAGCACAGAAGTAGTGTAAGAGCTTTTCTTTTCATTATCCGGTCAGTTTTTTTGTTTAGAAGAGTATTTTTTAAAAGAGGGTCAATTATTAATGGCGGCGATGGTGGCTGCCACGCGGCGCTCGGTGGTGTATTGGAGCGTTGACTCATCGGCATCGGGCTTGCCCATCGCCACGCCGCCGTGCATATAGGCGGTGGCGCTTTGCTGTGGCTCACGTGCCGAGAAGTGAAACGCTGTGATGCCTGTGGCGGCATGGATTTTGGCAATGTTGCCCTCATTCACGCCACACCCTGCCATGATGATGGGCTTTTTCACATCAGCCTCCTGAATCTGCTTGAGCAAGGCGATGCCTGCCTCGGCAGTGGATGCCTGGCCCGATGTGAGCACACGATCGAAACCCAGTTCCTTCAACTTCGGCAATGCCTCAAGCGGAGATTTGCAGCGGTCGTAAGCACGGTGGAAGGTGCACGACAGCCCAGTGGCGTGGCGCAGCAATTTGGCGCAGTTTTCCACATCAATGTCGCCATCGCCGGTGAGACAGCCAAACACCACTCCATCTACCCCAATCTCTTTGCACATGGTGATGTCGAGCCCCATGCGCTCAATTTCAAGTGGCGAATAGGTGAAGTCGCCGCCACGGGGGCGGATAATCACATGCAGCTTGGTGGTGTGGAGCATTTTGCGCGCCAGCGAGATTTCGGCATACGATGGCGTGGTGCCACCTTCTGGAATTCCTGCGCACAGCTCTACACGAGTTGCGCCAGCAACCTGAGCTGCAAGGCAACTCTCCAGGCTGTTGGCGCATATTTCAAATTCAAATGAATTCATAACTCTCTATTGTTTTCACCGAGGAAGGGAGAGCACAGTGTGCGTCACATCATCCCCACCCCCTCGGCGGAATTTAGAACACAAGTCCGATACCACCCATGAAGCTCATCTTTTGAGCGCCTTGAGTGTAGAGAATGTCCCATTGCTTGTTGAGCAAGTTGGTGCCCTTCACCCAAATGGTGAGGAACTTGTCGAAGCGATAGCTTGCACCTGCGTGCAGGTTCATCACATCTTTCAAATCGCCGATGCGGTACATTGGCACGTCGGTGTCGGAATACACACTTTCCACAAAGTGGCGTTTACCGCGATATTCCAAACCTGCGCTGATGGTGAAGCCCTTAAACAGGTAGAGGTTCAGGTCGGCGTTTGCCACCATCTTCGCACGGTCGAGCCCCAGCATGTAGCCGCTGTAACTCTTGCAGTATTCAAATTTGTCGTCTTGTGGCGCATAGGTGAATCCCAAGTTCAACTCTGCAATAGAGCGGAGTTTGTAGTCAACTTGCGCGCTGGCTTTCATACCCTTGCAGTCCCAGTTCATCAGTCGGGTGCTGGCATCCCAAGTGCCGGCGATATGTTCCAAGTTGTCTTTGAAAATGCCGTAGCCCACCAATGCCTTCACGGTGAGTCCGCTGAATGGGCCAACCTTGAAACCAGCCTCGGCATCGAGTGGCACGAAGGTGTTGCGGTAGCGACCGTTAGGATCGAGGTAGCGGTGGAGGGCTGCCACGCTGCTGAGCGTGTTGAAACGCTTGCCACCCTCGGCATTCACATAGAGCGAAACGCCTGGGGTGAACTCGTAGGCAAGATGCACATTAGGCGCGAGGCGGAATGCGGTGCCGTCGCCAAACGAGAAATTCACATTCACACCAAGACGGGCAAGCACATTCTGTCCGAAATAGGTGTAGAATGGCGAGAGTGTCACCATAGTGGCATTGTCGTCCACCTTGTCGAAGATGTTGAGCGCAGGGTCGGTGATTTCGTGGTGCGAGTGTTTGAGCGCATCGAGTTTCACGTTCATGCCGATGCTTGAGTTTGCCTCAATGCCATATTTTGCGCCCACGTTGGCTTGGAAATAATGCTCTTTCGCACCGTCGAAGCCATCGTAGCGAGTTGGGTCGGAGATGTTAAAACCGTTTTTGTAGCCTGCATAGTTGTAGTTCACGCCCACTTCGTAAGACACATCGTGGAAGCGCGACACATTCACCTTGCCACTCCAAGAGCCGCCAAAACTCATGTCGAGGAAGTTCTGGTCCTCATCCCACCATGGATCTGACAGCGGTCCAGCAACCAATGGCTGTGCATAATAGTTGAAGCGGTCGAAGTGCACCTTCGCGCCGAGGTTCAACGTGCCGTTGGTGAAGGTTTTCTCGGCATCCAATCCCACCACATTGTCGCAGAATTTTTGCTTCACATCGTTGTCCACAAAATTTTTGCTGGAGTTTTTGCCATTCCAAGTGCTGTTGTGCTGTGCCCAAGCGTCGAGTTTAAAAGTCTCGGCATCCACAAGGCGGTAGCCGAGGCTGCCCACCATGTTGAGTTGTGTGCCGGCACCGGCATACAGATATCCACGCTGATTGCTGAAACGGTGACCGGTGCGGTAGCCGTAAGGCAGCATGGTGGGGATTTCCACACTCACTGCGGTAGGCTCAGCCCAGTCGGTGTAGTTGATTTCCGACTTTTCAGAGCCTCTCACTGGCTTCAACACGCGTGGAAGCGAACTTTTCTTCGCCGCTTTTTTCACCACTGGCACAAAGTCTTTGGGCAGGGTGATTTCCTTTTGCAGATTTTCCTGTGCAAAGCCAGCCATCACGGTGAAGGCGGCTGCAAGCACACTCACATATATCTTTTTCATAATGCTATAATGCTATAATACTCTAATGTGTGTGAAACTTCTTCATTATTTCTTCTTTGCTCTTGTCACAACTTTTGGCTTGCTGAGCGATTTCAGTCGTGATTCGATGTCGCTGAAGATGTCTTTTTCTTTGCCTGGATAGTTGTTCTTGAGGCTTTCAAGATATTCGCGTGCGGCTTTTGGCTTGCCTTCCTTCACAAGCACATCGCTCAAGAGGATGTAGGCACGGCCAATCCAGTAGGTTTGTGGAGTGCCCGAATCGAGCAGCGCATCGATTTGGTCTTCCGCACCCTTGTAGTTGCCTCGTTCCATCTGCAAGCGAGCCAATTCCCATGCTGCGCGTGCGCCATGCTCGGTGCTCATGTCGGTGGCGAGAGCCTTGAGGTCGGTTTCCGCAGTGTCGAAGTCCTTTTTGCCGATATACCCCACTGCACGGCCGAGTTTCACCTCATTGATTTCGTCGGCGGTGAGTGATGAGTTCTGGAGCAAGTTGTCGGCGGTGGCAATCACCTCGTCGAAGCGTTTGATGTCGGTGGCTGCGCGCATCAAGCCCATTTGAGCCACCACCTTGCTGTCGTTGTCCTTCGTGCGCTCGATGATTTGCTCATACACCTTGATGGCCTCGTCTTGCTTGCCTTGGCGAACAAGAATGTCGCTCTTCATCACCAGTGCGTCCTCAGCCCAAATAGCGTCTTCGCCATAGGTGAGTGCCTCGTTGATTTGGGCGAAAGCCTGTGTGAGGTTGCCCTTTTCGTAGTGGTAACGGCCGATGTAGTATTTAGCGGCTGCCACATTCGCACCGGTAGGATAATCCTGGAGGTATTTCTCCATCTTCAAGATACTTGGGTGGGTGGCGGTGGCTGCTTTCTCGGCTGCCTCGAATGTGAGGCGGTCGATGTCGCTCACTTCCAGTTTTGGAGCGTTAGGCACGGTGGCGATAAATTCCACATACTTGTTGAGTTCCTCACGCTCGGCATACATCGACTTGAGGTCGTCGGCTGCCACCTTGGCTTCCTCGCTGGTAGGAGCGTCGGTGATCACACGCTTGTAGGCCTCGATAGCCTGTTCCTGGTTGCCCAGATTCTTCTGAATCAAAGCCAAGTGGAGCATACCCTGACGTGCTTCCGCCTGTTTAGGATATTTCTCGCCGAGTGCCTTGTATTGCGCGGTAGCTTCCTTGATTTTACCCATCGCCTCGTAGGAGCGGGCAATTTCAAGCAGTGCGGTAGGCACCTTGGTGCTTTCGGGGTATTTCTCAATCAAGTCGTTCATCTGCTTGATTTTGCTTGGATAGTCCTTCATCCAGCCAGCCATCATAGCCTTGTCGAACATTGAGCCGTCGGCTGCGCCAGAGGTGGTTTCGATAGCCTTCTCGTATTGGCTTTCAGCGTTCTTGAAGTCGCCGGCATAGTAATAGGTGTCGGCTATACGGTCGTGTGTATCGCTGGTGAGTGTGGAGTCGAGCGTACCCGATGCCAGTGCGAGTTCGAAATTCTTGCGCGCCTCCTCAAAGTTCTTTTGCTGATATTGTGCGTAACCGAGGTTGTAGAGCGCCTTGCCATAGTTGGCGTCGGTCTTGTCGGCATCCTTCACATATTCCTTCAGGTTGCTCACGGTGCTCTCGTAGTCGCCGCCGATGTATTGTGTTTCGGCAAGCCACAGTCGGCTTTCGTTCAAAATCTTCTTATCGTAGTTGCCCACCTTGATAGCCTTCTTCAGATAGTTGGCTGCTTCCTTGCGGTAGCCCTTCTGCATCGACTTCACGCCCAAGTTGTAGAGCACATTCTGCTTAGCCTTCATAATGGTGGGGCTTGGATTCTTGATGTTTTCGATACTGGTGAGCGCGCGCTCGTAGTTGTTGGTGGTGTAGTAGAGTTGCACAAGGTGCTTTTCCACCGCACTCTTATAGGTGGAGTATGGGAACTCGTTGAGGAAGTTCTCAAAGAGTTCAATGTCGTTGCCAAACGGAGTGGTGCTACCCTTGCTCTGGCACACGGCGTAGTTGTAGTAGGCGTTTTCCTTCACCTCTCTGTCGAAGTCCATGCTCGACGACTTCTCAAACGCCAAAGCCGCCAACTTGCTTTCGCCCAGTTTGAGTTGGCTCTGACCGATGTAGAAGTAGGCGCTTTGTGCCATATCGTCGGCCACGTCGGTCACTTGGCTCAGGTGCTGCACGGCGTTGGTGTAGTCGGCAGAGTTGAAGTCCATCACACCCAGTGCGTAAGATGCAGAGCGCATCAGTGGGTCTTGTGTGGTGGCAACGTATTTATTGAGGTGCTCGCGGGCCTTGGTCACCTTGTCTTTGTGGTAGTAACTCTCACCCACCAGACGGTGGATTTCGGGAGCGAAATAGTCGTTCACCTCATCGCTCAACAGCGTTTCGCCCAGCGAAATCACACGGTCGTAGTCCTTGTGGTTGAAGTCGATTTGGCACATGTAGTATTGGCTCTGGTAGCCCAGTTCGCCAGCGCGGTCGATGTCGGAGAACTTAGCGTAGGCGGCATCGTAGTGCTTGTTGGCGTAGTCGATGTAAGCGTTGTAGAAACGGGTGGCATTGTCGTAGCGGCGTGTGCCTTTCAGCGTTTCGTAGAGGTAGCGAGCCTCGGCGTACTGCTCAAGTTGGAGGTTGCAGTAAGCCATGCGGTAAATGAGGTCCTCATTCATGTCGCCGTCGAGCGCACGCTCGCGCACCTGGCTGTAAGAGGTGAGCGCATCGCCATATTCGCCATGATAGAAGTGGAGGTTACCAATCCTCATCAGCACATCGGGCATCAACTCCGAAGTGGGATAGTTGGCGGTGAATGCTCGGAGTGCGTTAAGAGCCCCAGCCTCATCGCGTTCGAGGCGGCTCAAAGCCATGTAATAGTCAGCCTGTTCGCGCAAGGTTGCACTTGAAGGCAATTCCTTCACTCGCTTCATCTGGTCGATGGCACCAGTGTAGTTGTGGCTCTCATACATGAGTTTTCCACGCTCGAAATAGCCTTGTGCATCGCTACCGGTGAGCACATTTTGCGCACCCACCAATGCAGGAACTGCAAGGCTGGTCGAAAGTACGACTGTTTTCAGTTTCATCATGCTTATTATATGTTTTAATCCCGTAAAACTACGGACACAATTATCCAAAGTATATAATTATGCAAATTTACTCATTATTCCCAAATTCTTGCCATCACCCGCCCTCTTTTCTCCTTAAAAAATTGTAAATCCACCAAACTGACAAAAGCAACCAAGCCATCAGCCTCATTGCAAAACGAAAAAGAGCGGGAATATTTGTTAGTCTTTCAGGCAGCCTATAGGCACCACATACACCCCGTCGGTTCGTCGGTAGGCGTAGTCGCCTGTGCCCACAAGCACCATCATGAAGGAAGGTTCGTTCATTTTGTCGGTGTTTATCTTTTCTGCCAGTTTTTGCAGATTCTCTGCACCCTCGTTGATAAGTCGGTCGCCACCGAGTTTTATCTCCACAAGCCCGTATTTACCATTGCGAAGGTGAACCACCGCATCACATTCCAAGCCACTTCTGTCTCGGAAGTGATACACCTCGCCATCAATGGCATCGGCAAACACGCGGAGGTCGCGCACGCAAAGCGTCTCAAAAAACAGCCCCATCGTGTTAAGGTCTTTCAGCAAATCGTTTGGGCCAAGCCCCAAAACGGCAGTACCGATAGATGGGTCGATAAAATAGCGGGTGTTTGCCGTTCTGACCGATGTCTTTGAACGCAAATTTGGATTCCAAGCCTCGGAATCTTCAATCACAAAAATCTTTCGCAACGCCTCCATATAGCCACCTGCTGTTTTTACGCTGATTTCATTTTCGTCGTTGGTGGCCATATCAGCCACGATGGTGCCGATTGTGGCTTGGGATCCTTGGTTACGAGCATAAGAGCGCAGCAATAATCGAGCCGTAGTGGAGTTGCGATTCACCCCATCTACCCTGGAAATGTCTTTTTTTATCACAGCATCCACATAGTCGAAAGCTTGCGAAAGAGCAGCCTCTGCTTCCAATCCACAAGCGAAAGGCCAACCACCACGGCATATCAGAAATGCAAGGTCGTCGATTTTGAGTTTGTTGACAGCCAAGATTTTATCGGGAGACTCAAACAACTCCTTCAGACTCACTTTTCCATTCGACTCTCCCGACTCATACAAACTCATCGGGCGCATCGTCAGCCAACTGAAACGGCCTGTGCCAGAATGGTGCATATCTTTTTCTTCCACAGGCACAGCAGAACCAGTCAATACAAACTGTTCCACCTCGTGCCGATGGTCCACCTCAAACCTTATGGCATCCCATAGTTTTGGTGCAAGTTGCCACTCGTCGATAAGCCTTGGGGTATCGCCATCTAACAACACCGATGGTTCGATTTCTGCCATTTGTAAGTTTGTTTCCAGCGATGCAGGATTATCCATATACAATATGCTTTTAGCCTGCTGCTCGGCAGTGGTGGTTTTGCCACACCACTTGGGACCTTCTATTAGAATAGCCCCCTTGCTTGCCAACTTTTTGGCAAGCATTTTATCTGCTATTCTTGGTTTGTATTCCATTTGGTTAAATTTACTGGTTTTCAGATGCAAAGATATGAAAAAAGTTTCACATTTCCTCAGTTGGTAAGTTTTTATTTCCTCAGTTGGTAAGTTTTCATTTCCTCAGTTGGTAAGTTTTCGCTTCCTCAGTTGGTAAGTTTTTGCTTCCTCAGTTGGTAAGTTTTTGCTTCCTCAGTTGGTAAATGGTGAGAGGAAATGTGAATGGTGCATAAATAGCGAATAAGGAATTTAAGGCACAAATACAGAACTACTTCCGTAATTTTTCATAACTTTGCGGGGAATTTTATTTTTTAATGATGATGAAAATCAAATGTTTATTGTTTGGAGCGGTGATGCTGATGGGGCTTTGTGCCTCCAGTTGCTCGAAGGCTAACGCCCACGATGGCACACAAGCCGATTCGGTGTGCATCGTTGATTCCGACTCTGTTCGCATCGCCGACTCGATTCGGGTGGCGGACAGCACCTACCACATCACGCTGCTTTTCGCCGGCGACTTGATGCAGCACAGCCAGCAAATACAGATGGGGCGAAAAACCGATGGCACATACGACTACAGCCTCTGCTTTAAATATATGAAGGAGGAAATTGAGCGTGCCGATGTGGCGATAGCCAATTTTGAGACCACGCTCGGCGGCGCGCCCTACACCGGCTATCCGCAATTCTGCTCGCCCGACCAGTTCCTAATCGACAGCCGCGATGCTGGTTTCGACATCATGCTCACCGCCAACAACCATGTGTGCGACCGCTATTCGAAGGGCATTGAGCGTACCATCGCCATGATGGACTCGCTGAAGGTGCCTCACCTCGGCTCTTATGTGAATGAGCAGGAGCGCGAGAAAAACTACCCTTTCCTGCTGGAGAAAAACGGTTTTCGCATCGTGCTGCTCAACTACACCTACGGCACCAACGGCATTCCCACCCGTAAGCCTAATGTGGTGAACTATATCGACAAGAAGCAGATGGCTATCGACATTGCCAAAGCGAAGGGCATGAACCCCGACGCCATTATCGCATGTATGCACTGGGGCGTGGAATACACGCTGCAACCGGTGCCTGCGCAGCGACAACTCGCCGACTGGCTTTTCAGTCAGGGCGTGACGCACATCATTGGCGGTCACCCTCATGTGGTGGAGCCGATGGAGGTGCGCACCGATGCCGCTGGCGATAAGCATGTGCTGGTGTATTCGCTCGGCAATTTCATTTCAAACATGAGCAAGCCTAACACCACCGGAGGCATGACCGTGCGCCTACAGCTCAGCAAGCAGCACGGCAAAACCACCCTCGCCCACACCGACTATTCGCTCTACTTCGTGAGCCGTGGCTTGTCGAACGGCAAGGGGCAGTCGATGGTGCTGCCAGCCTCCATGCCCGACAGCCACCTCAACGCCCACGAGCGCGCCGTGAAGCACCAGTTCACCCGTGCAGCCCGCGCCATGTTTGCGCGCAGCAACAAAAACGTATCCGAACGCCAAATCCCCCTCCCCACAGTGAAAAAATAACTTGACAACTGTTGGTGGATTATATACCCTATCACACAGGGGGATTAACTGGAATTTTGCCAGTTTATCCCCCTGCTTTTTATCCTTAAAATTTGCTTGTTTGGCGTGAAAATCGGGGTGTTTATCTAATTCGTTTGGAAAAACTTTATGTGTGAATTAATTTTGCATTGTGATTAATATGCTTTTTCATAGTAAAGCAAGCGATAACATTTAATTTGAATTTGTGGAATTGTGCTGATCGTGCAATTCCGCACCAAAAAGTTTGTAAGAGTGATTTTTCGCTTCTCTCGCAGTGATTGCGCGGGAAGTTTTTTTTGCCCCCCACCAAAAAAATAAATCGATAATTCGAAAATTCATTGATTTTTAATTCGGGGGTTAATTGGATAAAAATGGATTAAATTGGATGTTTCTATCAGGCACGCTGGGCGCATCAAGCACACTGGACCAATCCGACGCATCAGGCCTACCTGACCCTGCGCCCCCCCACAAAAAAAATCTTGTTGACTTGTTGACCTGTTGGCTCGTTGACTATTTAAATGTGCGTTTGTTCAATATTGTCCTAAACGTTTTCAAGAAAAAATGAAAAAGGAAGTAATGCTAAGGCAAAAATTTCTACCTTAGCAAA
>OJAM01000698.1_pt1 | contig 13891 bp, 9 predicted proteins | sample 1589071 | NCBI WGS metagenome assembly OJAM01 (sample SAMN03283243) | human gut metagenome | biome: human-associated habitat; material: feces | host: Homo sapiens | place: Peru | collected 2012
TTTATGTTTTTGTTTTTGATTCCATTCACGATTCGGCAACAATGCTTGATCTATCCCCAGAAATTTTCCACTGATCCTGTTGGGGATTTGTAAATCTGTAAGTATTATCCCTAATTTTGTATGAATAATTTATGGGAATCGTATAACTTTGCACCGGAATTTAGACAAAATCATACGCTGATGAAATTGTTGATAAAAAACATGGTTTGCCCTCGTTGCATTGCGGCAGTGAAGGAAGTTCTTTCTTCGGAAGGTTTGACTGTGAAGACGGTTAGTTTGGGCGACGCTGAGGTGGAGGAAGATTTGTCCAGCGATCAATGCCGCTCTGTGGCTAAAAAATTGCAGGACATGGGCTTTGAGTTGCTCGACGACCCTCGGTCGCAACTGGTGGAGCGCATTCGCATTGCCGTGCTGCAATGGGTGAGGATGGATAAGGAGCGGCCCAAGATGTCGGACTTTCTCTCGCGCCAGCTCAATAAAGACTACAGCACATTGAGCAAACTCTTTTCCGAGGTGCGGGGCGTGACCATAGAGCGGTTTGCCATCGTTCATCGCATAGAATACGCCAAGGAGCTGCTCTGCTACAGTCAACTTGCCACAAGCGAGATTGCTTACACGCTCGGATACAGTTCACCGGCACACCTCTCCTCGCAGTTCAAGCAAGTGACCGGCATGACTCCCAAGGAGTTTCGGGCGATGGGGCGGCATGGTAGAGTCAGTTTAGATGCGTTGTAAATATCCACAAGCCCTAATCACCGATTTGGGTTAAACACAATAACCAAATTAGTTAGCAAGTATATAATTATGAGAAAAACATTTTAGGTGCTTTAGGCTTCTTGTTGATGTCGCCACAGATGCACTGCCAGAGTTGCGAACAGAGAATCAAGGGCAACATCCGCTTTGTGAAGGGCACAAAGAAAATCGACACCTCGGTTGGCGAGCAGAAAGTGACCATCGTTTACGACCCCAAAAAGGCCAATTACGATGCCTATGTAGCAGCCTTCAAGAAAATCGGTTACGAAATAAAGAAACGAAAGTAACTTTATTTTTAAAGTCAACGAGTCAACAAGTCAACGAGGCGATGAGTGAGGGGGCGATGTTTCGAAAGTGTTGAAAAATTTGATAAGTGGGCTTTTAGAGCCGTTGGAAACGGCGTGTTGTGGTTAACTCCATGCAAGCTCGCTATGCGAGCGCAGCTTGGAGACAGGTCCAAATATAGGGGCGAGCGTCGGAGACGGTCGGTCGTGGTAGCATCAATAGTTTTGACCACAACCGACCCTCTACGAGGCTCATACCCTCTTTTGTGCAATCTCCAAGCTGCGCTCATTCGCTCCTGCGGAGCTTCATTCGCTTGCATGGAGTTAACCATAATCAGCCGTTTCCAACGGCTACAAGCCTCCACAAAATCTTTACTTCATTCACTATTTTTATAGTTTTTCAGTGCTTTCGCCTTTGGCATGTTTCAATGGCAACCAGCATCTCACCACACATTATGATTCGGGGGATTCGTTGGCTTTTAATTTTTGGATATATGCCAACTCGCTCACGGCGTAATCTTGGCTGGTGGGGTCGTCGAGAAGTGATTTGAACACTTTTTCCGCCTCGTCAAGTTTGCCGAACTCAATCAGCGAATAGCCGTGGCGGCGCTTTAAAAACGACAGCAATTTCTGAACATGCTCTGGCAGGTCGTCGTCATCGGGGAACTGCTGGCGCACATCATCGACAATCGTTTCAATCTCCTTGAACACTCGCAGGTCGCCACTATTAGCAAGCACATTCACATACTCCATGGCATGGAGAATATTGCCAGTGCTTTTCACCATATTGAGGTAATAAAACGCCTTCTCAAACAGGCACAATTCGCAGTAGCAAAATCCCAAACAGTAAACTGCTTGCAGCAATTGCTTGGTGGCTTCTTTGCTCACCGAGAAAAAGCGGTGGCGTGTGCTGCGATACACATTCTCAAAATGCGCAATAGCCTCGAAATAACGGTTGGAGAGCATGTATCGCCGTCCCCAATACATATTGTAGGCAATATCGGTGTCGGTCACATTCAAGAGCAACTGCTGCTCCTCGGTGAGTTCGTCGGTTTTTTCCTCCTTCACCTTGATAAGCGCATCTTTCCACATATATTCGGCTTCGGCGCGCATCTGCTCTGCCGAGGAGTAGTCGTAGCCCATCAAGAATGTGATGGCCAAAGGTGTCTTGTCGCCAGCGGTGGCGGCAATGGAGTTGCGCATATTAGCATCGCCATGGTCGAGAGCCACCACCACACGGAAAAATGCGCTGTGGTCGGTCACGCCTGCCTCACGCATAGTGATGGTGAGCGCATAGTTGGCATTGGCGTTCTCGCTCATGGGCGTGTGATAAGTGGCAACGGCAGTAGCCACCGATGAGCAAAACGATGGGCTGTCGGCTTTCTCGTTCACGATAAACGCAGCAAGGTTCACATCCTCCAAAGTGCAGTCGGAGGCATCATACGTGGTCAAGCCACCATCGTTCACCACTTGCAGGCGTGAAAGTTCTATGTCGCTTCTGCCAAGCATACATTCCAGCAGATAACCAAGGTTGAAACTCTTATCATGTTCAAATTCCAAATTGGCAGGTGGCAACTGACCGTGCCTCAACTCCTGATTGCGAATCAGGAACAGTTCACGCTTGCGATCGGAAAAAGTGCGCTCTACATCGAGCGTACCCTCGTCGCGTGCATCTTCCAAGGCGTTTTTCAGTCGGTCGTTGTAGGAGCGTTGCGCCTGAAAGCAAGCCGCAAGCGATTCGGCAAGCAATTGCACCGTCGTCACGTCGGCATAGTAGGAAATATGCACCGTCACTTCACCGTCCTTCTCCATGTTCTCATACGAATATTTGAAGCGGTATTCAGTAAAGTTGCAAGTGTTGCACACGCTTCGCACAATGTCGATATAGCGTGCCGGAATGTCGTGGATTCGGGGATATAGCACTTCCACGCCACCATAACGATTGGCGTAGGCCACGAAATGCCCACCTTGAAAGTCGAAGTAGTATCGGTCAAATCCTCTCGGTTTGTCCTCGTCGTCGGCGTCAATCTGAAATTTGCAGTTGTATTGGGCAAAAAATTGCTTCAGCACCTCCACAGCATTGGGGTACGACGCACCGTCAGCACCCGATTCGCCATCAGATGCAGTATGATTGGAATCAGCCTGAAAGCGGCTCTTCACGTAATTTATGCCTTTATTTAAGAGAGAGTCAAAATCCATATATGTTTTTCGTTATGTGTTTTTTATCACAATCACAAAATTAATCACAATTCCCCACATTACCAAATCCACCCCATCTCCCCAACGCCTCACACAGATTCAACAGATTCAACAAAATTGATTTGTGGAAATTTGTGTTAATTTGTGGCTGAGGCTCACACACATTCCACTCTACGGAATCCACTTCAGGGATAAGAAAATGAACACCTATTTAATCCATTTTCACCCTATTTCCTCCGATTTTTGAAATAATATGTGGAAATGCAAAAAAAAGAGAGGAGGACCTATTTTTTTGGAGGCCTCCTCTCGAAGTATATGAATTATAGAGCTATCTGGGGATTAGATGAATTGGGTGATTTCCCACACGAAGGCGCGAAGACCGAGTTTTGGAGTGAGGCGGTCTTGCTCGTGGAGGTAGTCGAGCACGCGGTCAACACGGTCGTCTTCCACCATCACCATCATTGCGGAGCACATTGATGGCCATGCGTGTGAGCCGTAGTGTGGCTCGCCAGTTTTGCTACCACGGCCGAACACCTGTTCCCAAGCAGTGAAGCCTCGGCACCCCATTTTGTTGAGGTTTTCTACGATGCGCTCATAGTAGGCTTGGTCGAATGCTATAAATATTGCTTTCATTATTATTCTTGATTTTTAGAGTTCGACATTTCCAACGCCTTTTGGAGCTTGCGACGCTGACGGCGCACACCATTGAAGGCGAAGATTGTGTAGAGGGTAGGCACGAAGAGCAGGGTAAGAATGGTTGAGAAGGTCAAACCACCAATCACAGCAACACCCATTGGTCGCCACATTTCTGCACCTTCACCCGTACCCACTGCCATTGGCACCATACCGAGGATAGTGGTGAGTGAGGTCATCAGCACAGGACGCATACGGCTCTTACCAGCGTGGAGCACTGATTTGGTGATACTCATACCACGCTCACGGTTAAGAGTAATGTAGTCGATGAGCACGATACCGTTCTTCACCACAATACCAATCAGCATAATACCACCAATCATTGACATCACATTGAGGTTGGTGCCTGTGATCCACAGAATCAATACCACACCAGAGAATGCAAACATAATTGAGGTCATGATGATACCTGGATAGGTGAACGACTCGAACTGCGATGCCATCACAATGTACACAAGGATGATGATGAGCACTGCGAGCATAGCCAAGTCGCGGAATGAATCCTGCTGGTCTTCATACGAACCACTCAAGTTGATGCTTACGCCTGATGGCACCTCCATCTTGTCAATCAGTGGTTGGGCGTCGGCAATAATGTCACTCATTGGGCGGTCTTGCACCACGGTAGAAACGGTGATAATACGCTCACGGTCCTTACGCTCGATGGTTGGTGGATTGAAGCGTTCGACCACAGTACCCACTTCTTTCAGGCGCACGCCCTTGCCTTGGGCATTGAAGAGCAGAATGTTTTCGATGTCTTCAATCGACTGGCGGTGTTCGGGGTCATACATCACCTTGATGTCGTATTCATCACCATCTTCACGGAAGTATGATGCAGTAGAACCATTGATGCGGTTACGCAAGGCATTTGCCGCTGTGGTGAGGTTCAAGCCATAGATTGCGAGCTTTTGACGGTCGAAGTCAACTTGATATTCTGGCTGATAGTTGTCACGGCTGATACGAATATCGGCAGTACCCTTCACGCTTGAAAGAATTCGCTTCAATCGCTGAGCCACGCTATCGGTCTTTTCCAAGTCGTAGCCATAGATTTCATAGTTGATGGTTGACTGACCACTCATGCTGCCACCACGGCTACCACCCACATTCACCTGATACTTATCAAGTTCTGGATACTTCTTCAAGTCTTCACGCATGAGTGCTGCCACTTCGGTAAGGCTCTTAGTACGCTCCTTGATAGGCTTCAATGTGATGTTCATTGAAATAATGTGTGAACCATTGCTCTGCATAGAAGCCCAAGTGTTGTCGGTACTTGCCTGACCTACAGTGTAGTTGAACTTATCGATTTCAGGATATTTCTTGGTCCAGTCCTTGTAGATGCGCTCGGTCAAATCTTTGGCGATTTCCACACGGGAGCCTACAGGCAATTCGAGTGTGATACCCAAACGGCTGTTATCGCTGGTTGGGAAGAATTCCGAGCCGATGAACTTGGTGAGCTGCATTGAGCCGAAGAATATGAGCAATGCGCCAGCGGTGGTAATCCAGCGGTGCTTCACCACTATGCCGAGCAACTTCTGGAAACCATCGTCGAGCTTGTCGAGGAAGCGCTCGATTGGACCGTAGAACTTGGTGAAGAGTTTACCCTTCACTGGTTGCAGACGGAGCAACTGGCTACAAAGCATTGGGGTGAGCGAAAGTGCTGCAGCGGTAGAAATCACCATCATAATGGTCACCATCCAACCCAACTGACGGAAGAGCACACCGGTCATACCAGTTACGAGTGTCAATGGGAAGAACACCGCAATCAAGGTGAGTGTAGAAGCTACTACTGAAATTGCCACTTCATTGGTGCCGTGCACAGCAGCCTGTTTCGGGTCGGAGCCACGCTCAATGTGCGTGGTCACGTTTTCAAGCACCACAATGGCATCGTCCACCACCATACCGATAGAAATTGACAATGCGGAGAGCGACACGATGTTGAGCGTATTGCCGGTGGCAAGCAAGTAGATGAATGATGCAATCAGTGAAATAGGAATGGTGAGCGCAATAATCACGGTAGCGCGCCAGCGTCCGAGGAAGAAGAACACCACAATCACCACGAAGAGCAACGCGTATTCCACAGTCTCAACAAGTGAGTTGATGGTGTTGCGAATGTTGTCGCTGGTGTCCACAATGTAGTCGAGCTTCACATCAGAAGGAAGTTTCTTCTGAATATCGGGCAAGATTTTCTTAATCTTGTTGGAGATTTCCACAGAGTTGGCGCCACTTTGCTTCTGCACAATAATCATTGCACCGCGCTGGCCATTGTTGTAGGTTTCTTGGGCACGTTCTTCCACAGAGTCGTCGATACGAGCCACATCGCTCAATCGCACCACAGCGCCATCTTTCGAGCCAACCACAAGGTCGCGCATTTCTGTTGGGTCCTTAAACTCACCTTGCACACGCAGTGAGTAGGTGTCGGAACCCATATCAAACGTACCACCAGGCACATTCTTGTTCTCGGCTGCCACGAGTTGAATTACAGATTCAGCTGTGAGGTCGTAGGCTTCCAAACGGGCTGGGTCGAGATAGATGTGGATTTCGCGCTTTGGCGCACCAGAAATTGACACGGTACCCACACCATCGACACGCGCGAGGGTGTTTGCCACGTTTTCGTCAAGAATCTTATACAATCCAGGCAAACTTTCATTAGCCTGTGCCGAAAGCAGCACGATAGGAATCATGTCGGTGCTGAACTTGAAGATGATAGGCGTTTCGGCATCATCTGGCAGCATACTCGACACCATGTCGAGTTTGTCGCGCACGCTGTTGGTCAGCACATCAATATCATAGCCATACTCAAATTCGAGGGTGATGATAGAAATGTTCTCCTTTGAGTTACTGGTGATATGTTTCAAGTGCTCCACCGAGTTGAGGGTGTTTTCAAGAGGGCGGGTCACATTTTGCTCAATATCTTGCGAACTTGCACCTGAATACGTAGTCATTACCATGATGGTATTCGTATCGATGTCAGGGTAAAGGTCGATAGGAAGTTTTAGCAGTGAGAACAAACCGATAATCACCACAGCCACAAACACGAGGATTGTGGTTACCGGTTTCTTAACTGCACTTGAATATAAACTCATAAATGTTTCGTGTTAAATTCTTTTGTAATTGAAGAGAGTTACTGCTTTTATTTGGCAAGCTGCACCTTGGTGCCGTTGGTAAGACGAGCCTGACCCTTGGTCACTACACGCATACCTGCGGTAATACCTGATTTGATTTCGTAGCGGTTGCCGATGCGGCGACCCACTTCCACTTCACGATACTTCACGGTGCCGTTGCTTTCGAGGGTGTAAACGTAGCGAACGCCAGAGCCAATTTGCTTCTGCACTGCCAAGTCGCTAATCACCACACCAGTGTTGCGACCAAAGTTGAATGTAACGCGTGCAAACATACCACTATGCACTTTGTTGGCACGGTTTTCGATAGTCACTTCCACTTGGAATGTGCGAGTGTTCACATCCACGCTTGGGTGAATGAGGCTCACACGACCATTGAAGGTCTCACCTGGGTAAGTGTCGAAAGCCACAGTCACAGGCATACCGTTTTTCACGCTTGCCATTTCGGTTTCGTTCACAGCCACCACCACTTTAAGAGGGTTTTGCTGCTCGATCACAAGAATTGGCAGTCCTGATGGAAGGTCGCCTGCTTGATAGTTGCGCTCGGTCACCACACCGCTGATAGGGCTGGTGAGCACAGTGTTTTCGCTCATTGTTCTCAATGAGCGGCTGCTGCTTTGGATAGCGCGCACTTGTGAATCGTAAGCGGCTTGGAGTTGGTCCACATTCTGTTGTGTGCCACCACCCACTTTCACGAGTTGCTTAGCGCGTTCGAGGTCACGCTTAGCGTTGGCAAGCTGAATGCGCTGTTGGTCAATGGCTGCGTGCTGTGTAGCCACGTTCACATCGTCGAGAATCACCACGCGCTGTCCTGCCGACACATGGCTACCCACATCCACGAGCATACGCTTGATGCGGCAACCGTTGTTCGACATGATGTTGTTTGTCTTGTAAGCCTCAACGGTGGCAGTGTATTCACTGGTTTGGTCCACAGTCTCGTTGTTGGCAGTTTCCACTTCCACCAATGGCAGGTCTTCTTTCTCAGCCTGTGCCGAAGAGTTGCTTTCATCTTTCTTAGAGCAAGATGCGAGCATAGAAGCCGCAATGGCAAATACCATCAAATAATTAAATGACTTTTTCATAAGTTATATCTGTTTTTTTATTTTGTACTTGTGTATTTGTAGATTGGTGCATTACCGAGCACGAATTCGAGGTCGCTTTCAGCCACCAGGTAGTTGTAGATTGACTGGTAGTAGCTCAAGCGAGCCGACATCAGTGCGTCTTCGGTGTCGCGGAGCTGGAGGAATGTGCCAGAACCAATCTTGAACGACTCTTGCATAATGTCGTGAGCCTTTTCAGCCTGCTGCACGCCTTTGGTGTTGGCGTCCACTTGCTTCAGGCTCTTGGTGATGTTGTCGAGTTCGTTCTGCACCTGAACATTGAGTGAGCGGGTGAGGTTTTCGCGTTGCCACTTCATTTCGCGCACAGCGATTTCGGCTTGTTTTTGCTTGTAGTAGCGCTTACCACCCTGGAACAGTGGAATTGACACCGACAAGCCTACCGATGAAGAGCCCGACCATTGGAAGTTGGCCAATGGGTTGCCGTTGGTCATTGAAGAATAGCCCAAGTTGGCGGTGGCAGCGATGGTTGGAAGCCATGATGCTTTCTGCACGTCGAGGGTCTGACGAAGCAAGTCGGTCTGCAAGTCGAGTTGCTTCACGCTGGTGTTGTTCACCAATGAGGTGTCCATGGTCATGGCGCGGCCATACATGGCGGTTTTGAAGCCCTCAAGCGATTCCGCTGTGCTGAAATCCACGTTAGCATCCATAGCCATGAGCAATTTCAACTGCAATTTCAGTTTGTTGATAGAGTTTTCTGCATCGATGATTGATGGTTCAAGGTTGGTGACTGCCACATTTGCACGGAGCATATCATATTCTGAAGCCACACCGATTTCATGCTTTTTGGTAAACACTTCGGCGTTCACCTTCGATGTTTCATAGTTGGCAAGAAGCACCTTTCTTGAATCTTCGGCGAGGAGCAGAGCATAGTAGGCGTTCTTCACTTGATTCACGAGCGAGAGTTTTGATGCACGCGCTGTTTCAAGGTTTTGAAGAATCTGAGTGTCGCTCAATTTAATCGACTTCCACACCTGTGGCACATAAATTGGAATGCTGGCAGAAAGGGCGGCTGTGTAGGTGTTGTCACGGCCCATCTTAATGGCTGCCACGCCTTGACCTGTGTCCATATACATGGTCTGCTTCATCAAAGTGCGGCTGTACTGACCTGCAAAACTCACTTCTGGCAGAAGTTGTCCCCAAGCCTCACGCTTTGAATAATCCACACGCACGAGTTCCATGCTGTCGATTTTCACCGTTGGATTTTCGTTGAGCGCAATGCGAATGCAGTCGTCGAGCGAGAGGTTCAATGCTGCTTGCGCTTTTCCCAAAAATGTGGCTGCGCCTATCATCAAGGCTGCCACGAAAAGGGTTTTCTTCTTGTTCATCTTCTTTTCTCTATGTTTTGTTATTTATTATTCTTAGTTTGATACTCTTTAATCAATTCCAATCCCTTTGCCGATGCCACGCCTCGCAGGAAATTGATAAACGCGCCGTCGAGCAGGTCGATTTGGGTGATGCCGTATTCGGCTATCTGCTTATTGTTGTGAAGTGTCTTCATCGACACATAAAACAGAAACGCCGCCACTTTCGTGTTGATGGAGGTCTCTACAAGTCCTTCCTCCTGCGCACAGCAGAGCACCTGCGCAAGTTCCGTCACGCGCTTGTGGTCGCACCTCTTGTGCAAAGAGACATACAGGTCGGGGTAAATGCGCTTGAGGTCGTCGTGGAAGGTGACTGGCATCTTCACCATTCGCTTACGCATATAGTTGAATGTGCCGAACAACGCCTCGAAGCAGTTGCTTGCATTCGCAAAAATTGCTTCAAAGTCAGCTGTGCTGTTTTTGTAGTCGACTTTCAGACATTCTTTCACAAGCGACTTTTTGTCGGGAAACTGCTCATAAAGCGTGCGTTTGGAAATACCGCAACTGCGAGCCACCATATCCATAGTCATTGATGCAATTCCTACGGTGAATAGCAACTGAGAAGTTTCCTGTAAAATGCGTTGTTTTAAATCCATAATAAAACCTTATCTCTTTCTCTCTAATTCATTGAAGCTAACCACGATAATATCAACTACTTATCGGTGCCTCAAACCTAAAACAATATACTACTTGAAAATTATGGTTACAAAATTAGCAGAAAACTTTCAAAACTAAAAAAGTTTTCACGGTTTTAACCACTATTTTTCCGATTTTCACCATGATTATTATGCCTGGCGAATCTTCAAGCCCATATTGCCTTATTTTACGCCACAAATTTACACACCCCTGCACCAAGGCACAAACAAAACCTACCACCACCCCATTTTCATAGACTAAACAGCCGTTTTTGGCTATTGAATGGATTCAGGCACGATGAAACCGAACACAATATTATATAATATTATAGAAAAGTAAAAATGAACTTTTTTTTGCTGTTTGATGCTTAATCAATTTTTTCAATTATCTTTGCAAATTGTTACATAACTAAAAAATTAAAACCACATAATAACAGAAAATGAGAAAGACGTTATTAGCACTTTGTGCTTCAATCTTGGCTTTCGGTAGCATGTATGCTGTACCAGCCAAGCCAGGAAAGCCTCTCACATTTACCCAAAGTGATGGCACCAAAATCCAAGTTAGTATGGTAGGCGATGAGTTTCGCCACAGTTTCGTGACCACCGACGGTATCACCGTGGCGCAAGCCGGAAATGGCGATTTCTATTATCGCACACCTGCGGGCATTTCTGACCGACTCGCCCACAACGCCACCGACCGCTCCGCATCGGAAGCAAGTTGGATAGCCTCACAAGCCGAGGCTTTATCAATAAGCGCCACTCCGAGTAAGGCAAGAAAAAGAGCCGCTGCTCAAAAAAGTCCACAAGTGCCTTGCACTGGCACCCCAAAAATTCCTATCCTGCTCGTGCAATACACCGACAAGAAGATGAGCAACACCAAGGAGGATTTTGAAACCATCTATTCAAAAAGTGCCAAGAGTGCGAAGCAATATTTCGTTGACCAGTCTAGAGGCAAATTCTCTCCTCAATTCGACCTCTACGGTATCTACACCCTCTCAAGCAACCGCGCCACCTACGGCGGCAACGACTACAACGGCAACGACAAGGGTGTGGCTAAGATGGTGGGTGAGGCTTGCCAACTGGCTGAAAAGGAAGGCATCAACTGGAAGGACTACGACAACGACGGCGACGGCGAGTGCGACGTGGTGATTGTGGTTTACGCCGGTGTGGGCGAAGCACAAGCCTATGGTGTCGTGCCTAATGCTGTTTGGCCTTGCCAATGGCAGTTGAGCGATGCTAAAATCTATGGCGACGGTCCTGGCAAGCTCACCCTCGACGGCGTGAGCATCGACAAGTTTGCCGTGTTTAACGAAACCCGTGGTTCAAGAGACAGCGGCACCCAGCTCGACGGTATCGGCACTTTCTGCCACGAGTTTTCACACTGCCTCGGTTTGCCCGACTTCTACGACTCTGAATACACTGGCGCATACTTCGGTATGGGCAACTGGAGTTTGCTCGATGGTGGTTGCTACAACGACGACGGCGACACCCCTTGCGGCTACACCGCATACGAAAAGGAATTTATGGGCTGGATGAAAATCAGCACTCCAGAACCTAACACCCAATACTCGCTCGATGCTATCACCAACGCCGACGCTGTGGCTTACAAGGTGGTGAACGACAAGGACAAAAACGAATACTATGTGCTTGAAAACCGCCAGTTGACTGGTTGGGACGCACATTTGCCAAGCCACGGCTTGCAAGTGACTCACGTCACCTTCAACCAAGTGGCATGGGACAGCAACTCGGTGAACAACTACGACTTGCAACGCATGACCATCATTCCTGCCGATGGCAAACTGCTGATGAGCGGTGGTGCGGCAAGCGAAACCGACATGAAGGGCGACCTTTATCCATACAAAGGCAACAACCAGCTCACCGACAAGTCGAGCCCTGCCGCTAAGGTGAACACTGGCACCTACATGAGCAAGCCTATCACCGAAATCACCGAAACCAACGGCAAGGTGAGCTTCTGGTTCATGAAAGAGGCTATGCAAAAAACATCTCCTGTGCTCACCGAGGCTACAGATGTGACCACCAATTCTTTCACCGCTCACTGGACTGCCGGCAAAAACGCTAAAAGCTACACGCTCTATGTGTATAACGCCGACAAGGTGCAACCTGCCACTTTACTGAACGAGAGCGACTTCACCAGCGGTCTTCCTACCGGTTGGACTCCAAGCAGCACTGGCACCTTCCAAGACACTGGCTACTTCCGTCTTGGCACTGCGAAGGCTAAGGGCCATGTAATCAGTCCTAAGGTAAACGTGACCGACAACCAAGGCACTACCACAGTGAAAATCACCGCTAAACCTTGGAGCACCGACGATAACGTGACCATGCGTGTGTCGGTTCTCGACAGCGTAGGCGCTACTAAAAGCACCAGCGATGTGATTCTCGATAGCGAAACCGACAAGGAATATGTGATGGTTCTCGATGGCGGAGCAAGCAATTCTCGCATCAAGATTGAAAGCATCGCAAACAGAAAACGCGTGATGCTGAAAACGGTGCAAATCTACTCTGGCAACGCTGCCGACATGATGGCTGCCGCCGAAACTGGCGATGCCGACACCCGCACCATCACCGGCATTACCGACATCCTTTACACAGTGAAGGACCTCACCTCTGGTGCTAACTACAACTACAAGGTGAAGGCACTTTACCTCGACGACACCGAATGTAAATGGAGCGAAGCAAAATCAGTGAAACTTCTCGGCGGTGGCACCGTGGGCGATGTGAATGGCGATGGCGAATTAAACGCAAGTGATGTTACTGCACTCGTCAACCGCCTGCTCGGCACTGAAGACAAAGCAGAATACACCTACGACATCAATGGCGACAGTAAAATCGACGTGAGCGATGTCACCACCGTCATCAACCTCATTCAGCAAGCCAACTAATGAAAACGCATTGCAAAATAAGCGATGTGACGGCGTTTCTTCGCCGCCTGGAAATGAACAACGACCGCACTTGGTTTAAGGAGCACAAAGCTGAATACGATGTGATCCGTCAAGCGTGGGAAGCCGATATCGAACGCCTCATCGTGCTTGTGAGTGAGTATGATGAGGGGTGTAGGGGTCTCGACATCAAGAGCAGCGTGTATCGCATCTACCGCGACATTCGCTTCCGAAAAGACAAAAGCCCCTACAAAAACTATTTTTCAGCCGTGATTGGAAAAGGTGGCAGGCACACTAAAATTTCGTGCAACTATGTGCATTTCCAACCCGGCAAACTGATGATTGGCGGTGGCATCTGGTGGCCAGAGCGACCTGTGCTCAACGAGTTGCGAAGCCTGATTGATGCCGAGGGCGAGGAGTTTTTGAAAATCGTCAAAAATCCCGCTATCAGCAATTTCTTCCATTGGGACTGCGACACGCTGAAGAAGATGCCGAAGGAATACGACGCATCAAATCCCATGGCTGAATACCTGAAGATGAAGGAATACATCATGATAGCCGACCTCGATGAAGCGTATTTCGACGGTGACGACTGGGTGGCAAAGGTGGCAGACGACCTCCGTCGCCTCCAGCCCATGCACGACTTCCTCAACTACGTGTTCGACCTCGACTAAAACATTTCCACCTCCATTGAAAAAAATCCATAAGAGGCTGTGTCAATCCCCCGACACAGCCTCTTCCATTTCCCCCCCACCCACGGCTCTTTCATTTAACTTTGGTGTTGTTTAGCAACTGCTTGAATAAGTAGCATTTACCCAAGTCTAATCTGTGG